>Ga0210295_1051024_pt1 | contig 26468 bp, 17 predicted proteins | sample R963ASmetaT_FD_159686 | JGI IMG/M metagenome (GOLD analysis project Ga0210295, IMG submission 159686) | Metatranscriptome of estuarine water microbial communities from the Columbia River estuary, Oregon, United States - R9.63AS (Metagenome... | ecosystem: Environmental > Aquatic > Marine >...
AAAACGAGTAATAATGAAAGAAGGCATACACCCATCAGATTACAGATACGTAGTGTTCAAAGACATGTCGAACGATCACAGTTTTCGCACACGTTCATGCGCTGCTGCAAAAGAGACTGTAAAGTGGGAAGACGGAGAAGAATACCCGTTGATTAAATTGGAGATTTCAAACACTTCACATCCATTCTACACAGGAAAAATGAAGTTGGTAGATACTGCTGGACGTGTTGACAAGTTCCGTAACCGCTACAAAACTCACCGTGCTTCAGCTGTTAAACCAGAAGAAGGCGAAGAGAATAACGAAGGATAATTAGTCTTTTGACTTATTTTGAAGCCCTGTCTGCATTAAGCGGATGGGGCTTTTTAATTTTGCACTTTAGCAACGCATGAATTACATCCTATTTGACGATTCGAGGGAGAAGTTGCTCCCGTTGACATTCACCCGACCTGTTTGCGACCTGCGGATAGGGATTCTAACTATAAGAGAGAAGTGGGAAGCTTATTTAAATACTACCACAAGCACTCTTACTGAAAATTATTTAACAGCGAAGTTTCCGCTCACTTCAGGTTCGGAAAACGTTTTCATCAATGGAAGTGTGTGTCCAACTACCGAGTTAGTTGCTGCTATCAATTCATTAAACGAAGGTGAAGGATTGGCTAAGGACGGGAAGCTCCTTGCAGCTAGAGTTGATGTTGAAATTTCCTCGTTTAGTAAAGATTCGGAAGGACGAAATCAGTTTGAAGGAGAAATTCTGTTTGTAGAAAATCCGTGGGATATTTTCTCACAGAATGGCGAGGCGATTGAAGCAGACTTTCAATTGCTGACAGCTGGAAGGACTTCTGTCAAACTTTCCGAAACCAACACAGTTATTGGACAAGGAAAGATATTCCTGGAAGAAGGTGCGAAGGCCGAAGCTTGCATTTTCAACACATCAAGTGGCCCTATTTATTTAGGCAAAAACTCAGAAGTAATGGAAGGTTCTATCATTCGCGGTCCTTTCACCCTTGGCGAAGGTAGTCAGGTAAAGATGGGCGCTAAGATTTATGGCCCCACAACAGTTGGTCCTGAAAGTCGGGTAGGAGGGGAAGTCAATAATTCGGTCATCATGGGTTATTCAAACAAAGGACACGATGGATTCCTTGGTAATTCAGTACTTGGCGAATGGTGTAATCTTGGTGCTGATACCAATAATTCCAATCTCAAGAATAACTATGACGAAGTTCGAGTTTGGAGTTATGAGTCACAACGATTCGCCAAAACGGGACTTCAATTTTGTGGGTTGATTATGGGCGACCACTCCAAATCTGGCATAAATACCATGTTCAATACAGGAACTGTCGTTGGTGTAAGTTCTAATGTTTTCGGTTCTGGATTTCCACGCACGTTTATCCCGTCATTTCAGTGGGGTGGTGCGGGTGGATTTACTGAGTATAACATGGAAAAGGCTTTTGCCACCGCTGAACGTGTTCTACAAAGACGTGGAAAGGTTTTTGATGAAAAAGAGAAAGCCATCCTTTCGTCAGTCTTTGAACTGACAAAGAGTTACCGAAACTGACCTTTTGACCGAAAATGGTCAATTTGAAATTTCGGCACATTCGTTGACATTTCGCGCTCAGATATCGAAGTAGTTTTGCCCCAAACCCCTATTTATATGAACGATCCATTAGAGGATATTGTGAGTTTTTCAAATCTGATTGAGGAGGATGCGGAGTTTATTCCGTTGTTGTCTCCCGAAGATGAGGAGAGCATGAATGCAGAGGAAATTCCTGAACTTGTAGGAATTCTCCCTTTGAGAAACACTGTACTTTTTCCAGGAGTTGTTATTCCAATCACCATTGGAAGAGATAAGTCTATTAAGTTGGTTAAGGAAGCCTATCACAGCACCAAAGTAATTGGTGTTTTGGCACAGAAAGATGTTGCCGTTGAGGATCCTGAACCAAAGGACATGAATCGCATTGGAACCGTGGCTCGCATCATCAAAATGCTTCAGATGCCAGATGGCAGCACAACGGTTATCATTCAAGGTAAAAGACGCTTTCAAGTTCGAGAGATTGTGGAAGTTGAACCGTATTTCCGTGGAAGGATTACCGCATTTGATGAAATTAAACCGATTCGCAAGAGCAAGGAATTCAATGCCTTGGTAGATTCATTAAAGGATCTTGCCTTGAACATTATCCGACAATCTCCGAACATTCCTTCTGAGAGTGAATTTGCGTTAAAGAATATTGAAAGTCCTTCGTTCTTAATCAATTTTATTTCGTCCAATATGGACGCATCTGTTGCTCAAAAGCAGAAGATGCTTGAGGTAGCCGATTTGAAAGAACGTGCTACTATGGTTTTGGAACATTTGACCAAGAATCTTCAGATGCTTGAGTTGAAGAATCAGATTCAGTCTAAGGTTAAAGTTGATATTGACAAACAGCAGCGTGAGTACTTTCTAAATCAGCAAATGAAGCAGATTCAGGAGGAACTAGGCGGAAGTTCACTCGATCAGGAGATTGCCGAGATGGAAGCCAGGGCAGCTGAGAAGAAATGGGCAGATAAGGTCAAGGACCACTTCAATAAGGAGTTGGACAAACTTGGGAGAATGAATCCGAGCGCTGGGGAATATTCAGTGCAGGTGAATTATCTCGATACGCTTCTTGAATTACCTTGGGGTGAATTCAGCAAAGACAATTTCGATTTAAAACGTGCTCAAAAAATATTAGACAAAGACCATTTCGGGCTTACCAAAGTGAAAGAGCGGATTCTTGAACATTTGGCTGTTCTTAAGCTGAAAGGTGACTTGAAAGCACCTATTCTATGTCTCGTTGGACCTCCTGGAGTGGGAAAAACGAGCTTAGGTAAATCGGTTGCAGAAGCGGTCGGAAGAAGTTACGTTCGAGTTTCTTTGGGTGGATTGAAGGATGAGTCTGAGATTCGCGGACATCGAAAAACGTACATCGGGGCAATGCCCGGTAGAATCGTACAAAACATCAAGAAGGCGAAATCATCCAATCCTGTCTTTGTATTGGATGAGATTGATAAAGTTGGAACGGATTACCATGGCGATCCTTCTTCAGCCTTGTTAGAGGTTTTAGATCCTGAACAGAATGGGGCCTTTTACGATAATTACCTTGAAGTTGAATATGACCTTTCTAAGGTGATGTTTATCGCTACAGCGAATAGTTTGAGTACAATTCAACCTGCACTTCGTGATCGTTTGGAGATTATAGAGGTTAGTGGATACACGGTAGAAGAGAAGTTGGAAATTGCCAAACGCCATCTTGTTCCAAAGCAAATTGAAGAACACGGCTTGAAAAAGTCTCAAGTAAAGTTGAGTAAGCAAGTCTTAGAGAAAGTGATTGAAGAGTACACACGAGAAAGTGGTGTTCGTGGATTGGAAAAGACGATTGCAAAGCTTGTGCGTAACCGTGCCAAGTTTGTGGCAATGGAAGAACCGAAAGACCCAACTATCACGTCTGAAGATGTTGAGGAAATTCTAGGAGCGCCAAGAATGCAGCGTGATCGATACACAGACAACGATTTTGCTGGTGTCGTAACAGGTCTGGCTTGGACTTCTGTCGGTGGCGATATTTTATTCATCGAATCGAGCCTAAGTAAGGGAAAAGGCAAGTTGACCTTGACAGGAAACTTGGGAGATGTGATGAAAGAATCTGCTGTCATTGCTTTGGAATACTTAAAAGCACACGCAGATAAACTTGGTCTTAAGTCTGAGATTTTTGACGAATGGAACCTTCACATACACGTTCCAGAAGGAGCCACACCGAAAGATGGTCCATCAGCAGGGATTACCATTTTTACTGCTTTGGCTTCGCTTTACACGCAACGAAAAGTACGTGAGAAACTGGCTATGACCGGTGAAATCACACTTCGTGGAAAAGTACTTCCGGTTGGAGGAATCAAAGAGAAGATTCTAGCCGCTAAGAGGGCACATATCAAAGAGATTATTCTTTCTACAGAGAACCGAAAAGATATCGAAGAGATTGAAACTGATTATTTGAAAGGTCTTACCTTCCACTACGTGAAGAATATGGACGAAGTGATGGACCGCGCATTACTCAAGGAAAAGGTCAAGAATCCGTTGAAATTGTCATAATTAAAAAGACCTAGTAGGTATTAAATCTACTAGGTCTTTGATACTTTCTTTTAACTGGTATTAAAGAGAGATTTGTTACGCGCTTTTTACGGAATTTGAGTACTTAACAGATCCAACTGTTATCATAAATTGGCCAGTTAAGTACAACGTCATATTCAAAACTGCATCGTAATCAAAGTCGTAGTAGAATTTGTTGACTGCTATGACACAATCGGAAAGGATAAATAGGATAGCTCCTACAAGAATCCAATTAAAAGAACTTTGGTCGACATGACCCTGTCTAAGAGCTGAGGTCATTCCCATGAAGCTTATGACTACTGTATACGCTAATACAGGAAAGAATAGGTCGGCTGGAATGCCGTCTTTTATGTAGAAGACGAAAAAACCGGTAAACAAGGCAAAAGGAAGAGCCATCAAAATTGATTGTCCCACTTTGAGGGCTTTTCCAGAATCTGTAATGCTGCGAATAAAACCCAGGGCGTAACCGACATGGGCAATAAGAAACGCGCCTAACCCAACCACAAACAGAATAGGATAGCGTTCATCTATCATCAACGCAATGTCTCCAATCCACGAAAAGAAAAGCCCGAACTGAATCGTTTTTGAAAAGAAGCCGAAATTGCCCTTCAGCTGCTGTCGTTGAAAAATCATCAGCGTAACCATGAACAAAGGCTTTAGCACATAATGTACTAGGATTTGGTCAAACAAGACGCTGCACATGAAAACGGCCACTAGACCGTAATACAGCATTGTAAACTTCTTAAGCGATTCGAACATCTTCATTTAAACGTATATGTTTTACTACTCTGCTAAACCAAATAAAATTAACCAGCGAAAAAATGGCGGCTCCTCGCATGATGTCCATAAATGCTGCATGCTCCCAAAAGAGTAATGCAACAATGAGCGTTGAGAAAATGCGCGCATATTCAGCGGGAATCAGCCATTTAGTGTTCTCCATTAATCCGCCAGAAATACCCAGAGTCACTAATAGATAAGTCATGGTGGCATACAAGGGTAGGGTAGGCACGCTATCCTTAATAATCAGCACTAGTGTAGAAAGTGCTAAGGCAACTAAGAACACAAAGAAGACATAGATATGATCGTGGCGTAGCCCATCATTCTCAAACTTCTGATACGATTGAAGATCAATCTCTTGCGGTGGTTGAAACCCACCCAAATAGTGAGGTTGCCAACCTGGAGGTTTAATGAAGACTAACACTTTATCAAAACCCTTCGACCGCTGAGCCAATTGCCACAAATCTTTCCAATAATGGAGATTGGCCCAAACAGGATTCCAACTGTTTAGCGGAGACGTAATACCGTACACCACATCTTCTTCTTCCTTTTGAAAGGTACCAAACATCCTATCCCAAATGATGAGGCTTCCAGCGTGGTTTCGATCAATATACTTTGGATTACTACCGTGGTGCACCCGATGGTGCGAAGGAGTGTTGAATATCCACTCAAAGGGTCCCATGGTTTTGATGGTGGTGGTGTGAATCCAAAACTGATATAACGTATTGAACGAAACCATGGCTGCAAATATCACTGGGTCAAAACCCACCACAGCCAACGGTAGATAGAATGCCCAAGAAAACCAACCTTGAAACCACGACTGCCTCAGGGCAACTGAAAGATTGTAATCCTCACTCTGATGATGCACAATATGAGCTGCCCAAAGCGCATTTATTTCATGACTGGCACGATGAAACCAATAGTAGAAGAAATCAACACCAATAAAGAGAAGAATCCATGTCCACCAAGTGTTTTCAAACGTATACAGACGGTTTTCGTACAGGTACAAATACGCCATAAAAAGCAAGCCCTTGGTCATGATGCCAACCACCTGCGAACCAATTCCCAAGTTGATGTTCGTCAGTGCATCATTAAATCGGTATAGTTTTTTCTTCTTTAGATATCCGAATAGCAATTCTATTCCTATGAGTAGAAAGAAAATCGGAATAGAGTAGGTGATATAGTTGACTTTCATGCTTTAAATCTAAGATAAAGGGAAAAAACAAAGGGGCATATGCCCCTTTGTTTTATTTATAAAAGAAAGATGTATCGTTCATCATTCAGTTTTTGCCCCTTGCATATCAGCTTCTCTCTGTTTTGCAGACTCAATGTCAATCGGTTGATTGTTAAACGTAGCAGTTACTTCAGGATTTTTAACTCCAAGAGAAACAACTTGACCAAGTAAAACTTTAGCATCGGCAAATGACTTGAAAGATCCAATCGTGTACACTTTTAAGCCACCTTCTGTAGTTTTCATTTGTACTCCATACTGTGCAATCAGTTTAGATAGTTTATCTAATTCAATTCTTAGACGATATTCCTTGAGCTCTACCCCATAGGTTAGTACATCGACATCTTCTATATCCAGTGAAGTGCCTTTTGGTTGTTGTTTCGGTTTATCAAATCCAACCACACCTAGGTCAACACCCACATCTGGAATTGCTCCTTCGTTTACACCGAAAGCTTCATCAATTCCACTTTGTATCAACTCATTCTGTTTCTTCTCAGCAGCCTCAAAGTTGTCGAACTTACCAAGTGTGAAGACAGATATGGAATCGTTCACTTTAGTCTCTACAAGACCTTCCATTTTCGCCAATCTCATTTTGATTTGAGTCGGAATGTCATAATTCGTGTACGTTCCAACGTGCACGGTATAACTTGGATCTGAATTCTTCTGAGAAAACAACCAACCTTGATCAAGGTTCTTTCTTGGTAGCGAAGTAGTATCCGAACCGTAAGTCTTGTAGATGTCTTGATAGCTAACGGCTACACCGCTTGGGTCAACTATACTTCCAGATGGTGTTTTCAATTGCTTATCACGATAATCCGGAATACCATCTCTGTCTTCATCTGCAGGACAACCATTCTCATCAACAATTAATCCTTTCGGAGTAGCAGCGCAGCGGTCATTAAGGTCAGATACACCATCACCATCGCTATCTTCATCCACAATAAGGCCTAAATCTCCGTACTCTGGTCCAGCCTCATCAATTTTAGGTGCTTTCTTTTTGAATGGGTCAAACTTGAAAATCACAGAAAGTGAAGTGTAAATGAATCCGTCATTTGAGAAGAACCCATTATCTCCGCCAAAAACATTGTCAATCTTATCGTTTGACGTGAAATAATAATATGCCCCTAGTCTGATAGCGAATTTACGTGATGCGTTGAAGTCAAATCCTGCTCCAACAGGAATCGTTACAGCGGTAATAGGGAACTCATTCAAGCGTGTTTCATACTTAAAGTCACGGCTTAGTGTCTGAACGTCATCTGGATTGGCGGTACTTTGAGGTAGGTTGTAGATTAAGCCTCGGTTCTCAACGCCATCCCAATAGTAGTAATCTGCTGGGTTACCATCTTTGTCGGTTGTTTGTAGGTCAGAATATATGTTGTAATCTGAGTAGCTAACTCCAATAGATAAGAAGGGAGTGATTCCTACTGGGTTGCGTATCACGTTCTTGAAGTTGTAAACCAACTCAGCACCAACAGTGAAAACCTTTGCCTCAAAGTTCAATGGAGCCAAATGTTTAGAAGGATTTTGGTTCCAAGTCAACTTACCTAAAAGCACATTTATGTTCACGTCTAAATAATTTGTCACGTTTCCGCCTATGCCGAAATTGTAACCTGGATGACTTCCAACTCTGTGAACAGTTGTACCAGAATTATCTCGGAGGTCACCGAAATAGTTCATGAGACCTATTCCTCCGTGAACGTTTGCCATGAAATGATAAGGTACCTTTTCCTTTGGAGGCTTTGATTTCGATTCAATTTTCTTCTCCTCCTTTTTGGGAGATTCTGCCTTCTCTTTTTTTGGCTCGTTCTTCTCGTCTGTCGGAGCTTCCTGTGCATAGGATGTGATAGTCGTTGACAAGCAGAATAGAATTAACAATATTGAATACCTCATGATACTTTGGTTTGGCGGTGCAAAGTTAACAAGCTGATTTTAATCTTCGAAGAATAGATCAATGAGTTCATTCATCATATCTTCAGTGTATGGAGATTTTCCCTGATCAAACATGGCTATCATTCGGTTTACTTCAATTGGAGTTAGTTTTCCGTCTTTATTGAAATCAACCTCCTTGAATTTATTGACCAAGAAACGCTGGGTGTTACTCAATCCATCGTTTTTAAAATTCTCCAAAATATTCAGTTTCCCATCGATGTAAACTGCGCGCGTGCCTCCAAAGTCTACAACCTTAGCGCCTTCCATGTATTCGTGATAGAAGTCAATCAGATTATACAATTGAGAGATGTTTAGCGAAGAAGTGCCATCAAGTACGCCTTCTATAGCAAGCATCACCTCGTCTGCCGTAATAATTCCGTCTGTGTTATAATCTGCGTCAATAAATTCTGGTGGAATTGAAGCACCATTTTTTTCCTGTTTTGTGATGACAAGAGATTGAGAAGGAGCAAGGCTATTTTCTTCCAACATCTTTTTGTAAACCTTGTCTGCACTTTTGTAGACGTCCTCTACAGAGCTGGCGTGTGCTGGAGTTTTACTTAGTACCTCACCACTAATTGCGTCTAAGAGTTTATCGAATTCACCTTCACTCTGTACCTGATTTTGTATATCCATCATCATGATGGCTAACTTGGTAGAGTCTTCAGCAGTCATTGAAGTTTTTCGAGAAAGGATTCCACTTGGATATACCGCATTCATTATTGAACGGTTCAATGCTATCGAATCGTACGAATTAAGAATCATTTCATCTGTGAGCGTTACACCTTGCAGATTTACAATATTGCCAAGCGGAGTAGCCTCTTCTATATCTCGATAATCCTGAATAACATCTTTATCTGAATCTAAAGGACATCCATCCTCATCAACTTTTACTCCTTCAGGAGTTTCAGCACATTTATCGTCAAAGTCATTCACACCATCCTCATCCGAATCGGCCAAATACATAGCGTAGAAATCGATGTCTTCGTAATATTTTGTCTTTGTACTTTTAGAATAAGTCTTTCCAACTCCAATACTGTAACTTACAGATGCTGAAGTAAATAGAAACATGTCGTTTCTGGAATTACCTTGTCTGACACCCTCACCTTCTTTTGAGATATTGTCTATCAAGTCCGTAAATGTGTAATAGAAGCTTGCACCAATTTTGGCACTCAAACGTCTTCCCATTTTAAAATCAATACCAGCTGATACTGGGAGTGAGAATGTAAATTGATCATATTTACCTAGCCCGTCAAGATTTTCGTCTCGAAGGTCAGTTTCATAGACGTAATCGCGTTGGAGTGTTTCCCCAACTAAGTTAACGATGGAACCTTGCTCATCATAGATGTATTCGTTTCCGTTAGCATCGTACTTGTCAGTTTTGCTATCGAAGTTGATGAATGAGACTCCAAATCCGATGTAAGGCTGAATGATTCCAGGTCGTTTATATAGGTGATTGAAGTTATAACTGACTCCGACACCACCGATGAACATTTCTGACTTAAAGTTCAGATTACGATTAGTAGATCGTTCGTTAACCGTGATGTTCCCGTAAATAGCGGTGAGGTCTAAATCAAAATACCTCGAAAGGTTGGCGCTAGCCGAAAGCTCTACACCATAGGTACTGGTGAAAATGTGCTGATAATTATTGTCATTGACATCTCCGAAATAGGTAAAAACACCACCACCAATTCCAACCCTAGGCGCCAATAAAGCGTCACGGCCGCGATTGTCTATGTAATATGAATCTTTAGCACTCTGGGCTAGAGTAGCGATAGTACCTACGAAAAGAAAGCAAAAAATCAGTAGCGCTTTATTCATTAATTTTTGAATACCATTCGCAGTTAAATGTAGCCAAAGAATCATTCTTGGTCAAAATAATAATCGATGAGATTTTGAATGTCATCCACCGTTTTTTTGCTTTCGCCTTCAAATAATGCATCGATGAAATAGAGCACTTCATCAGGCGAAATCATTCCGTTTTTATTTACGTCTGCCCAATGAAACCCACCAGAAACTTTCGGAGGCGCGTTTTTAATCTCTTCAACTGATCTGTTACCCTTGTTCTCGCTCGTCTTTGCATCCGCTACAGAACTACCATTTACTAAAGAAGATTCGCTCTTTCCTGTTTCAGAAGGTACCCCTGTGTTATTTGAATTTTGGGTTGTAGTGTTAGCAGCTGAGAGGTTTGATTCTTTCGTATCACTACTAATAGTTGTCGCGCTTGTTTGTGTGCTAGATTGGGCAATGGCTGATTCGGATTTTTGCACCGATACCTTGACATCTTCAACTCGTTTTACTAAAGTCTCAATTTCGGAACTGTCAATAATTTCACGAGATGATGTGTCAGTTTTAAGTGCTTTTAGTTCAGATAGCACAGAATCCTTTGCTTTGATTCTATCTTCCTCCGACATAGAGGTTTTAACAGCATTCTTAGAATTCATCTTCTCCATCAATCTGATTTTTGCACGTATCACATTGAAACTGGTGAGCTGAGATTCTTCGTCTGCAAGTCGAGTTTGTTCAGTATTTAATTCCGAAATAGATGTGTTAAGCTCTTTTTTTAATTCATTAATTGAACTGATAGCATCTTCTTTGGTAAGAATTTTCTTGTCCGTTAGTGAACTAGCTTCCTTAGTGGGTTTGTTAGCAGTGACAGGCTCTTGAATATCTGATTGAACAAGAGATTTACTAATCTCAATATTAGAATACCCAACTTGCAATTGTTCGTTAACCTGTTGAATCTGCGAATTCTTGATTTTAGAACTTGACAATACTTCCTTTTCCACGGTTTCAAGTTCCTGTAATTGTTTATCAATGGCAGTTTTGGTAGCAAGGACATTTTGCTTGGTAGACACCACGGCTGCTAATTTTCTTTCAGATCCTGATTCTAACGTATTTGAGGCATTTCGAGCGTCATTAGCGATATTCGCAAGCTCGTCTTTACCAGATACTGATTGTTCCGATTTAGACTCAGTCTCTTTTCTATAAGAACTCGATTCCTCCTCATTTTCTGAATTCAATCCGGACTGAGCCGCTATCTGATTGTCAAATCGCTTCGGCTTAGCGGAATGTTTGGTACGACCTAGAAACACACTTACTCCAATTGATCCGTATAAGTGATTGTCAAATCCTTTATCTCCCTGCCTGATTCCGAGACTCTCGTTGCTCACATTGTCAATCATATCGGTAAAGTTGAAAGCATAAGTGAATGCAGCATTTACTCCGATATTCTTAGAAACTTGGAATCGAACGCCTGCGTTTATCGGCAAGGTAAATGCCAATTGTGAGTATTTTCTTAATCCATCTAAATTGGCATCTCGTAGGTCGGTTTCGTACTCAAAATCGCGTGCTAATATGGTTGATTCAGAAGGGTCAATAGAACCTTCAATCTCTGCCCTAATCGTTCCATCAGACCAATATTGGTAATCTACACCAGCAGCATTTTTCAGGTCTCCCTTTGATCGAAATGATAATAAGCCAACGCCAAATCCGACATATGGTCTTACGAGTTGCCTTCCATCTTCTTTCGGTTTTAAAAGCGGATAGAAATTGTATTCAACGCTTAACTGCTGACTAAATAAGGTTGTACGGAAATTCAAATTCGTTACACTGTCTCGAAATTCTTCACCGCGCACGCTTCCCGTGTACAAGATGAATGAAGCATTCAAAAACTTCGTAACTGGTTGAGTAATTGCAAGCTGATAACCAAATTGAGTGATAGGGGATGAGCCTGATTTCCCAAGAGCAACATCACCCATGAAATGATTCACACCGAAATTGACGCTGATTGTAGGTAGCTGGAACATTACGTTGTCCTTGGCCAATAGCGTGTCGTTTTGTGTCTGGCAATACCCTTGGAATTGACCAATACCCAAAACTACAAGGATAGATGTGATGATTCTTTGCATTCCTCCTAACGAAATGTTAAGGTAAAAAATAACCCGGTTGAAGCCGGGTTATAATGTTCTGATATAGAAGTTTTGTCACTGACCAGCAATATCTAATGCTTCTTTAACATGAATTCTAGTTCCATTATTGTACGCAATAACAAATGGTCCTTCAACAGCGTTGTTGTCTCTAAGTTCATTGCTGAACGTTTTAGCAGGTCGGTACGAGCCAAACTCTCCTACAACATACTTGTTCAAACCATCATGATCTTCAATGACCACTGCATCCGTAATACCATACTTTTTCTGATAGAATGCTGGATCATCTCGATTTGGTCCAGCAGCAATTTGAACTCTGAAAACGAGACCTGCTTTTGACTTCATCATTGCATCGTTGTAGTCATTTGTGGCTGGAGCTGGTTGAGATGACTTTGCAGCTGTTGCGGCTTTCTTGGCGTCATCAGCTTCTTGCTTTTTACGAGCGTTTTCAGCGTCTTGGGCTTGTTTTGACTCTTTCGCTTCTTTGGCTTTTCTAGCATCTTCTTCCTTTTTGGCAGCGGCAGCAAGCTCAGCAGAGTTGTCTACTACTTCAGAAGCTGCTTCTTCAACTTTAGCTTCTGCAGCAGGCTCAGTCTTAGTTTCTGTAGCTGGTTCAACCTTGGCAGCAGCTGGCTCAACCACTTTAGTTTCAGACACAACTTCTTCTTGCTGTGCTTCTGCTGCTACTGGTGCAGCTTCTTCACGAGCTGCATTTGCAGCATCAATTTTGGCTTGTTGTTCGGCTAGGATTTTATCCATTGCAGCCTGCTTAGCAGCATCAGCTTCATCTGCTTGGATTTTTATAATGTCCTTTGCAATGACCAACTTTTCAGTTTCGTTGTCTTTGATGTAAGCAAACGTCCCTTCAATAATTTGATTGCCGCTAAGCGAGGCATCAACAGCAACTTTGTAGGATACTTTGAAATCATCGTTTGGCAAAGCCATCCAAAGAAACTTCACTTTTTGGTCTTTGAAAGAAAAGGTTGCGTTAGCAGTTTCTACAGCTTCAGCTGTAAATCCAGGAGGTAGTTGCTGTTGAAGTTTTGCAAATCCGGAAACATCGCTTTTCGCAACGTTTAATTCAACTGTAAAATTCCCTCCAGGGACTGCGGTTGCAGGCAATTTGGTAGTAACACTTACTTGTGCCATCAAACTTCCTGTTAACAAGAGGCCTGCTACTGAAAAGATTGTCGATCTTCTGATCATGCTGTTCATTTTAGATTCTATTGGTTGACTAAGGTATTATTTTTTGTTATTGATCAAAGAAGTAGTCGATAAGCTCAGTCATGTAGACTGCGTTTACGTCCAACTCTCCATCAAAGAATTTGTCAATGGCTGAGTAAACTTCATTCACGGTTATTATTCCATCGGCATTTAGGTCAACCATGGAGTAAGGTGAATCATTGAATATTTCGTTTCGTAGTTGCTCTTTACTAAGTTTTTCACTTTTCGCGGAACCGTAAACTTCCAACATATCAGGATAGACAATAAACATTTTGGAACGAATAGTTGCCGATGTGTCTGTTTGGCTAATCATGTCATCAGTAAGACCCACACCTTCTTTATTAACATTCAAATTAGCGTCTGTTCCTGGTTCTTCATCGAGTGGGTCGTCAACACCGTCTGAGTCCGAATCTAAAGGACATCCTTTTGCGTCAACCATTCCTCCTGACGGAGAGTCAGCACAAAAATCTGCGATATCAGGAACGCCATCGCCATCTGAATCGGTATCCTTATCCATGGCGAAGAATTCCATGTCGTCAAATTTGCTCTTCTTTTCCTTTTTTGGAGTGAAAAAATCGAAGTGATATGAAACAGAAGTAAACAAAAACATGTCGTTAGCCTTGTTTCCTTTTCTGCCATCAACACCATCTCTTGTGTAGTTGTCAATCAAATCCGTAAAGGCGTATGAAAAAGTAGAAGACAAACGAATAGCAGAACGAGGAGAAACTTTGAAATGTAGACCAAATGTGAATGGTAAGGCCAATGCAAACTGCTTGTAAGTACCTAAACTGTCTAAATTGGCTTTTCTTAGGTCTGTTTCATAAACGTAATCAGCCTTTAGGATTTCTGCTGCCGGTTCATTAGAACCATTTGCTGGTTGAGCAAGGCTTCGAATAGTTCCATCACTCCAATAGTTGTAAGCCACACCATTTTCGTCTTTAAGGTCTCCCTTTGCATCGAAATTTATTGCTCCAACGCCAACTGAAATAAACGGATTCAGAAATCTTCTTGGAGGTAGAATTCCAGCAAAATTGTAGGTCGCGTGAACATTAAAAGCTACAATGTCTGTGCTGAAATTTCGGTTTGACTCTGCAGAACGCTCTCTGGCTGTAATTTTCCCATAAGCAACATCAAAACGAACCCCGAATGAAGGACTGAAATTCTTGATTACGCTTGCCTGAAAGCCATAGTTGTTAATAAGAGGATTAGTTCTCTCATTATTATTCACTTCTCCGAAATAGTTGAACACGCCAGCACCAAGACCAATAATTGGCTTATAGATGGTGTTTTCCTTGTTCCAAGCTTTTCGCTCGGCACGAATCGAATCTCTGGATGCAGATGTAGATCCCGAATCAATTACAGTATTGTCAACCTCTTGCGCATAAGCGAAGAAACCGAAACTGGAAGAAATCAGAATGAGAAGTAGTCTATTCAGCATGGCTCGCCTATTGGTCGAAGAAGAAGTCAATCAAATCATGAAGTTTTGCTGCAGAAAAATCTAGCTCTCCCTCAAAAAATGCATCTATTGCCCAAGTAATCTCATCAGCAGAGATGAAACCATCTCCGTTTTGATCAGCAACCATGAAATCACCCAAGTCTTTTGATTTTTCTTCCTCCTTTGGTTTCTCGAAAGAGTAGTAGTTGCCAACACGTGCTAACTCCATAGTTGGATAGGCCTCATAAATGATTGCGTGGGCCACAGCATTTGTATCTGGAAGAACTATGAAATCCGGATCAATTGTGATTCCATTCGCGTCAACCATTGCAGAATCGGCAGATGTTTCTTGATCTCTGTAGTCTGGAACACCATCTTTATCTGAGTCTAGTGGACATCCTGAAGCATCAACAGGACCACTAGGAGTGTTAGCACACAAATCTTCAATATTGATTACTCCATCTCCATCATCGTCAGCATTATCGATTGCAAGGAAATCTATACTGTCGAATTGAGTTGAATCAGGCTTTTGTTTTTTAGCTCCAATATGGTATGCAATACCAACGGATGTATAAAGGAAATGATCTGTTTGTTTTCCATTCTTGTAAGCATCCAAATGGTCTGTTAAACTCCAATAATACGTAGCGCTTATATCAGCATGAAACATGCGACCGAATTTGTAGCGAAGTCCAATACCCATTGGGAATGCAACACCTGTATTAGTCAACTTGCTTCCGTCATAAGACTCTTTTAACTCGGTTTCATACTTGTTATCAATATCCAACGCGATTGCGTTTCCTTGTTCTCCTTGCACAAAAGGACGATCCATTACACGTCCGCCTTCTGCCCAATAGTAATAGGTGTTGCCATCAGCATCTTTAAGGTCTGCTTTGGTTGTAGCCTTAAATATGTAACCCACACCACCAAATAAATATGGAGACCAATTGGAAGCACGGTTAATAAAAAGATTGTTGTCTAGATATACATTGACCTTGAAATCGATATTCATAAACTCCGTTTCGACATTTCTGTTTCCAAGGTTTTTGTTGTCGATAGTAGAAGTAATTGGACTTCTTTCTGTTTCTCCAAGCCAGCCATATAGGAAGTTCAATGAAAATCCTACCGCACTGAAAGTTCTGTGCTCGATACCTCCATTAATACCCCACTTCCAATTAGTAGTGTTGTAAAGATTAGTACCGCTTGCAATATCATCTCCAAGAAGGGAAAGATTACCGCCACCAACATAGATATAAGGTAGTCTGTTGTCGTAGAAAGGAGGACGTGGCTTTTTAACCTTTTCTTCTTTCGGCTCTTTTTCTTCCTTTTCCTTTTTTTGCCTTTCCGTCTTCTGCGGATTTTTCCTGTGCGAAAGACCCTAAGGAAATTGATAGAATAAGAAGTGATAGTACAAGTCTAAGCTTCATCCGGTTGGTTCTGTGCTCGTTGGGGCTGGTTTACTGCGCGTAAAAATAGAATAAATCTCCTAATTCACATTTGTTTAACCAAGAGTGAAATTAGTATCTCTAAGTTGATAATTATACGCTAGAAATTCGGTTTGATACTGTACTTGCTATAAAAGCCTGTAATGACGGAAACGACTTCGTCTGCAGTATCTACTAGTTGAATGAGTTCTAGGTCTTGTTCAGCAATATTTCCAGCTGCAAGCATGGTTGATTTTATCCAATCGATAAGACCTCCCCAAAAAGTTTTTCCAACTAAAACGATAGGAAATCTGGCAATCTTACCTGTTTGAATTAGTGTCAAAGCTTCAAAAAGCTCGTCCATAGTACCGAACCCGCCTGGAAGTACAACATAGCCTTGAGCGTATTTGGTGAACATCAATTTTCTAACGAAGAAGTAGTCGAAATTGATGAGCTTGTCCATATCTATATATGGATTAGACTTTTGCTCGAACGGAAGATCGATATTTAGTCCTACAGATTTCCCGTTGGCCAAACGAGCTCCTTTATTACCAGCTTCCATGATTCCTGGTCCACCACCCGTGATGATACCGAAGCCATGTAAAGACAATTTATAGGCAATATCCTCAGCTAGTTTGTATGTTGCATCTGATGCTTCGGTGCGAGCGGATCCAAAAATTGAGACACAAGGTCCAATTCTGGCAAGTGTTTCAAAACCTTCTACGAATTCGGCCATGATTTTGAATATCTGCCACGAATCCTTGCTTTTAATTTCGCTCCAATCCTTTGATTCAAGAGCTTGTTCTATTCGTTTTTCGTTATCGGTCATGGCGCGGATTAGAAATTGAAAGGATATTCAAGGTTCGTTGGTTTTAAGCTGTTCCCAGGCTAGCGAGTTCTTTTTTTAAATGAAATCCAGTGTGACCACCTGTGAATTTAGCTACTTGCATAGGAGTTCCAGTCGTTAATATTTCTCCACCTCGTCTTCCACCTTCTGGTCCAATATCAATGATGTGGTCAGCACTTCGGATGATATCCATGTTGTGTTCTATTACAAGAACAGTGTTTCCTCTTTCAACAAGTTGATTTAGAACATCAAGAAGTACACGTATGTCTTCGAAATGAAGTCCAGTGGTAGGTTCGTCTAAAATGTAGAATGTGTTGCCTGTATCACGTTTGCTCAGTTCGGATGCCAATTTGATGCGTTGCGCTTCTCCGCCCGAAAGTGTGGTAGAACTCTGCCCCAATTTGATGTAGCCCAATCCTACATCGTGAATCGTTTTGATCTTTTTAAGGATGGATGGGATATTTTCGAAGAAGACAACCGCTTCATCAATATTCATATTCAGCACATCCGAAATGGATTTGCCTTTATAGCGTATTTCCAGCGTTTCGCGATTGTAGCGATTGCCATTGCAAGTAGGACAGAGTATATGAACATCGGGCAGGAAGTTCATCTCTATTGTTTTCAAGCCAGCACCTTGACATTCTTCGCAACGTCCGCCCTTTACATTGAAGGAAAAACGTCCTGATTTGTAACCTCTAATCTGTGCTTCAGGCACGCTTGCGAATAGGTTTCGTATATCAGTAAAAACACCTGTATAGGTGGCAGGATTGGAACGAGGCGTGCGTCCAATAGGACTTTGGTCTATGGCAATCACTTTATCAATGTGCTCAACACCTGTTACCTTTTTAAAAGGCATGGGCACTTGCTGCGCTCTAAATATTTCGCGATTGAGAATAGGGTAGAGGGTCTCATTTATCAAGGTCGATTTGCCGCTTCCCGAAACACCCGTCACGCAGATGAACGTTCCCAACGGAAACGTTGCTTCCACATCTTTCAGGTTGTTTCCGCTGGCGCCTTTAAGAACGAGTTTCTTGCCGTTTCCTTTTCTGAATATTTGCTTTATCGGAATCAGACGCCCACCGTTTAGGAAAGATGCTGTTAACGAATCTTTTGCAAGTAGCTCTTGAGCCGTTCCTTGTGCAACAATTTGGCCTCCATGAATACCAGCCTTTGGTCCGATGTCAATCACTTGGTCGGCCGCTTCCATCATGTCCTTATCATGTTCTACCACAATTACCGAATTGCCTGAGTCTCGAAGTTTTTTCAGCGCATCAATCAACCTCTGATTGTCTCGCTGATGAAGTCCTATACTCGGTTCATCCAAAATATAGAGAACGCCAACCAACTGAGAACCAATTTGTGTTGCCAAACGAATTCGTTGTGCTTCGCCACCCGAAAGTGATTGGGCTGGCCTGTCTAATGAGAGGTAATCTAACCCAACATCAAGAAGAAACTGAACACGCGTTTGTATTTCCTTAAGAATTTCGGTTGCAATAATTTCTTGCCTCTCGTTAAAAGATTCGGGGAGTTTTGAGAACCATTTCTGCACTTCACTCAAATCCATGCCTGATACCTGAGCAATGTTGCTATCGTTTAATTTAAAGTGTAATGCCTCTTTTTTTAACCGTGCGCCTTTGCAACTTGGGCATGCTTCTCGTTGGGTGAAACTGCTTGCCCATTTTTGTAATGATTTGCTGTCTGCTTCATCATTTTGGCGCGAAATGAAATTGACAATTCCTTCAAATGAAAGAGAATAACTACTTGCATTGGAGTTCGCTGCTTTCACCTTGAACACCTCGTTGCTTCCATATAGAATAACGTTCATGGCCTCTTCCGAAATATCCTCAATGGGTGTTTTTAGGGTGAAGTCATACTTTTCGCCTATCGCCTCTAGTTGATTAAATATCCAATTATTCTTGTGCTCACCAATAGGAATGATGCCTCCACGAGCAATGGATAGTTTGGTGTTGGAGATGATTTTGTCGACACAAATCTCGGCTACAGTACCTAATCCATTACACTTATTGCATGCTCCATATGGCGAATTGAACGAGAAGAAATTTGGAGCAGGCTCATCATAAGCAATTCCGGTTGTCGGACACATTAGTGAACGGCTAAAGAAGCGCACTTGGTCTGAATCGTGTTCCAAGGTCATCATGGAACCTTTGCCGTGTTTCATGGCGATTTGAACAGAATCCGATAAACGCTTGGTACTTTTTGAATCAACTGTAAGTCGGTCAATTACGATTTCAATATCGTGAACCTTGTATCTGTCGAGTTGAAGTTTGCCATCTAAATCAAGGATTTTTCCATCAACTCGAACTTTCTGAAATCCTTGGCGCATAATCTGCACGAAAAGCTCCTTGTAGTGTCCTTTTCGCCCTTTAATCACTGGTGCAAGAATGAGCAACTTACTATCCGCGAGGTCACTTTTAATGATTCGAATGATTTCTTCATCCGAATATTTAACCATTTTTTCACCAGTATTATAACTGTACGCAACTGCAGACCGAGCGTAAAGTAGACGTACTAAGTCATAAATCTCTGTAACCGTACCAACTGTGGAACGAGGACTTCGGTTGGTCGATTTCTGCTCAATTGATATAACTGGACTCAGACCTGTGATATTATCTACATCGGGTCGCTCAAGTGTGCCAAGAAATTGTCTTGCGTAAGAAGCAAAGGTTTCGATGTACCGTCTTTGTCCTTCGGCATAGATAGTATCAAATGCCAACGATGATTTTCCGCTTCCACTCAACCCAGTAATTACCACAAGTTTGTCTCGTGGAATTTTGATGTCGATATTCTTCAGATTATGAACTCGAGCACCATAAACCTCTAGAAAGTTATCTTGACTTTCTAGGTTTTCACTCATCGCGTTCTTTCAATTGTCGCGTGTCTGAGGAGGGCTTCAAAGTGTCCAACTCAATCTCAATTTCAGTAGAACGGAAATCAGTGTATCCAGATTTCGGAAGTAGAATCTCATACTTTCTACCGGATTTATTTGCCAAAAAGCTATCGCGTAGCCATGGATTGAAGATTTTTAGAATCTTGTAGTTGACTTTATGCGTTTTAGCAAAGCTTACGAGGTCTTGTATTGCTGTGTCCACTTTAAGCGTATAAGTTTCTTGCGGTACATACAAGTCTTTTAGACGATAGTGGAAGCCGTATTTAGTCGGGTGTTCATGAATTTCCTTGGCCGCTAGAATTCTGAATACGTAGCGGCTCGTTTCGTCATTCAATAGAAGATCGAAGTAGCTACGGGCATCTTGTCGTTTTAATTGACGGTCAACTCCGTTCATGCCCATATTATAGCTGGCTGCTGCTAAAGTCCAATTTCCATAACGGTCGTGAGCTTCTTTAAGATACTTACATGCAGCTTCGGTGGACTTTACCACATTATATCGTTCATCGATAACTTCATTCACTTCCAACCCATACTGTTGGCCGGTTGTTTTCAAAAGTTGCCAAAAACCAACTGCACCTGCCGATGAAACGACATTCATTAGACCACTTTCCACTAATGCCAAATACTTGAAATCATCAGGAATTCCATTTTCTTTCAGAATCGGCTCAATGACCGGAAACCATTTGTTTGCCCTTTTGTGATAAAGAAGGCTGTTTGATTGCCAATAAGTATTGACAAGCAATTCACGATCGAGTCGCTCATACACATCTTGATCCGTCACAGGAACATTTTCTCCGCAGAAATCGAGGCTTTCTGGCATGTTGATGCTGTAAACACGATAATCTTCGTTGAACTTGTCTTGATACGTTTGGTTCTCTGTTCGAAGGTCATTGCTAGAGAATATGAAAAGCTCAAACCCGATTATCACCAAGAGCGCTAACGTTCCTAATCCAAATAGCTGATATGTGTTTTTGACGTTCATGATATTGCTATTTCTCTTTGGATTTGTTCAAGCGTGTAATTCCAAAAAGAAACCCGAACAGAATTAGGAAATAGCCGAGAAACAGTGCGAAATGAATGTATTCCCATCTCAAAATAAGCTTGTCGATAATGACTAGAAATATTACTGATAGAAATGAAAGCCCAAAGAACGTTAAAGCAACTTGTCTGTCGGACAAACCTAAATACGATAGATGGTGGGTAGTGTGATCTTTCCCTCCAACAAATGGTGATTGTCCTTTCAAAAGTCGGTTAATGGTCACTGTTGTTGTGTCAATGATTGGTACTATGAACACTAGTAACGCTACAATGAATTGTTTTGTTTGAATTCGGAAATCAATCTCTGCATGTCCATTCCAGAGATAAAGAATACCTATAGCTGCTAGAAATACTCCCAAAAACTGGCTGCCAGTATCGCCCATGTACATTTTTGACGGATTCCAATTGTAATAAAGGAAACCAAGCAATGCCGATAAAACTCCGAGAAGCGTAATGAAGTAAATGCTCAGAACCTCGCCTCTGGCAAAAATCATGTAGAGTGCGGCAATAATGACAGACATAGATACGGTGGTCGTTATTCCATCCATATTATCTAGCATGTTAATGGAATTCATAAGTCCTACAACCCAAAGAATGGTCAACGAGTAATCGATAAAAGTTATTCCAGAAATATTAATGCTTGTACCTGTTGCAATCAGAATAATTGCACTGCTGAACTGAGCAAAGAATTTCAGAAACGGTTTCGTATTGTAAGCGTCATCTGCCAGACCAACAATAAACCCGAGAGAACATGCTGCCATGACGCCTAAGAATTGAACGATATCATTAATGTACGTTACAGCCTCAAATAGGATTGAGTAGCATGCAATCGAAAAAAGAAACATAATGTAAAACGAAATTCCACCGAATGCAGGTTTAGACGTAGAACTCCATCTAACCATACTTTCGGTTTGATCTTTAACACCGAGAGTCCTTGAAAATTTGAGAAAAAGCCCATTAATCAGAAATGAGAATAACGAGGCGCAAATTGCGAATGCAACATAAACCCAAAGAACTTGATCTGAAGTTAATTTTAACATTGAATGTTATAACTAAAACTGAGTTTTAAAGTCTTTAAACAAGGGTGCATTTGCGTCCTTTTCAGAGAGAATCGGATTATTAACGCCCCAATCAATGTTCAAATCAGGGTCATTCCATCTCAAACTACCTTCAGATTCTTTGTGGTACGTTTCGGTACAATCGTAGTAGAATAGTGTGTTGTCTGTAAGAGTAGAAAATCCATGTGCAAAACCCACAGGAATCCATAACGCCAGTTTATTTTCTTCTGATAACTGAATAGCAAAATGTTCCCCGTATGTCGGAGAATCTTTTCTTAAGTCAACAGCCACGTCTAATACGGCACCCTTTAAAACGCGAATTAATTTACCTTGCCCATGTGGTGGATTTTGAAAGTGTAGACCTCGAACAACGCCCTTGCAGGATTCCGATATATTAGTTTGAACTACGTTAATGTCTATTCCGACAGAGCTTAAACTATTCTTATTGAATCCCTCCATAAAAAAGCCACGTGCATCAGTAAATACTGATGGTTCGATGACTGTAAGCCCTTCAATTCCGGTTGAAATTATTTCCATCATTAATTGCTTACCTGTTTAGAATTCGTTGCAAGAAATTCCGGTTTTCTGATTCTCCATCTTCTTCATAATAGCCATATCCATAGCCATATCCATAGCCATACCCGTAACCATATCCGTATCCATATCCGTATCCGTATTTCGAATTTTCGTGGTCCAAACCGTTCAGAACAACGCAAAGATTTTTTATGTTGTTATCTGATATTAATCGATTAATATTCTCAATGAAGGGTTTCTTTGAATAGTTTGAACGGCAAATGTATATAGGATAATCGGCTTTCTGCATGTTTTCAATACCATCGGTAACGAGTCCACAAGGCGGGTTGTCAATGATTATATAATCATATTTAGCTTTAAGTTCTTCAAGAAATACATCCATCCGCTTATTCAGTATCAGCTCAGAAGGATTAGGAGGTATTGGTCCTGCGGTAATGAAATCAAGGTTTTCTAAAGCACTTGATCTAATGCAAGTCGATGCATCATCTTGTCCAATAAGAATTGTACTCATGCCGAGATCATTTTCAACATTGAATCCAAGGTGAATTTTTGGCTTACGCATGTCCAAATCGAGGATTATCACTTTGCTTCCCGTGTAGGCAATAATTCCCCCCAAATTGATGGCAACAAAAGTTTTTCCTTCGCCAGATATTGTTGAGGTAATAGAAATCACTTTTGGTCCTTCATCGTGCGTTAAAATGTATTTAAGATTGGATCTTAATGCACGGAAGGATTCCGAAATCATCGATTTTGGATTTTTATCCACTAAGAGTTGGGAGTTCGGTATGTCTTTCTTGTACTTAGGAACTACACCAAGGATTGATACTGGACTATGTCTTGCGATATCATTAATTGACATAATTTCATTGAATAACAAATATCTTCCTAGGATTATCGCTAGACTAAGAAAAAGAGCTGCTGCGAAACATACCGTTATAACTGCATTTTTGTCAGGGAAAACTGGTGCAGTCGGTTCGCTTGCTTCCCTTAGTATTCTATTCGTTGAAACGTAACCAGCTTTCGAAATGGAGTATTCAGCTTTTCTATCAACCAGAGTATTGTAGAAACTTTCGTTGACAGCAGCAATTCTTAACAGTCTTGAATACTCGATTTCGTCATAGCTCTGTCCTTTTTGATTAGACCGGGCATAGTAAATCTTGAGTTGCTTATTGATTTGCTCAATTTGGCTGTCAATATTTGTGCGAACAGAAGAAAGGCTCTCAATGATTAATTTTTTCTGTATTTCAATTCGGTAAGTAAGAGCTTTAACCTGGTCGCTACCTTGTTTTACAACATAAAGCATTTGCTCCTTTTGTAACAACAATTCCTGTAGGCTACTTAGCGATTTTGCAATGACTCCTTCGTATTCCGATCCAGCTAAAAGAGAGACTAACCGATACACATCAAGGCTTTTGTTCTCGTTTATCTCTGTTTCAACTTCAGTCAGAATTTTTTGTTCTACACCGAGACTTATCAACTCATCCTCTAACGTTTCAACTCTAGAGTCTACGGTTGGCAGCTTTTGAAGTTGGTAACTTTTAGAATCGTCAATCTCGTGTTCCTTCCTGAATTGCTGAATAGTTGTTTCTGACTCATAAAGTCTATCATATATTTTAGCAAGTTGTTCGTCAATGAATTGAAGAATACTATTGGCGGACTCCTGCTTTCTTAAAACATCATTGGTGATGAAATCTCGAGAAACCGTACTGACAATTTCTTGTGCCTTTCGTGCGTTATTATCTCTCAGCTTGATATTGATTGTTTTTGCATAATCGTTGAGGATGTCTACTACAAGTTTGGATAAATAGGTGTTCAGAATTTGGTCGGAACTATTAAGAATTATATAAAATTGGTTTTCCTGCGCGTTCTGGATGTCCAATATCCGCTGGTAGTCCAGAATTGAAACTTTCAATTTCAGATCGTTGGTTTTAATCGTGTCCAATAGCGTGCCTTCTAAACCAATTAGTTGACCGTTTACAGAATATTCAATGCTAAAACCGTAATTGTCATCGAAGTGAAATAGAATATTTTGCTTATAGATGGCAGGGTTAAGAATCTCGTAATGTACCCTGAACGGACATGTTTGATACAGTTCTGAACTAAGGATTTCGCCCTTAACCATGTAGCTAATGTCAAGCGGCAATTTGGATAATGATTCACCGATGGAAACGGGAGAACGCAGAAGTTCAATCTCCTGATGAATGCTTTGCTCGTGAATATTCGTAGACTGGAGTAGGGCATTTGTTCGATTGTCTTGACCTAGCTGAACAGTCGCTTCAGACAGATATATTGGTTGAGTGTATTTCAGATAGAAGTACGCTCCAAGGGCGAATGACCCAAAAATGAGTAATGTGGGAACGAAACTTTTTCTAACGATTGATACGAGAAGACCAAGGTCAAACTCATCGTTTATTCCCGATATTTTCTTGTTATCACCTTCCAATTGCTCTGATTTGAGTGATAATTGCAATGGTACTGGTAATGGTGGTCAGAATCGCAAGATACGGTGCAATTTCCAGTAAGATTTTCCTTACGTGCCCCTTCCTTGTTTCAATGTAGATGATGTCATTAGCTTGAAGAACAAGGTTTGCATTTTTCATTCCTGAAAGGGTTGATAAATCAATCATGTAGACCTCAGGGTTTTTTAGTTCGCCCCGAATCAGTTTAATTCTATCTGCCTTACCATCTTCGGGTACACCACCTGTCATTGCCAATACTTCAAATAGAGTTGTGTTATCATTCTCGAGGGTTACGACCGAAGTGTTGCTTCCTGCAAAAATCATCACCCGCTTGTTACTTACCTCCAAGAGTACAAATGGGTTGTTGTAAAATTCAGAGAATTTGTCCTCAATGAGCATTTCAGCTTGTCTTATCGTCAAGCCTTCTAAGTACACACGTCCAAATAGTGGAAGTTTGGAAAAGCCATCAGATTCAATTTTGATGTCTAGGGTTGTGCCACCCCCAACCATTACATTGCTGCCTGCAGCGACATTAATCAGTCCAGAACCATCATTCGTGAACATCCGAACAGCAATTCTATCATCTGCAGCCAAACGGTATTCCTTATCTTGAATATTGGGAAACTCTGAGTAAGGATAATTTTTACCCGTACGAAGCATGAGACTTCGGTTAAGGTACTTATCGCAGGAGCTCAACAAAACAAGAATTAACAGGAAAATTACCCTAATCTGCATTCAATCTATGGGTTTGTGCAAATTTAATCGAATTATTCAACGTTAAGTTCAGATTTGACCTTGACTCAGCAGCGACTGGTAAAGTCTGTCTACATTACTTGTTAATTTGGTGTAGTGAAACCGTTCTCCAACGTGATTCCAACCATTCTTGGACATCACTTGCCTCATGTTTTTATCCTCGATGAGTGACATGAGATTCTTGGTCATTTTTGCCTCATCAATAAACTCTGCTAGCAGACCTGTTTTTTCATGTTCCACTACATTTTCTACTCCGCCAACATTGGTTGAAACGACTGGAGTTCCGCTTGCCTGCGCCTCGATTAGGCTGACTGGGGTCCCTTCGTTTTTGGATGTCAAAACAACAATATCTAGTCCTGCATTTATGCGGTCGATGTCTGTTCTCCATGAACAGAAAGTGAGGGGGGCATCTAAAGGTTGATAATCTGGGAAAGCATTGAATCGTATGCTCAATTCAGTGCAATACGCTTCAAGTTCTAATCTCATTTCACCGTCACCCACTATAAAAAACCGAACTTTTTTGGTTGTAGTTTCCAATACGTTCTTCGCTAATCGTAGAAAGTACTTGTGGTCTTTTACATCTACTAATCGACCAATTATTCCAACCGCAATCTCGTCATTCTGTACATTGAATTCTTTTCGGAACACAGCTCGTTTTGATTCGGTATCTGTTCTGAAACGATCAAGGTCGAAACCTAGCGGAATCACTTCAAACTTATCTGGCGGTGCGATTTTGTGTTCAATAGAAAGCTCATGCTTTTGAATATCGCTGATGGCAATAATCTTGGAAGTTCGTTTGGCTAACGAACG
>Ga0210295_1133696_pt1 | contig 24411 bp, 14 predicted proteins | sample R963ASmetaT_FD_159686 | JGI IMG/M metagenome (GOLD analysis project Ga0210295, IMG submission 159686) | Metatranscriptome of estuarine water microbial communities from the Columbia River estuary, Oregon, United States - R9.63AS (Metagenome... | ecosystem: Environmental > Aquatic > Marine >...
CTGGAAGCTGGAAAAACGAGTTGCTGAGTATAAATCACCATCTATGTACAGCATAGATAATTTAGAAATAGTCGTTAGAGACGGAGCGCAAATTCCAATTCGCATTTACAGACCGTCAGAATCGGAAAACCTTAAAACCATCGTTTTTTATCATGGAGGCGGGTTCGTTTTAAGGAACATCGATACGCACGATGACCTATGTAGGCGCACAGCCAAAAAGAGCAAAGCGCTGGTCATTTCGGTCGGTTACCGACTTGCTCCAGAGTTCAAATTCCCGATTCCAGTTCACGATTGCTATGATGCGCTGGTTTGGGCAGAGAAGAACTGTTCCAATTGGGGCGGAAATCCTACGGATCTGGTGGTGATGGGAGACAGCGCTGGTGGTAACCTTGCAGCTGTCACTAGCTTAGTGTCCAGAGAAGAAAACGGACCAAAAATCTCCAAGCAGGTATTGATCTATCCATGCTTAGATGCTCGGTTGAAATATCCGTCCATCGACACTTTTAAGGATGGTTACCTTCTTACAAAAGACATGATGCTCTGGTTTGTTGACCATTACGCCAAATCATCAGATGACATATTGAACCCGCTCATGTCTCCGCTTTTATCAAGCGACCTTTCGGGTCTTCCTCAAGCTTTTGTCTGCACCTCAGACCACGACCCGCTAAGTGACGAAGGGAAAGACTATTTCCACAAACTTTCAGAAGGTGGGAACAAAGCGGTTTTCGAAGAGTATGAGAATACCATTCACGGCTTTGCTAACATACCGCGCCTTTCACCACAGGCCACTAAATTGGATGATGACGTTGCCCGATTTTTGGCTAGCTAAAAGCTGAATGTCGACCAGAAATCAGGAAAGCTTTTCGCAACAACTTCGGGGTTTTCAATTTCTACTGGAATGATTGTGGACAAGACAGCCGCACTCATCGCCATTCGGTGATCATTGTAAGTTTCAATATTCGCGCTTTCAGCGGAAATTGAACCTGAAACAGTCATGGCATTTCCATCTACCACAACAGAAACTCCAAGTTTTTCCAGTTCGGTTTTGAGTGCGGCCACACGATCGGTTTCTTTCAACCGAAGATTATCCAAGCTCGTAAGTTTGAGTTCTTTGCCGAGCGCAGCAGCTAAAAATGCAAAGGTTTGTGCCAGATCTGGATAATTCAAAAAATCCAATTCTGTGGGAAAGTTGATTTTTTCTGAAGATGAAACTTCTACTCCATTCACTTTTTGAACGGATGAAACGCCCATGTCCTTAAACCACTCAGCCAAAATAGAGTCTCCCTGTTTTGAGTTCAAATTCAGGCCTTTAAGCAACAATTTCGAATTCTGTTTTGCTGCCACTAGCGCATAGAAATAAGATGCCGCGCTCCAATCAGCTTCCACATTCGGTTCCGAAACTTTGTAATTGGCCTGCGGAATGGAGACGAAATTGTCTGTTATAAACACGTGAGCACCACAATTTCGCATACAACTTGCTGTAAGTTCGATGTACGGTTTTGAAAGCGCTTTTCCGTTCAACTGAATCTCAATTCCATCTTCCATCATCGGTCCGATCATCATCAATGCTGAAATGAACTGACTACTAATTGAAGCGGAAATTTCAACGTTACCGCCTTTCAACTTCTTTCCAGTGATCTTTAATGGAGGAAAACCATCATTTTCCAAATAGTCGATTTCCGCTCCAAGTTCGCGAAGCACCGTTACCAATTCGGAAATCGGTCGTTGCTTCATCCGTTCATCGCCCGTAAGAACAACGGTTTTTCCTTCCTTGACAGCATAAAAAGCGGTGAGAAATCGCATGGCCGTTCCAGCCAATCCGATATTAATCTCAGAGGAATTTGAACTCAACGCAGCACGCAGCACTTTCACGTCCTCAGGAAGCGAATTCGGGAGGTTTATTTCTTCTTCCGCCAACGCGGCAATGATCTGATACCGATTGGCTATGCTTTTGGAAATCGGCAGTTCAACTTCTCCCGTCAACGGTCCGTTTGGGGCAAGCAATTTCATAACCGTGCGGTGTAGAAATGGAACGCTTGGTCCAACAATTCTTCCGAAACAGATTGATCTATCACTGCTTCGCCAATCGATTTTAACAGCACAAATTGAACTTGTCCATCATGGTTCTTCTTATCGTATATGAGCAGTTTCTTGATGGAACTCCAGTCGGTTTCCGAGATAGAGATTTTCGAAAAAATTGAATCGATTGCTGTGCAAATTAAGTTCAACTCCGCATTAGAAAGGCCAGCAATTTTCTGCGAAATCCAAGATTCCAAAATCATACCTGCAGTAATGGCTTCGCCATGTAACACAGGTTTATCAGTTTCCAGAAAATGGCTTTCAATTGCGTGTCCAACTGTATGTCCGAAGTTCAATTTCTTCCGTTCGCCTGACTCAAACTCATCTCGTTTGACAACATCCAATTTCACCTGAACCGAGCGTGATATCAGCTCATCTTCATTGGCGTCCATCAAATCGAGAATGGAACTATCTGAAATGAATGCATGCTTCAACACTTCTGCCAACCCATTTCGGTATTGACGCGCAGGTAAGGTCTTCAGGAAATTAGAATCGATGAGAACCGCTTCGGGCTGCGAAAACGTTCCAATCATATTTTTCAATCCGCCAAAATCGACTCCGGTTTTTCCGCCAATGGCAGCATCGACCATTCCCAGAAGCGAAGTGGGAATATTCACGAATCTGATTCCTCGCATGAACGTGGAAGCGACAAAACCACCAAGATCGGTTACCACTCCTCCACCGACATTTATCAGAATCGTATTGCGATCGGCACCGAATTCGGTGAGCTGATACCAGACCATTTCGCAGGTTTTCAGCGTTTTATGGTGCTCACCAGCTTCCATTTGAATAACGGGCAATTCAGCCGTTTTCGGACATGCCACATGCAGATATTCAAAACATTGATTCGTGTTGGAATCGCAAAGAATAATCGCCTTCTCGTTTGCCAACAGATCCGTCAGAAATCGCCAAGCTTGCTCTCTGAACAGCACCGGACTCATACGTTCTTGGCTTTGGATGAATTCATCACTTGCGTTTGCTGCTGAATGCTTTCCTCATGGATTGCTTCCAAAAACTTGTGCAGAAATTTCAGTGAAAGATCTTTCCCTTGAACGTGTGCTTCGCGATCGTGCAAAATTTCATTCCACCGCTGATGCTGCAAAATGGTGATGTTGTGTTCGCGCTTGTATTCGCCAATGCTACGAGAAACGGATAATCGCTCAACGAGTAGATCAAGAATATCGCGATCAAGACCATCGATGGTAGCTCGAAGTTGCTCCAATTTAGCCTTGACTTCAAGATCGGCTGAATTGGGATTTCGCCAAACCAATTCAGAGAGAATTCGCTCCAACTCCGAAGGCGTGACCTGCTGATCGGCATCGCTCCATGCTTTGATCGGGTCGCGATGTGTTTCCAGCATTAACCCATCCATGTTCAGGTCGATGGCTTTCTGCGCCACTTCTGACAATAATTCTCTGTTGCCACAGATATGACTTGGATCGCAGATGATCGGTAATTCGGGCATTCTGCGCTTCAATTCAATCGGAATATTCCAATTCGGACTATTTCTAAAGGGCGATTTCTGAAAGGTTGAAAAGCCACGATGAATGGCGCCCAATTTTGACAATCCAACAGATTGAAGACGCTCTATGGCACCGATCCAAAGTTCCACATCCGGATTCACGGGATTCTTCACCAAAACGGGAACGTTTGTTCCTTTCAGCGCATCGGCAATTTCTTGCACCATGAACGGATTTACTGTTGTCCGTGCTCCTATCCAAAGCACATCCACACCGCCCTTCAGCGCCATTTCAACATGCAACGTATTTGCAACCTCAACGGAAATCGGTTTCCCAATCTTTTCGCCCGCCTCTTTCAGCCACTCAATTCCCTCCTCTCCTACTCCTTCAAAATTCCCTGGACGCGTACGTGGTTTCCAAACGCCAGCGCGAAGTAGATCAACGTTCAGGTTTTTCAACCCTTCAGCTGTTTCCAATACTTGCTCGCGTGTTTCTGCGCTGCATGGTCCTGCAATCACAAACGGTCGGTCTTTTCTTCTGAATTCCATCAACCGTTCTGTTGCGTTCTATTTCTCAAATAATGATCGGCCAAAACAATGGCTGCCATCGCTTCCACAATTGGCACTGCGCGCGGAACAACACACGGATCGTGGCGACCTTTTCCTTCCAAGGTTACTTCGTTGCCATCAGAATCGATGCTGGACTGCGCTTGCATAATGGTGGCCACAGGTTTGAAAGCCACATTGAATGTGATATCCATTCCATTGGAAATACCGCCTTGAATTCCTCCACTGTGATTGGTTTTCGTTCCGATGTTTCCTTCTTCCGAAGTAAAAATATCGTTGTGTTCCACTCCAGTCATTTTGGTGGATGAAAATCCAGAACCGATTTCAAACCCTTTTACAGCATTGATGCTAAGCATGGCTTTACCAAGGTCGGCATGAAGCTTATCGAAGACTGGTTCGCCTAAACCTGCAGGCACATTTCTAACTACGCAACTGACAACTCCTCCAACAGTATTGCCCGTTTTTCGCATGTTTTCGATGATCTCTTCCATGACCGTAGCTGCTTCCGTATCCGGACAACGAACTGGATTTTTCTCCACATCAGCTAGAGAAACCGTCTTAGCATCCACCGTTGAATGAACATAGGCGACCGAAGAAACGTAGGCAACAATCTCAATTCCAAGTTGCTGAAGCAGCATTTTAGCAAAGGCGCCAGCCACCACGCGCGCAGCAGTTTCTCTAGCCGATGAGCGCCCACCACCTCTATGGTCGCGATGGCCATATTTTGCCTCGTACGTGAAATCAGCATGCGATGGACGGAAGGTTTCTTCGAGATGCGCATAATCTTTGGAACGCGCATCTGAGTTCGGAATTGTAACGGCAATGGGTGTTCCGAGCGATTTACCTTCGAACACACCTGAAAGAATCTGGAATTCCTCCGTTTCCTTCCGTTGCGAAGTCAGTTTAGATTGTCCCGGACGTCTGCGCTGCAGATCTTGATGAATCAACGCCTCATTCACTTCGATTCCCGCAGGAAATCCATCGATGACCACGCCAATACTCGGCCCGTGGCTTTCGCCAAAAGTTGTAATTCTAAAAAGTTGTCCAAACGTGTTTCCCGCCATTATAGCGTAAAGGTACTAAGAGGTTAAGCTTACGCTGACTTCTTTGGAAACCAAGGAAGAAACGCACTGGTTGTCGCAATGTAATCAGCATACTTGGGATTGCCCTTGTACTTCTTTTCGAGCAAGGCAACGCCCGAAACCTTCACCAAAAAGAAGTGCATTACGGCTGGTCCAATGGCCGCGAGATACCAATAAGGCGACATCAGCGTGAGCAGAAAAACGCCCCACCACTGAGTAGCATCTCCAAAATAATTTGGGTGACGCGTGTATTTCCAAACACCTTGGCGCATCACAATTCCATTATTCGCAGGATTTGCTTTGAATTGCTTCATCTGGTAATCGCCCACAGCTTCGAAGTAGAAACCAAAGGCCCAAACCAAAATCCCCAGGTAAACGTTCCACGTCATTCCCATCGGTGAAGAGAACAGCACATACAACGGTGAAGCAACAATCAGCATAATGGCGCCTTGCAGCATAAAAACCTGAAAGAAGGCGCGAATGACCACGTTTTTTCCCCATTCTTCGCGCCATTGCGCATAGCGGTAATCTTCGCCATTTCCAACATTTCTGCTGTAGATGTAACCGGCAAGTCTCAATCCCCAAACTGCAATAAGAGAAACTCCAATCCATTGCGCAGCTGTTTGGTCAGATTGAAGAAAGCAGGAAACGGCAATCAGCACGAAGCCAATCCCCCAGCCAATATCAACGATACTATTGTCTTTCAATCGCTGCGCGATGAGAAACATCACCACCATAAATACGAAAACAAGAAGTGCTGAATTTTGAAGGAGTAGCCAGTTCATGAGGTATGAACAACGAAATGGCTCATTTGATGTGAAAATCCATCATTTTTTTGCCTTCAATGAAGGCTTCCAGATGGTCGCCTGCATTGAGTTTTCCAACTCCGGCAGGAGTTCCGGTAAAAACCACATCTCCTATTTTGAACATAAAGTACTTAGATGCTTCGGCAATAATCTGATTCACATTGAAAATCATATCGCCTGTAAATCCTTTCTGAACCACTTTTCCGTTGATGTGCAATTCGAAGTTGATGGCGTTCACATCTTCAAAGTCTGAAAGCGGCAAGGTTTTACTCATCGGAGCCGATCCGTCAAAGCCTTTGGCCTTTTCCCACGGCAAGCCTTTTTCCTTGCATTTCTGCTGAATATCGCGAGCAGTGATGTCGATTCCAATGCCAATTTCCTTGTAATAAGTCGGTGCGAACTTCTCCTGAATGTTCTTTCCCTTCTTATGAATCTTCACATAGATCTCTGCTTCGTAATGCACATCATTCGAGAAATCGGGCAGGTAGAAGTCATCATTATTCGGAAGTACAGCCGAATCGGGTTTTATAAAAAAGAGTGGTTCTGTTGGAACGGGGTTGTTCAGCTCCTTGGCATGCTCAGCGTAATTACGCCCAATGCAAACAATTTTCATAGTAATCCTTTGTTGAATGCGTCAACGCGAATTTCGGTTAAAACCTTTTTGGTGTAGCTAGGAAATTGCGCATCCATCATCCAAGAATAATATCCTGATTGTGTTTTTAACACTTCCACAACGGTTTTTCCTTTGTTCTTCCCGAAGTTGAAAACTGGTTCGCCCTTTTCGTTCTCTACGATGTGTCCCGCAAAATCTACTGCTTTACCACGTCTCGAAAACTCATGGAGCATTTGCACATCGCCTTCTAGCTCACCATACTTTTCCACCTGCGCTTTCAAAACTTCCATCGTGGCGCGTGTATCAGCTTCAGCACTGTGGGCATTTGTCAGGTCGCCATCGCAATAGAACTTGTAGGCGGCCACCAAGGTTCGCTGTTCCATTTTATGGAAGATGTTCTGTACATCGACCACTTTTCGGCCTTTCATTTCAAAATCGACATCATTCCTAAGGAATTCTTCCACCATCAACGGCACGTCAAATTTCAGACAGTTGAATCCAGATAGATCTGCGTTACCAATAAACTCCTTGATCTTTGGAGCCAATTCTTTGAAAGAAGGTTTATCGGCAACCTTATCGTCCGTTATTCCATGAATATCAGAACTTTCCTTAGGGATTGGCATTCCTGGATTGACCAATTCGGTCATTACCTCCTCCGATCCATCTGGATTGAGTTTAATCACAGAGATTTCGACTATGCGGTCTTCGGCAACATTCACGCCAGTGGTTTCAAGGTCGAAAAAGGCAAGCGGACGTTTGAGATTTAGCATACGAATTAATTGGAAGGTACTTCCAACCCGTTTTCAACAAGTATCAATTTCCTATTGATAATCTTCTGGTAGTCACCCAGAGCCGTAATATTGAACTTCTGCTTGATTGTTTGAAAGCCAGACGCTTCTATTGTGACTTCATAAATCTGTCCGGGCATCAGAGTCGCTACCAAATTTCCAGTTTTATAATTTGGCAGGTATGTTCCTACCATTTCTCCAGATTGGTCAGTAACGGTAGCTGTAATTTGTAAAGATTCACGCCCCTTAATAGAAGATTTTTTGGGCTCAAACTTTTTTGCCGGCACAGGTACTTTTTTCACTCTTGTATCATACCACTGAAAACTACCAGACTTGGGGAAGTTTTCTGGGCTGTATTTCGCCACTTCAGCTCCATCAAACGACCCAATAATGGTTATTTCAAAAGCTTCTCCATTCTTAAGTTCAATGTTCTTCGTTTCTACAAACTCATATTCTGGTTTGTCAGCTGGCTGATACTCGTCCGTAAACCATTTTACATTTCCATCTTGTGTGTTCTTCCACTCATGAAAAACAATGGTTTGCTTTTCAGGTCCAGTCATAACCTCCAAATCCATAACGAGCACGCTCAATTTTTCTTCTTCGTCATTGAAGATGACACGGTAAATATCAAGATCACCAAACCCATCATTTCGCAACTGTGCTGTGTAAGCGTGTCTTGGGTTGTCTGTTGGGCAATAGGTAAAGTTGTCCATCGTGGTATTAATCGGATAGCCTAAATTCTCAGGACGTTCCCACCGGTTGAATTGCTCGTTCCATTCACTCTTATACACATCATAACCGCCCATACTCTTATGACCTTGCGAAGCGAAATAGAGTGTTTTTCCATCGGCAGAAATAATTGGGAACATCTCATCATACTGCGTATTGATGGTGGGTCCTAAATTGACGGGAATGGACCAAACTCCTCCTGGTAATAGCTTAGACATGAAAATGTCTATACCTCCAAACCCAGGTTGTTCAACGGGTAATCTCGCAATGAAAAGCGTTTGACCATCTGGTGTGCAGGTAGCAGAAAGTTCTGGCTCGTCCGTGTTGATAGATTCGCCTAACGTTTTGCCTTTTTCCCAACGTCTGCCAGTGAATTCACTCATCCAAACGTCATCAAAACCCTCCATGTTGTCAATCATATAGAAGATGTGATCGCCATAGGCAGACATACCAACAAACTCCTCTACAAACTCAGTGTTGATGGTCATACCTACTCCCTTGGCCTTTCTGAATTCACCGTTAGAAACTTTGCACCAGAAAATATCTGCTGGTTTATATCCATCGTAATCCAAATTTTGGCCTGCCACACCTTTATCTCGTTTGGTACTAAAAACGAGGAAAGACTCGTCTAACGGCACAAAAGGGTGCATATCTGGACCTTCAGAGTTTACATCATCGCCCAAATTCTCAAACCTGACGTTGACGGGTGTCTTCATGAACTTCTTGGCGTTCTCACAGAATTCCAATTGTCGGGTAACATCAATTATCCGTTCTGGCTTAGAGATAGTGAGTTTGTACTTGTTGAAAAACAGTAGCGCACTGTCAATCTGTTCATTGTACATGTATGCCAATCCGAGGTCATAGAGGACCTCATTATCGAACTTCTCCATTTTTGACACCTTCCGTATGTAGGGAATGGCGGCACTTTTTCGGATATTCTGATAGAGATGACAGAGTCCTAATCTCCAGTTCAGAAAAGCGTTTTCAGGATCTTTAGATAATAAAACCGTGTAAGCAATCTGTGCATTCTTGAAATCACCAATATCAAAAAGACCCTTGGCTTTTGCTTCAGGTGTGGCTCCTTTTGCCTCAATATCAAGACCGAGGTCTTGAGCAAAAGTGCTTTGAGCAAAACCAATCGCAATCAGTATGATTACACAAACAAACCTGGAGAATCTACTAGTTCCTGAAAGAACTGTTCTCAATCTTGAACTTTCTACCACTTCAATTACTGATACTTGCCGATTTCTAACTTATAAATTGCCTCAGTGATCGCTATGTCAGAATCCTTAAAGTAGAATACGCCACCCCAATCCCATGTCTTCTTCTCGTAGATAGTTACGATATTGTTACTGTTAATCACATGGCGTAACAAGACAAAATTCTTGCCATCTACTTGTTCTTTTGTCATTCCCTCTGGATAAATCTTCGCAAGTTCAGACAGGAAGGCTCTTCGCTGCTCTTCAGCTGCAAGATCGAGTTGCTCGATAGTTTCCTTCAACTTTTCGTACTTCTCAATTCGAGATTCCTCCGAACTCTTAGAAGCCGCGGTTCCAGACTGAGCCTGATCAATGGCATCAATTCTTGCCTGAAGTTCTTTCGCTTTACGCTCCTCTTCCAACTTCTGCTGCTCTTCAAACTTCTTCTTTGCTTCCTCTTCTTTCTTCTTTTTCTCCAGTTCGGCCGTTGCAAGCTCTCGTTCTCTACTTGCTACTTCCGCTAACTTAGATTTTGGCTCAGCATCTGATGGTTTCAAGACAGCCGCGTCCTCATAATTCTTTCTTGCAGAGGAAAGGTCATTTGAAGCTAGAGCCGTGTTTCCTTGTTGCATAAGCAGAACAAACTTCCGCTCATTCGCTTGCTTTTCCTTTTCAGCCTGTGCAATTTGTTCCAATGCTCTATTGGCATCTTTAATCTTTTGTTTCGGTCCCTGCTCGTTAGGTTTCAGAGCTAATGCCTGTTCAAACTTGGCAATTGCTCCCTTGTAATCTTCAGAACTCACAGCACTTTCGCCATCCTTCATCAACGTATTGTACTGCGTGTCTAGGGCCAGCTTATCAGCTTCTTCTTTGGCAATCCTGTCTAACTGAATCTCAGTATCGGATAGCTTTTTAGCTAGGTCCTTATTTTCAGGATACAATTGCTTCGCATCCTTATAATTTCTTATCGCCAGCTGATAATCTTTTGTAGAAAATGCTCCATCTCCTTTTACCACGAGGCTTTCGTAATTAGCCAATCGCTGTTTTTCATCTTGTTCTGCTTTTTGCTTCGCTAGTTCAGCTTGACGCTTAACCTCCGCTTTTCGCTCTTCTTCAGCAGCTTTAGCAGCAGCTAGCTCGGCATCTTGACGTGCCTTCTCTTCTGCAGCTACACGCTGAGCTTCTTCTTGTTTCTTTCGTTCTGCTTCTTTTTGAGCTGCTAATTCATCTGCTTCTTTAGCCTTTAACTCATCGGCTATGCGTTTCTCGTCTGCCTTGCGCTTCTCTTCTGCCGATTTAGTTGCGGCTAGCTCGGCTTCTTGACGTGCCTTTGCCTCAGCAGCTATACGTTGAGCCTCTTCTTGTTTCTTTCGTTCTGCTTCTTTTTGAGCTGCTAATTCAGCCGCTTCTTTAGCCTTCAACTCATCTGCAACACGTTTCTCTTCTGCCAAACGCTTTTCTTCTGCCGATTTAGCTGCAGCAAGTTCGGCATCCTTAAGTGCCTTTTCCTCAGCAGCTAAACGTTGAGCCTCTTCTTGTTTCTTTCGTTCTACTTCTTTTTTAGCCGCTAATTCAGCCGCTTCTTTAGCTTTCTGCTGATCAGCTAAACGCTTTTCTTCATCCTTCAACCTTTGAGCTTCTAACCTACGAGCCTCTTCGGCTTCCTTGGCAAGTGCACCTTCTGCTTCTCTTCTAGATTTTTCTTCAATAGCTAAACGCTTTTCCTCTTCTTTCATCCTTGCTGCCTCAGCAAGTCGAGCAGACTCTTCTGCAGCCAAGCGAGCTTTTTCCATCTCGGCTAGCTTGAGGTCAGCTTCTTTCTTGGCTTCCTCCTCCTGCTTTCTTCTTGCAGCTAGTTCAACCTTCAGCAAAGCATCTTGTTCTTTTTTCTCGGCTTCTAGACGCTGCTTACGATCAGCCTCCATTTTAGCAAGTTCGGCATCTTTAATTTCGTTTTCGAGAGCAATTCTCCTAGTCTGCTCCATTTCCTTAGACTTTGCAAGCTCCTCTTCCTTTTTCTTCTGTTCCGCTAATCTTTCTTGCCGCTGAGCCTCAACTTTCAGAAGCGTTTCTTCATATGCAATTTCAGCTTGCTCCACTTGTTTTTCAGCAGACTTTTGCTGCGCTTTAGCAATCTCAGTAGCTTGCTCTATCCTGCGCTCTGTGTATTCAGCTAAACGTTCGTTTTCGTCTGCTTGCTTTTGTTCATATTGTCTCTCAAGACGCGCTAATTCTGCTTTATCCGCAGCTTGGAACAGAACAGCGAAATCCAATGTAGAGCCAGTATTACCAGATTGTTTAATCTTTTGACTTTCTACCAAATATGCATCATAAACTGCAGCAGCTCGCTCTTGATCAAGTTCTTTGTCTCCTGTTTGATCAAGAATTTTCATAATAGAGGCAATTACTGCATCTCGGTCACCATTACCCTCTAAGGCATCGGCTAATTGCTTTTCTTTTTTGTTTTTCGTGTCGGCCATTTTTGCCTTATGCGATTGCTCGACCATCGTGGCCGTTTTCTCTGCCAGTTCAGCCTTTTCTTTTCTAATCAACTCTCGCTGAGCTTCCAATTGATCCTGAGCTTGTTGTTTTTCTTTAACCAATTGTTCTTTGGCCTCTTGCTTAATTTTTGCTTCTGCAGCATCAGCCACTTGAAACAGTGAGGAAAAATCGATATTGACAACTCCTGTCCCTCCCAATTTTTGTTTCTGCTTCACGAAATCATCATACATCTTTTCAGCAACAGCATCCTTATTGGGCGTGTCTGCTGATAATGATTTTTTTATCACGGCAATCTGTGCGTCCTTGTTATCAGGTGTGCGTTCCAACTCCGACTGCAGATTAACAGCCTTCTTCTTTTGCTGAACGTACTCGTCATACATCACAGCTGCTTTCTGATCCTTATAAGGATCATTCTTTGGAAGAGCTTCCTTGAAAACTGCAACCTGACTGATTCTGTCTGATGAAGCAGTCTTCAAACCTTCTTCAATCTTTTGGACAATCTCTGTTTGCTCTTCACGCTTTTTCTCCTCAACACGATCCATAAAAGCATTGAGTTTGGATTGCTGCTTTGAATTATCTGCTTCGATATCCTTCTGGATTGCATCTTGTTCGGCAGTGTCGGCAGCGGCAAACAACTGACTAAAATTGATTTGAGAAAGCGTTGTCCCCCCGACTCTTAATTTTTCATACTCAGCATAGATTGCTTTCGCCTTTTGCTCCTTGTATGGGTCGTTCTTTGCGTACGTTTTTATGAGGTTTTGAACTGCAAGATTACCGTCTCCATTTGAACCGAAAATAGCGTAGTAAACTTTATCTCGAGTTTCTTTTTCTTCGGCAGCCTTTCTAAGTTCTTCGTCCTTGGCTGCTGCGGCAAGCCTCTCTTTGGAGGCAATTTCCAGGCTCTGCTGTTGAATAGCCATCGCTTCATTCATTTTTCGAGCCGCTTCTTCTTTTTCCTTTCTGAGCACCTCAACACTTTGCGATCGTTGCTCTTGGGCTTGTTTCAAAACTCCTTCTTCGAGCTTCTGTGCAACATTGAAAATTGCTTGAAAATCAATTTTACCACCTGTAGCTTCTGATGTTTTTCTTTCTTCCAAAAGCTTATCGTACATAGCCACGGCCTTTCGGTCTCTAAGTGAGTCCGCATCAGAAAACACCTTCAGGAATCCTGCTACTGTTTTGTCCTTGTTGCCGTCTCCCACAGTAACAGCCGCTTTGATAATTTCTTGGGCAGAAGCATTCTCATTCTCTCTTAAAACACGTGCAGCTTCCTCAATGTCGAACTTCTTTTGAGCTGCTAATTCTGCAAGTCGTCTCTTCTCTTCTTGTTCTCGTAATAGTCTTTCTTCCTCTTCCATCTCCTCTTTGGAATAATCCAACTGATAGTCGAAGACATTTCTCTTAATTTGGTAAAAAACTGAGGCAACAGAACCCGCAAAAGCCAATCCATCAAGGTCTTGGACCATATCAACCCTAAAACTGAATTTCGGTACGCTTGTAAACTCTGACCGAGCTTTAGATACGTCTGTATCGAAGTCGATTTTCTTGGTAGTATACCCTTGCTTTTCTACAGCAAGCATGTAGAATTTATTGACTTCTAACTTGAATTCGAACTGTCCATTACCACCGGTAACCGTTTTCAACACTTCGGTAAGGTTGTCCTTTGAGCCATCGGGTGATTCATAGAGCGTAACAACCGCTCCTTTCAATTTTTTTGTAAGCTCTTCAACAAAACCATTGAATTCAAGAGGCCCCTTGATATTGGACCTTTCCATCAACGTATCTTTCTGTGAAGCACTTGCTTTTTGAGAATACGCACCCTGTGCAGTACAGATTAAACAGGCAAAAGCGCAAAGGGCTGTAAAGGCTATTTTCTGAATCCTTTCCATGTTATCTTCCTTCTGTGGTGATGATTTTGTCGCCACCTAATCGAATGATTGTTAATTCAATCCTACGATTCATTTGTCGTCCATCAGGATTATCAGTGCCGTCAGGATTTTCGTTTGGCGCAATTGGCTTGGTTTCTCCGTAACCTTTCGCCACAACTCTCTTGCTAGATATTTTCCTCTTCTTTAACCAATTAACCACGCTCTTAGCTCGATTAAGCGAAAGTTTTTCGTTGTATTCATCAGCCCCTCTTGAGTCAGTGTGCGCAGAAATTTCAACAACAACAGTTGGGTTCTTATCTAAAAACACTAGCAATTTATTGAGTTCAACAACAGATTCATCTCGTATATCAAACTTATCAAAGTCGAAATAAATTCGTTCTAAAATAATCTTCTGACCAACTTTTAATTCCTTCAATCCGTATACATCCGCATCAATCAAAGAAGGGTCGTAACCGAGGCTCTTTTGCTCTTCAATTTCAGCCAATTCTCTCTCCAGCCATTCAATTTCACCCTCTAGACCTCCTGGCTCTTGAACTAATTCAAGTTCTCTAGCTGATAGTCCTTTCTTTTCTGGGAACTTGATATAAGGCGTAAAACATACGTCATTGATTGCTCCTGTATGGCCTACAAGAGAAACAACTTCTTCTCCAGTACTCATATCCCAAACAATTGGATTGCGTTCAGAACTTCCTGTAATTACATACTTAGAATCTGGAGATATGAAGACTGAAGTAATCGGTTTATCGTGCCCAAGTAAAACGTGCTTAACATCACCTGAATACGCATCCCATACGTAAACAAATCCGTTGTTACTACCAGACACAACGGTTAATCCATCCGGACTAACAGCTAGGGAATTCACATTCGAACTGTGCAGACTAAATTCCAGCTCTTCTTTAGCTGTTGATGCATTCCACTTTTTCACTTTACCATCATCACCGCCAGAGACAACATAATTTCCTCTCGGAGAGTAAGCAACAGCATTTACTGCTCCTTTATGCCCATCAAAAACTCCAACTAATTGCTCTGTCATCATTTCCCACATGAGTACATTTCCATCATCTGAAGCAGAAACGAAGTAATTATTGTCTGGAGAAACTGAAATATCGTTCACAACGTTTGGATGCCCAGCATAGATTTTTTCCATAAGTCCGGTTTCGACATTCCACAGACGAACAGTTGAGTCGGCACTGGCGGAAAGTACGTACTTGCCATTTTTCACAAAAGTTGCCTCAGTAACTTTTCCGGTATGGCCTTTCAGTGATTTAGATTGATCTCCAACAGGTAAATTCCAAATATTGATGTCTCCTGATTTTGTTGTTGAAAGAGCGCGTTTACCATTCAAAGAAAATGCGACACTCGTCACTTCCATCATATTATCAAGAGATAAAACCTGTCGGCCCGAAGGCACGTCCCAAACTTTGCATTTACCATCAACACTTCCTGAAGCGGCATAAATAAGTCCTCCATATTTCTCGCCAGTTCTTTTACGTCTGATGGCGTCAGGATCTGGTCTTAACGTATAATTCTGAATAATCTCATCCACAAATGAACTTTTACCGAGCACTGCAACCACTTCTGAAGTATCGAAATAAAGTTCTCCCTCAACATAAACGCAGTATTCTCCCGGCTCCAAAATCTGCGCATAATTGCTAGATTTCATATTTGGACGATACGTTCCAATAAACTGGTCGGTATTCATGTCAGTTACTGTCATTTCAAACGTACCCACATCAATTCCTGGATCAACAATCATCGAATCCTTAATATTGGTAATTGAGCCTCGCACAATTGTTCGTATTGGATCAACATCATTAAAAGTGATTCGATAAATATCTCGTTCTCCAAACCCTTCATCTTTTCTCCACTGCGCTACATACCCGTATCTACCAGTGGTTGAAAGCGAGACATTAAAATCATCGTCCACGGTATTGATTGGGTATCCAGCATTTTTAGGAACAGACCACGTATTGGTCATTTCATCCCATTCTGTAATAAAAATATCAAAGCCACCCATACTCGCATGACCTTCGGACGAAAAGTAGAATGTTTTCCCATCAGCCATTAGGTGCGGAAAACTCTCGTTGAAAGGCGTATTGATGATTTCAGGAAGCTTTTCAGGAATTCCCCAAGTCCTATTTGGAAGTCGTCTTGACATATAAAGGTCAGTACCTGTTTTCCCCTTACCCGTTTCTCTGGAGAAGAAAATCAGATTCCCATCTGTTGATAGACCTGCAGTCGTTTCAATCTCATCAGAGTTGATATTCCTTCCTAAGTCCAAATAATCGTCAAAGAACCGACCCTTTCGAGGAGACACATAGATATCATCGTAACCATCGAAGTTGTCAATGTACACGAGTAGTTCCTGACCATCAGCAGAGATTCCAACAACCTCTTCATGCCATTCAGTATTTACAGCTGAACCAATATTCCTAGCCTCGCGAAACTGACCTTTATACTCTCTAGCTCGGAAAATATCAGGCGTTTTAAAACCGTCATAATCCAATTGTAACCCAAGACAATCGGGACGCTTAGAGGTAAAAACGATGAACGATTCGTCTTCTGGAATGAACGGATTGAACTCTGGATAAGCACTATTCACCGTTGAACCTAAGTTCTCGAAAGTCGCATCAATAGGGTATTTAACAAGCTGCTTTGCGTTGAAGCATTGCTCAATCATTCTTGCCCCTGTAATGATATTATCGTTATCGCCCCTAGAAATATCCTTGTACTTGTTGAACGTGGTGATTGCCTCATCAAATCTCTGCTCAAACATGTAAGCTCGTCCTAGCTGATAGATTGCTTCTTTTGGGAATTTTTCTTGCTGGACTACATATTCCAAATAGCCAATGGCCTTCGATTTATCAATGTAGGATTCAAGATAACAGGCCCCGATGTAAAAACTCAAATCGATGTCATTGGGATCCTTCGCAAGAAGTATGAGAAAGTCTTCCAGAGCAGCGCGGAAATTTCCGTTATAGTAGTGGTCTATTGCTCCTTTCTTCGTGACTTTAAGTCGTCTTGCAGCACGTTCTTCCTCCGTTTCATTCAATTCTTTATTGAACTCCTCTTCAGTAGTCGCCTTGATATCAGCTGACTGAGCAAGTACACTACCGCATTGTAAACTAAGAAGTATAAAAAGTAGGGCTGTAAAGGTTTTGGTCATTCCAATCAGTATTGCCAATTATAAGTAAAAGTTCAATTTGGGATACTAAGCAAAATCCCGAAACAAATAAGCTTACGAAGGTATAATAATACCTTAAAACTCCGAGAAGCACGTAGCTACGAGACCTATTTAATCTTGGCCTCGGATGGAATACTAACTGGCTCCATCTCGATACCCTTTGTTCCCTTTTGAGGCATACTGATTTCAATCCTTCGATTGAGCTGCCTTCCAATGGCATTGTCAGTGTAATCATCGTTCTCGTTTCGAGCAATTGGACGTGTTTCTCCGTAACCAACCGCGCTTAGTCTACTTGAACTGATTCCATTGCGCACAAGATAGTCTACGACTGCCTGCGCTCGTTCCTTAGATAGCCGAAGATTGTAGTCGTCATTTCCAATTGCATCGGTATGCCCAGAAACGACAATAATCACATCCTTGTTTTCTTTCATGAAATCATACAGCTTATTCAACTCATGCTTCGAATTTGAACGCAGCGTGGCCATATTATAATCGAAAAATATATTCCGAAGAATTAAACGCTTCCCTTCTTGCAAATTCTTCATCGTATTGCTAGCTGGCATTTCCACCTTTTCTGGATCCGGCTGATAATCCATTCTTGCGAGAATCAGGTCCAGTTTTCGATTGATATCAGCAAGTTGCTTCCTAAACTCCAAATTATCAGCGATGAGCTGCGTATTAAGTTCGCGAAGCTGATCTAAAGTTGAAGCATTAGAGAGTTTTTCCGCCTCACTGAAGGCTGTTTTCTCAGCGGCATCTATTGCTGCCTTTTTGCGCTCCTCAGCAGCTAGCGCGACCTGCACTTGACGTTGCTGTTCTGCTATAGCTTCAAGTTGCACCAACTCACGTTTGGTTCGTTCCGCTTCTTCCTGCTGCTGCTTTTCGAAATACTCAGCAGCTATTTTTTTCTTCCGCTAATCGCTTTTCTTCTTGCTCTCTTAGCTCCTTAATCTGTCGCTCAGCTTCCAATGCCTCCTTTACTTTCTGTTCCTCCTCTGCAGCCAGACGCTTCGCCTCTTCCTTATCAGCCAATAATGCTTTTTCGGCCTTCATACGTTCTTGTTCTGCTAGCGCAACCTTAACATCCGCCTCCTCTACCTTTTCTTCAATCTCATCAAGCTCTTTTTCTAAAGTGGAGATTTCTTCCACTTTTTTATTCGATTTCATTTCAAGCTCGGTCTTCTCTGCTAAGGCCGCCTTTACTCTTTCTGATGTTTCAGCAACGATTTTCTCGTCTTCTACTTTTTTCTCCTCTACATCGTTTTTTTCATTCTTCAGTTGTTCGATACGTTTCAACATCGCCTCTCTTTTTAAACGAATCGCCTCTGCATCCACAGAGACTACCTGTTGGTCGCCTTCAGTTTCCTGAACAGACATTTCTCTTACAGGCTGTGCGTCAATCGCTTGCTCCTTTTGTTCCTGCTGATTTTTCAAAGCCTGAATTCGTTCTTGCAGCTCCAATCTTCTCTTCTCAGCTTCTGCAATCCGAACGGCTCGTTCCACTTCTGATTCGGTGACCGCAACTTTAGTCGAATTTTCGCTAACCAGTTGCTGTTGATTAGAATCAGCCTCCAATTCTGCGTTTGCTGTTGATTGTTGCTCTGCTTGCTTTCTAAGTAGAGCTTCCTCAGCTGCTTTAAACTCCGCTTCTACTTCTTGTTGATCCGTAAGTTCCTTCTCTTGGGCTTCTGCTAAAGCTCTTGCGTCTGCTTCTAAGGCTTCTTTTGCAGCCTGTTCTTCCTGTGATTTCACAAGCGCCTCCTGCTCAGCCTTCGCTTTAGCCTCTGCTTCTTCATTTGCTCTGGCTTGAGCTTCAGAAGCTATCTTATTGGCTTGCTCTTGCTCTGCTTTTGCAAGAGCCGCTTGTTCAGATTTAGCCTTAAGCTCCGCAGCTTTTATTGCTTCGGTTTGTGCTTCGGTAGCTGCTTTAGCAACCTCCTCTTCTTGTGCTTTTGCCAGTGTCTGTTGCTCCGTTTGAGTCTTTGCGATTAATTCCTGCTCAGTAGCTGATATCAACTCAGCTTCTGCTGCTTTTACTTTCGCTTCCGCCAATGCAACTTCTTGCTCTTCTTTTTCTTTCAAACGAGCTTGTTCAGCTGCTTTCGATAGCTTCTCAGCCTCTTCTATAACCTTTAACTCAGCCTCTTTCGCTGCAGCTATAGCCTGAGCCTCTGCAGCTTCTTTAGCAACTTGTTCTTCCTGCGCCTTTGCAATTGCCTCTTGCTCAGCAGCTTTTTTAGCAACTTGTTCTTCCCGTACCTGAGCAATTGCCTCTTGTTCAGCAGCTGCTTTCAACTTAGCTTGTTCAACAGCTCTTTCTCGAGCTGCTTGTTCGGCTTCCTTTCTTGCTAGTTTAGCTTGATTTGCTTTTTCCTCTTCAGCAGCAAGTTCTTTAGCAGCCTTCTCTTTTTCCAAAGCCGCCAACTCCTCTGCCTTTTCCTTCTCAGACTCCTTTTCCTTTGCTAATAGACTCTCCTTGGCTTGTTCCTGCGCTTTCAGTGCAGCCTCAGTAGCTCGTCTATCCTCTTCTGCAGCTTTGGCTTTTGCGACCTCCTTTTCCTTTTCTAAGCGTTCGGTTTCTTTTTGTAACGCTAAAATGTTTTCTCCGAAGACAACCTCTTTTAATTCAATCACACTTCCCAATTCCTCATAAGCCTTGTCCTCACCAACCGAAACTTTAGAAACGACTGCTGGATATCCGTCAGCTTCATAAGAAACAGTATAGGATTCGCCTGGATTCAGAATAAAAACATAATAACCAGTGGCAGCATTAGGACGATAAGTACCTATTTGAGCCCCTCCCTCGTCAGTAACTACGATTTTTGCGCTGATGTCAGCATATGCCATTGCTGGAACCTTCATGACACCTCTAGCAACTGCCACAGCGTTGGATTTCTTTACCTCCAATCTCAACTTGTAAAGATCAGAATCACCAAACCCACCATCCATTAACGAACTATAATAAGCCGTTCTTCCATCAGGAGTTAAAGTAAAAAAGACATCGTCTTCAGATGTATTTATCGGGTATCCAATGTTTTCTGGAACTGTCCACTGTCCATCTTCAAGCTCTGATTTGAAGATGTCAAATCCTCCCATTGAACTGTGTCCTTGCGAACTAAAAATCAAGGTCTTACCATCTGCACTAATGAATGGTGATTCCTCCTCGTACTGTGTGTTGATAACGCTTCCCATGTTAAGAGAAAGACCCCATTCTCCATTAGGAAGTTTGTTGCAGTACCAAAGGTCACGTCCTCCGTAACCGCCTTGACTCCTATTGGAAACAAAGACAAGCTTGTCTTGAGCGGCAGTTACACTTGCATGAGTTTCCCATGAAGTAGTATTGATATCTGAGCCCATTTGCTGAGGCTGAGTCCAATCAGCACCCTTCTTTTCGCTAAAATAGATGTTGCCATCCCCATTATCATCCTTGTATATGAATAGCAATTGACCATCAGGAGAGAGACCAATCGCAGCCTCATGTCCAGCGGTATTGATGTTTGAACCTATGCTTTGGGGCTTGCTCCAAGCTCCATTTGGCTGTCCTTGACACACATAGATATCGTCATAATAATCGCCATTCTCATCTTTGGCATCACTGGTTCCTCCTTCTCTTCTAGAAGTGAATATCAAAACTCTTCCATCTATCGAAACAACAGGGCAGTAGTCTCGGTACTTCGTATTGATTCCAGGTCCTAGATTAGTGACCTTAACCCCCACTGGTTGCTTAGTGAGTTCCATTGCATTTTCAGCATATTGAATCTGAAGACGGACCTTGTTGTAGGTTGCCACGTCATCCATTTCAATATAAGATCGATAGTTATAATAATTGGATACTGCTTTATCAAATTGATTTTTAAAATGATAGGCTTTCCCGAGGTACAAATAAGTTAAACCAGGAGCCTTGCGCTCTTTCCAATTGGCTTCGCTGTACTGTAACGACACATCCTTTGTGGCACTTTCTAACCGTCTCACCGCAAGGTCATGGTCTTTTTTGCCCAACAAATAACTAACTCCTAGGAGGTAATTCAGATTTGCATTGGTTGTATCGAAGGCATACATTTCCTCCAAAAGCGGAAGAGCTTCGAGATACGAACCGTCAAACACCAAGGCATCAGCCTTATTGAATTTCTGTTTGAATTTAGCATCGCCATAAGGCTGCGCCAAGACTGATAATGCAACCATCCAAAACAATAAAAACGATAAAATGTTCTTCATTTCCCTTTAATCCGGAATACAGTTAAACCTGTTCCTTTCTGTGCATGTAATTATAACAGCGGCATCCACAGTTGCGCCAAAGATAAAATAATTAGAATCTTATGGCGGGCTTAAGAAATTGCTGAATTTGAAATGTTATTCCGCTAGAGAAATGGCTTTCAACTGAATGGCGCGATTAATTTCGAAATACGCGGTATTCTCTGGAACAAATAGTTTTTCGGACTTATACAGATAACCATCCGCCTCATATGCGATATTGTAATTTCCGCCAGGATGCAGAATGAGTACAAACCGTCCATTATCCTGTCTTGGTCGATAAATCCCAAACAATTCACCCGATTCATTATCGGTGATTTTGATGGTTACGTCTTCAGGTCTTTTACCAGATGCGTCAGCAACAATCTCGCCCTTGTACACCGTTAATGGGACTTCTCTGTCGGTATCGAGGTTGACGAGATAAATGTCCTTTCCTCCCATACCATCTCCGTTAGAAGAAGAATAATAGGCACGCTTTCCATCGGCCGACATGACGAAGAAATATTCGTCATCAGCAGTATTCATTGGAAATCCAACATTCATTGGTGTTGACCATTTTCCGTTCTCTTCAATGGAGAAGAAAATGTCGTAACCTCCCATGCTGCTGTGACCTTTTGAGCTAAAAAAGAGCGTTTTTCCGTCAGGGTGGATGAACGGTGCTTCTTCGTCATATTTGGAATTGATTACTTCACCTAAATTTTCGGAAACCGCCCACTCTCCGGTTGGCAATCTGCGACTTCGGAAGATGTCCATGCCTCCTTCTCCAGCCTTATCAGATGTGTAATAAAGTGTTTGCCCGTCAGCCGACACAGAGGCGTGCGTCTCTCTGAAAGGCGAATTGATATTCTGGTTCAATAGCTGAGGCTCGCCCCAACTGCTGCCTTTAAATTCACACACATAGATGTTTCCATCTCCGAAGTCGTCTCGATAAATGTAAAGCTCTTGTCCGTCTGCAGAAAGACCGATGGTGGCCTCATGACCTTCAGAATTTATTCGTTTACCAATTCCTGTTGGCTTCCCCCATGTGCCATCTTCCTCTTTCTGAGAAACGAAAATGTCTTCGAAATACTTGTCGTCTAAATCAAGAAGTCCACCTGTGCTTGTCGGTCTTCTTGAAGTGAAAATCAGCATGGACTCGGTTGCATCAACAACCGCTGAATATTCATCATAAGCGGAGTTGATATTCTCTCCCAAATTCTCGGTAGTCACGCTAATGGGCGAATCGACAATCAATTTTCCATTAAGGCAGCATTGAATCATCCATTCTATTTCGTCAATTCTGTCCTTATCTGTGATGTTCGCTTCCTTCAGATATTTGCGATAAGCTGCAATGGCATGGTCAAATTGCAAATCGAGATGATAGGCACGCGCCATGTAGAAAAACACATCAATCGGAGCTTCTTCGCCTTTGTAACTGTCCTTAGCTTTTACGTTGGCATTGGCAACAGCTTTCTCAAGATATGGAACCGCCTTGCTTTTCTGGCCGTTGATGAGAAGATATGAACGACCAACTTTGTAATTGATTAATGCATTTGTGCTGTCAATTGCCAAAAGATCGAGGAAATTTTTAACTGCCCGCTCGCCCTTGCCAGCTTCTAACTGCTCATTCGCAACCGGGTAAACTCGCTTGAAATGTGCGTCCTTATTTACTTCTCGCTGCGCGAATACAGACATATTGCACAGAAGTAAAGTGGCAATTACTAAGAGTAACGGTCTACTCATTTGGTGCTTATCAGTTTGTTGACCTATTAATCAGACAGGTTTATTATTCCGAATTCTACTTCAGATTCAACCCGATACGCAAATAATTCTAAATGGTTCTATTGATGTCCCAATTCTCTAAATAATCAGCAACTCTTCGAACAAATGAACCTCCCAAAGCACCATCTACAATACGATGGTCGTAAGAGTGAGAAAGGAACATCATGTGACGGATGGCAATGGCATCACCTGTAGGAGTTTCAATAACTGCCGGCTTTTTACGAATAGCACCAACGGCCATAATCGCAACTTGAGGCTGGTTTATGATGGGCGTTCCCATCACGTTTCCAAAGGTCCCCACATTAGTCATGGTATAGGTTCCTCCTTGAATCTCTTCTGGCTTCAATTTGTTGGAACGAGCACGTTCTGCGAGATCATTCACTGCTTTGGTAATACCAAGCAAGCTCATTTGATCCGCATTCTTAATAACAGGAACAATCAAATTGCCAGACGGCATAGCCGCTGCCATTCCCATATTAATTGATTTACGCTTGATGATATTTTGACCATCCAATGAAACGTTGACACCTGGCATGTCTTTTATCGCACGGACAAGACACTCAATAAAAATTGGGGTGAAAGTGAGTTTCTCTCCTTCTCTTCGTTGGAATTCATCCTTCACCTTATTTCTCCACATGACCACATTGGTCAAATCGGCCTCTACATAGCTAGTAACGTGAGGCGATGTATGCTTGCTCATTACCATGTGCTCGGCAATAATCTTGCGCATACGGTCCATTTCCACAATCTCATCTCCTGGCATTAAAGGAATGGAAGCATGACCTACGGAAGCCGTTGCGTGAACTTTAGGCGCTGGCTTTGGCACTACTGGTTCTGGAGTTGTAAGTGTTTGCGCTCCTCGGTTAGGTATATAGTTGAGTATGTCTGCTTTGGTAACTCTTCCTCCTTGACCGCTACCCGAAATTGATTCCAATTCTTTGATAGAAACACCTTCTGTCTGTGCGATGGTTCTTACTAATGGCGAATAGAATTTACCTGAGTCTGAGCGTTTTGGAATGTCGCCAACCTCTGCGACTCCATTTGATGAAGAGCCGTAAGAATGAGCCACCACATGCTCTGCAGTTGCTTGAGGCGCTTCGTTCTTGATAGGTTCTGGAGCTTTCGGAGTCGATTCAACCGTGGCTTCTGCCTCTGTAGAAATATAAGCCACTGGACTTCCTACCTGAACCACATCATCGGCTTGACAGCATTGCTCGGCAAGCACGCCACTTACAGGCGATGGAATCTCAGAATCCACCTTATCAGTGGCAATTTCCATGATTGGCTCATCCATTTCAATGGTATCACCAACTTCTTTTAGCCAACGAATTACGGTAGCTTCTGCCACACTTTCGCCCATTTTGGGCATCAACACTTCAACTTTAGCCATTGCTTAATTTTTGCGACCGCAAAGATAACTATCAAACCTAACCTACTCGATTTTGAAACCTCAGTCGCTTTAACGCCCTAGATTACGAAAACCTTTAAACACAATATTCAAA
>Ga0210295_1022779_pt1 | contig 18809 bp, 14 predicted proteins | sample R963ASmetaT_FD_159686 | JGI IMG/M metagenome (GOLD analysis project Ga0210295, IMG submission 159686) | Metatranscriptome of estuarine water microbial communities from the Columbia River estuary, Oregon, United States - R9.63AS (Metagenome... | ecosystem: Environmental > Aquatic > Marine >...
CGTCATTGTTATGCCGTATACCAATAACGCTCAGGCTGAGCTACAAGCTGTTAATGAAATTCTGGCGTCTATTGGTCAGGCGCCTGTTACCACCATCGAGGCACAGACCATCACCTATGAAGATGGTTCTACTGTCGAAGCTGTAATCAACCCGGAAGTTGCAATTGCTTATGAGACCTTGATGCAAGTCTCTCGGGAGGTACAGGCAGAGGGGTGGACATTTAACCGAGAGGTTGAGTACCCACTTACTCCTGATACTAATGGCTATCTATCAATGACTGGTAGTATGCTGCAAATTGACCTTAGCGATAATGTTGCTAATAGCAGCTATGATACTGTTATCCGTAACGGTAGACTTTATGATAAAATTGGACATACTGATGTATGGGATACAGCCAAGACATACAATGTAGATGTTGTCTGGTATTACGACTTCGTTGATCTCCCTCAAGTCTTCAGGGATTACATTACATCACGTGCTGCTACACGTTGTGCTATTCGTCTTGTGGGTGATGTGAACCTTACCCAGGCTCTTGCTTCCTTTGAAACATGGCGTCGCTCTAACTGCCTTGAGTATGAGTGCAACGAAGGTGACTACACTATGTTTGGGTTCAAACAAGGTGATGGCTTCTACAATAGTTACAAACCATTTAAGGCACTTGCACGATGACAGCAGTATCTCAACGTATACCTAACTTCATTGGTGGTGTTTCCCAGCAAGCTGATGAGAAGATGCTGTTGGGTCAAGTAAAAGAGGCTGTAAACTGCTATCCTGATATTACACTTGGTATGTTGAAGCGTCCTGGTGGTAAGTTTATCGGTAGGCTTGCTAGTCTAACAGCTAATACTGCTGATCAAACAGCATGGTTCAGTATGTTTAGAGATAACCAGGAGAAGTACATCGCTAATGTTACATCTGCTGGTGTCATTAGAGTATGGAATCTATTGACTGGATTAGCCGGTACTGTTACATACCCTTCTGGTAAGCAAGCCTCTATCGAAAGCTACCTCACAGCTACTGATTATCGTAGTATCAAAACTCTTACTATTAACGACTTCACCTATATCGTTAACAGTGAGAAGGTAGTTACTGCTAAAGCTGCTCCAACTTGGAATGCTAAGCGTCAAGCTACTATTGTTATTACTGGTGTCGAGAATGATGCTATCTATACTGTTAAGGTTGGTGGTTCCACCTTTACCTATACCTCACCAGCACCTCCAGTAGCACCTACAACTGCACCAACTGCAACCATCTCTATTGTTACAGCTGGTGTATCTGCTGCTATTACTAGTGGTTTCGCTACCAAGACTGTTATTGATAACACCATCTACCTTACCTTTAACTCAGATACAGATGTATCCGGTAATGCAGGTATTGATGGTAAGAGTATTCGGGTCTTCCAGGACTCAGTAGACACCTTTGCACGGTTACCTGAGCAAGCTAAGCATAACCAAGTAGTGAAGATCAACAACACTAGCGCCAGCCAGGATGACTTCTATCTTAAGTTCATTGCTGATGATGGTAATAGTGGTAAGGGTTACTGGGAAGAGACTGTTGCACCTAACGTCAGTACTGGTGTAAATGAGGCTACAATGCCCATTGCATTGATTCGTACTAGTGTTAGTCCGCTAACGTTTAGAGCTACCTTCCTGGACGGCTCAGAGGCCATTAACAACCTTCCTCTGCTATGGGAGCCACGGTTGGTTGGTGACAATGAATCCAACAGCCACCCAAGTTTTGTAGATCACACTATTCAGGATATCTTCCTATTTAACAATAGGCTTGGTTTCTTGACTGAGGATAACGTTTCCATGTCCCAGGCTGGGGACTACTATAACTTCTACCACAAATCTGCTACTACTATTACTGCTGCTGATCCTATTGATCTCAGCTGTGCAAGTATTAAACCTGCTACAGTTCGTTCAGTTGTACCAGTTACACAAGGTCTATTACTCTTTAGTGATAGTCAGCAGTTCTTGATGGAAGCAGAGAATGGTGCATGGACTCCAGCTAACTGCTCTATTAGTACAATTGCGAATTACGAATGTGATCGTCACCTGAAACCTATTGATCTAGGATCTACAGTCCTATACGTCAGTAAAAACCAAAGTTGGTCTAGGGCATTTGAGATCTTTGTTAGGGGACAACGAGAGTCTCCTAGCGTTACAGAGACAACTAAGATTGTTCCTGAGTGGATGCCTAATGGTATCACAGATACGACTGGTAGTGCACAGAATGGCCTGTGGGTAGCCTCTAGTCGTACTTCTAAGTACTTGTATATCCATAGGTACTACGAGCAAGGTGATGAGCGTCCTATGGCTGCATGGGTAAGATGGTTACTGCCATCTAATGTTATCCACACAGCTATTCAGAACGATGTACTTTATATCCTAACTAGTGGCACAGAGGGGTATACGGTTACCCAACATAAGCTAGTACTTTCACCTACTACAGGTGGCCTCATCAATATCTTTGGTAACGCAGTTGATCCACACCTTGATTCATGGTGTGAGGTGACTGATGCAACCATGGTATCCCCGGTACCACCTACTGCACCAACATACAATCAAACTACTAACATAACTAAGGTCTACCTACCTACCTACTTTGATACCACCAAGACAATTAGGTATGTAGTCGGTCTAAAGAAAGTACCACCAGCTGGTACGGAATCTGGTTATACCAATACTGCTACTTTGTTAACTGATGGTGGTGGTACGTACTTTAATATCCCTGGTGATGCCAGCGGTAGCTACATCTATGTTGGCTATGAGTACAGCATGGAGATAACTCTACCTAGGTATTACTACAACATGGGTCAAACAGGTGTTGATTTCACTGCAGTCACTACTACTTCTCGTATGGCATTCTATACAGGTCTTGGTGGTGATATCTATTTTAACCTAAAGGACCGCACTAGATCAGATTGGTACAATGTTAATGGTGCTAAGATTGCTGATCTCTACACTGCTAATACATCCCCATTCCGTGATGTCTTTATTTACAAAGTCCCAATCTATCAAAGGCCAGACAACTATACAATGAAAGTAACATCAAACACTCCGTTCCCTGTTAGTCTTGTGTCTATGCAGTGGGAGGGACAATATGCACCTGGCTTCTATCGGAGGACCTGAGCGTGGATCCAATTAGTGCAATCCTAGGTATTGGTAGTGCTGTAATGGGCGGCTTAGCTGGTCAAGCTGAAGCCGATGCTCAGAATGCTGCTATCAATGCCCAGCATAAATATAGTACACAAGCTTGGCGTTACGGTAAACGTAGCACTATGGCTGATTGGCGTCATAGTACTAAACAATGGCGCCTTAATGAGAAGAATGAAGAAACTCTTGGTGCCTTCAAGGATGCTACCAATTTACAAGATTGGCTGTACAACTTAAAGATTCAAGACTTTGAATATGCCTCTCAGATGAAGCAATATGCTAAGTCTGAGAAGATCTACGGTCAACAGCTTACCTTCAATCAGATGGCACAAGCTGCTGCCAATGAAGCCGAGTATCGTAAGATGGAAGACACCATGAAAGAGATGGCCTTCCAGAACCAAGATATCGTTATCAAGGCACTTCAATCCGAAGGAATTGCTGCTGTTAAAGGTCAGCAAGGTAGAAGTGCAGAGAAGATGGAGCAAGCTGAATTCGCTGCTCTTGGTCGTAACCAAGCTATTCTTGCTGAGTCACTTCTCAGTGCTAAGGCTGACACAGCATCTGCTCTCCGTAAGATTGCTAACGATAAGTTCGGTGCTGATCTTGCAGCAGAAGCTAGTCGTATGCTACGTCCTGATCGTCTCCCGCAACCGCCTAAGCCTCTTGCTACACCACGTGCTGAGTATCTCAAACCACGTAAGCCTAAGGCGTTTGACTTCGGTCCTAAGCCAGTTAAAGGTGCTATGGCATCATCTACAGGTTCATGGATGGGAGCAGCTACTCAAGGTTTAAGTAGTATTGCTGGTGCTATTGGTAGCTCTGGAAGTAAGTATGATTTCACATTGGGAGGGAGGACTAACTCTTTAGGTGGAGCATAATCACTAACTAACATTAAAAATGGATCAAGTAAGTTACAGAGGGTACGCCCGGAGTATAGGTTTCGATCCTATTAAAGCACCTACGGAAGGTCTTGCTCGTATGCAAGAACGCGACAACCGTACCATACGTGGTATGGAGGATAACCGTAGGGAAATTAAGCAGGTAAGAGACGAGTATGGTGCTGGTCTTGAGCGTAAGCTCAGTATCGAAGCACGAGATCGTGATCAAAACTATCAGTGGGAGAGGAAGCTTTCCGAGAATCGTCAAGAAGCTATTGGTAAGAATGCTCAAACACTAATTCAAAGCGAGCTACAGCGTGGTAAGAACGCAGAAGCTGTCTTTGAAAGTCTTTCTAAATTTAGCACAACCCTTAGTGAAGGTCTTACTGAATACCGTAAGGCTAAAGAAGAGTCTGATATGATGGCTGGCTACATGGAAGTAGCCACAGGTGGTCTATCACCACAACGCCAACAAGCAGTAGCTGGTGCTGAATCTCTCCTTAAGCAGAGTGGTGAAGCCCAGGATCAAATCGCTGAAGGATTCCAGTCAAGAGGATTGGACCCTTCTGTTGTTACCAGTCTCCTCACAGGCAATAAGGCACGTGACTATGGTCGCCTTAAAGCTCATATGGAGATCCTCACTGCTGAGTTCCCTAACTATGCTCAATCTAAGTTGGATGAAATGGGAGCTGTTACAGCAGCTGATCGTACTGCAGCAATGCAGAGCATCTTTGGTGACTTCCTGAAAGAGAATGGAGTGTTCGGACTGAGTGCTGACTTTATGGCACCATCCCTTATGAAAATGAGGGGAACCTATAACTCCTACGTTGAAGCTGCTAGGAAGTCAGATGTAGTCAACAAGTCCTCCACTATGCGTGATGATGCCTTCAGTGGTATGTCTCGCATCAAGACGGGAGAAAGCCTTGCTGAGGCATTTAGGACTACTGCACGTAGTTACAGAGAAGACGGTGTTACCCCTGTAGGTAATGCAACTGCTAAGTCTGAGATCTTTAAGGAACTAGCTGATACTACTCGTTACTCCGATGCCGATGTTGAGCGTATGCTCAAAGAAGCTCAAACAGACCAAGGTAGTTGGTTCGACCGATTCCCTCGTGATGTTGATGACCTTAGGAATGCACGACAGAAGGACCAAGAGGCTGAGTTTCAGCTTGTTGAAGCACAAGAGCGTCGTGAGAACAAGAAGCAAGAGGATCAGCTGCTTGATTGGGTGAAGAACAACAATCCCAATGAAGAGACCCTTCAAGCTATTATTAAGGAATCTAAAACAAAAGGTATCAACACTGATCGTCTACAAGCGTACCTTGCCTTCACTACTGAACAACAGAATGCTGACTTCTGGACTAAACAGTTCCGTGAACAGTATGAGCAAGGCACACTTAGTGCTGATGATGTTGATCAACCTGGTGTACCTATTGAGGTGCGGGAGACATGGCGTACTCGTGCTCAGCAGTTAGATCAACAACGTTCTGATTCTGGCATTAAACAAGAGACCATCAAGGCTGAACTTACTGATGCTCTTAAGCAGAACTTGATTGGTGATAGTACCAGCCGTAGCGCTCACTACAGCATGAGAGGTGCCTCTGACTATGCACTCAAGTTGTATAACCAGAAGTTTAAGCAATATGCTAAGACGATGGAACCTGCTGTTGCTGCTAATAAAGCACGACTGGATGTCCTTACTGCTATCGAAACGAAGAAGGGCGCCTTTGCTGTTATTGGGTCATCTGAAGCTGCTACAGGTAAGACACAAGCCTTCTATGCTGCCTTCACACCTGGTAAGCATCCCGGTGCTCCTGCTGCTATTAATGTCATTACAACGTCTGAGGTTATCAAAAAGGTACGTGCTAACAGCAATGTAATTAATACCCAGGTACTGGCTAGTCCTGCTCTCCTCAAGGATATTGATAACCGCATTGCTAGCGGTAAGCCTATCTCTATCCCACAGATCTACACTGATTTGTCTAGGGCAATGCCTGGGATGACACCTACTCAGATCCTCAATGCTCAACTTAAGGCTGCAGGTCTTACTCAACAAGTACGCCCTGGTTTTAGGGATCAACTGAACCAGATCAATGATCCGGTACTGCGTCGTATCTTAGATCAACCTCTTACTCAAGATCGTCTCAATACTGCTATTATTGGTAGCGGCAATGCACCTGCTACTGTACGTACAGGCAACAGTGGCTTTGCTGATGTACAGTCCCTTGGTACTGCATCTGGGTTTAAGTTCCCACAGGTAATGGCTGCTATGTGGGCACTAGAAAGTGGATGGGGCAAGTATACTAGTGGTAAGAATAATGTGTTTAACATTAAAGCACGCCCTGGTCAAGGCACCATGAAGAACGGTTCCTATTGGAGGGACTATGCTTCTCCCCTTGAATCTGCTAAGGACTTCATGAATCTCATGACTGATCCTAGATATGCACCTGGTCTCTCTAGAGCTAAGACGCCACGTCAAGCTATCGAAGCAATTGCAGCTGGTGGTTATGCTGGTGGTGAGGCTACTTATCCTAGTAAGATTATACGTGTTATGCAGCAGATGGGTGTCAATGTAGATCAACCGTATACGCCCGCTGCTACGCCTGCACGTAACCAAGCATTCATGCGTCCTACACTTGCTTACATTACAGATAACATTGGACCTACCTCTACTGGTCCGCACCTAGATGTTAAGCAACAGGACAACCCTAACACTCCTAAGAATGAATTTGCTAGGGAGTTCTCAGCTAAGGCACTTGATAACTTTGTCGTTGTTGAGGATCCTCAGTTTGGTCGTGTTCCTTTGAGTCGTATTCCTGTAACTGATACCTTTGCTGGTCACGTAGCACGTGGTTCTCACGGTATTGACTACGGCACAGCTAAAGGCTCTAAAGTGTTCCTGCAAAATGGAGCACGTATTGTATCTAAATCCCGCACACAACACGGAGATAAATTGGTTATTCAACTGCCGGATGGACGGCGTTTCAGTTTCTTGCATGGTAAAACCCTATGACACAAACACCCTATGTTGACGAAGAAGAACTGAAGCGTCTAGAAGCTGAAGCCCTTGCTGAAGAGCAGGCTTTGCAACAGGCAGCTCCAGCTTATAGTCCTAAGACTGCTCCTGAGACAATGTACCGGGAAGCTACACCAGCTGAAAACAAGGCAGCTGGTAATATACAACCTGTTAAATCTCCTCAACAGCAAGCCGTTCAACAGCTTACTGGTGGTGGCCAACAGCAGCCACAACAACCACTTAATCGTGGTAGTGGCTTTCTCTATGGTAGTGGTGATCCTAACGCTACCTTAGGTCAAGATATTGGTGAGTACGCACAACGTACCCTTGAAGGTCTTGGTTCTGCAGGAATGGGTCTTATTGACTTTGGTATGGATGCCATTGGTCGTATCCCTGGTGCTGAATGGATTGATGACGCATGGGATGCTAAGACAAAGTATAAGAACCCTGCCTTCCAAAAGGTAAGGGAAGTGTCTTCTATTCTTGTACCAGCTATTGGTGTTGGTGCTGCATCACGTATTGGTACTGCTAGCATGGTTGGCAGTCCTGTTGCACGTGGCCTCTCTGCCCTTGGCATTAACGTTGCTGGTGATGTTGCTATCAACGCTATCAGTGATCAATCCGAAGGTGATACCGTATCGACGATTGTGAAAGAAGCGGCACCTTGGCTTCCTATCCCTGATGCTCTTGTGGTGAAGGACAGCGATCCTCCTGAGGTACGTCGCCAGAAGAATATCTATGAATCAGCTGGTATCAGTATCGTTGGTGATATCATTGGTTACTCTGCTGCTGCAGGTCGTGGAATAATGGATTGGTTCAAACCTAACGACACAACGGCTAGGGAGTTTATGTCCTCTGAAGTGATGGTTAACGCTGATGCTGCTACTGCTACTAGGTTGTCAGAGATCGATACTGAAATAGATGCCTTAAATGCTGAAGTTGATAGGCTGCGGAATCTACCTGCTACTGATGCCGAAACTCTTGCATTCAAGATTTCCGCTGTTAATGATATAAAATCTCAAACGGACACTTATAAAAAAGAATTTGATAGGTTATACGAGCAGTACTTTGGAACAGGTAAATCAGATCTCACTGAGAGCCCTCTAGAATCGTTTGTAGAGCGTCAACAGATCAGTAGGGATACCCAAGTAGATGAAGTAGGGAAGGGGCGCCTTCTAGACGATCCTGAAGGGGTTACTGGTGTAGATCCTATGATCACTCCTAACATGTTCCCCGATGGTTCTACCGCTACCCTAAGCCTACCTCCTGGTAGTATTGCTCGTAACATGGCCGATACTACTGCCATTAAACTCGGCACAGCTAGTGGTACTCCTGCTCCTATCCTTTCTGAACGTGCTTACTATGATCTCAGTAAGGGTAATGCTGTCTCCCGTAATATCATCGAAGATCTAGCTGAAGGCACTCGTGCTACTGGTGACTTTGATGCTATGGTTCAGGGCTTTAGATACACCAAAGCTCAGATGAGTGATGCGGCTTGGAAGATCTACAACGACATCATCGGCACTGATAAGGTATCTGATCTCAAGAATCTATTCCTTGATAACCGAGACGTTAAGAACTTGCTTGATGGTCGTACCATTAAGTATGTTAATGATGTCCAAGCAGAAGCTATTGGCTTTGCTATGCGTGAGTTGACTGATAAGTACATCGGTCAAGTTGTTACTGAGACATCAGCTCGTGTCATGGATACAGTAGGACGTGAGGTGGCTGACATTGCTGAAGGTTACAAGGCATTCCCTGAGACTGCTGACCTGAGTCGTACTACTGAGATGCTTGGTGATCGCCTTGCCTTCCTCATGGAAGAGTATGCACTCAATAAGTACATTGCAGGTTGGTCACTTAAGAACCAGGATCGCTGGCAGAAGTTCCTCAAGGAAGCACCTGACAAGGAAGTTGCTATCAAACAGATTACTGAGCAGTTCGACCTTAAAGTACAAGAAAAGAACCTACAAGCACAAGGGTATCGTGACATGATCCGTACTATTGCTACGGAACGTCCTGATGCTGCACAACCACTGATCGATGCCTTTGCATTGTCTAGGGGTGATGTGGATACTCTTGATAAGCTGATGAAGTGGAGTGCCCAACAACTCAGTCCAGTTGGTCTCCTCAAGAGTGGTGACGAAGGTCTTAATGCTTTTGCACAAGGTGTCTGGGCAGTACGTTATAACAACATGCTGTCTGGTATCTCTGCTCTCAAAGCTATCACTGGTAACACTGTTGCACTTACTCTTCGTGCTAATAATGCCTTTCTTGGTACTGGCATTGGAGCATTGATGGGTCGTAACACTGTTGATGATCTTCGTAAGGCTACCCATGTCTATGGTTCATTCTGGCAAGTCAATAAGCGTGCACTGAATGATTCATGGGATACGTTTAAGCGTACCTGGAATAACGGTAAATGGGGCAATGATGGTCAGATGGACTTCCGTGAACTAGCACGTGAAGACCTTGTGACTGATTACAACCCTAACCTTTGGGACACTCTTGCCGATATGGAGCAAGTGTGGGAAAAGGATGGTAACTGGGGTCGTCTTGCTCAATACCGATTTGCTCGGTTTATGTATGATCTTGGTAACTGGCGCTGGTTCAAGTATGGTACCAATGCAATGATCAGTGCTGACTCCTTTGTACAGACTACTGTTGCTTCTCAAATGGCTCGTGCTCGTGCATGGGATGAGGTATCAAGTATCGGTTACAAGGGTGCTGAACTAGCTCAACAACTAGCTAGAGCTGAGAAGATGGCTTATGACGAATCATTCGATGCTGTAGGTAACTTAACCGAGGCTGCTGCTAAGAATGCTGCTGGTGAGATTGCACTTAACCTTGACGATGAGACAGCTACATGGTTGACTCGTGGCGTTAACAAACTTCCTATCCTCAAACCATTCTTCATGTTCCCCAAGACCGGTGTTAATGGTATTAAGATGGCTATGTCTTATACACCCATTGCAACCCTACCTGGTATGAACCGGTACTCTAAGGTACTGTGGGCCGGTGATGATATCAATAAGATCAAAGAGGCACTCATGGAGCATGGTATTGCTTATGATGGTGTACCTAATGGTATGGCTATCTTCAAGGGTCTAGAGGCTGAGTATCGTGGTCGTGTCGCCTTTGGTGCACTTCTATCTTCCTCAATGATGGGTTATGCCCTTGGTGGTAACATCCGTGGTAATGGTCCTGTTAATGCTGGTGAGCGTAAGAAGTTGCGTGATAACTTTAACTGGCAACCTAAGACTATTTATGTTGCTGGTAATTGGGTAAGTTATGCTGGTTATGAACCACTTGATACTATCCTCACTCTTGTCGGTGATATAGCTTATTACTCTCGTGATATTGGCTCTACTCTTACTGAGTCGTTCATCGATAAGTTAGCTTGGACGCTATCTGCTACCTTTGTCAATAAGTCCTGGGTAGCTGGCCTAGAGCCTGTTGTTGCTGTTGCTAATGGCGATGAAACCGCTATCTCTCGCTTCCTTGCTAATGAAGTAAGGGCAGCTATTCCTCTGTCTGGTGCTCTTGGTGTCGTTTCCAACGCTATCACTAGCTCCCAAAAGGATATCTACAAAGATCTAGTCGGTTATGTCATGAATAAGGTACCTGGTTTCTCTAGCCAGCTTCCTGAACAGATCGATATCTACACGGGTAAACCTCTTAACGATATCGATAACCCTATCCTACGTACACTGAACTCTGTTAATCCAGTTAAGATCAGTGAAGGCACTGAACCTTGGCGTCAGTGGTTGATTGATAGTGGTTGGGATGGTGTCCAGATGATTCGTAAGGACAGTACCGGTAACCACGAATACACCCCACAGGAACGAGAAACCTTATACCGTTATATTGGTGAGCAGCAACTGTGGAAAGAGTTCGATAAACTTAGTAAGAACAAGAAGTACAACGATCAATTAGATCGTATTCGTGCTATGCGTGTTCAAGGCCGTCCATCTGAAGAAATTCAAGCCGCTCAAAGTGAAGTCTATTCGGTGATGAACGATATCATGTCTCAAGCTCAAAAGGCAGCTGAACTCCGTATGCAGCAAGAGAATGAACCGATGTGGCGCTCTATCCAAGAGTCACTGACTAATAAGAATATGATGCGTCAAGGTCGTGTTGATGATGCTGCAAGAGCTGCTGATCGTCGTAAAGCAGAGATTGAACGACTCACTCAAATGTATCGCTAACCTTAGAGATGGCAATTACACAAAATACATTCAATGGTAATGGATCTAATTTAGGTCCATTTTCTTTTACCTTCAAATGGCTTGAGCCCACTGATATTAAGGTTACCGTTTCTGGTGTACTGAAAACAGCTGGTACTCATTATAATCTACAGAACCTTAACTATGCCACTAAAAGCGGTGGACAGGTGCTGTTCACTGCTGGTAATGCTCCCCCAGCTGGTACTGGCAACATTCGCGTTTATCGCCAGACTGATGATACTGACTTGTCAGCTGTTTTTAACTCTGGTTCCGCTATCCGTGCCCAGGATCTGAATGATAACTTTACTCAGTCCTTGTACGTAGCACAGGACACAGCTACAGCTCAAAGTAACCTACTAACGTATGTTAATGATACATTCGTTGAAGATACACGAGTTCTTGTCGCTGATAACACCTGGTCAAATAGTGATAATTATAACATTCCAACTATTCAAGCTATTTCTGATCGGCTGACATTTCTTAGAAATGATGGGTTCTACGATACTCGTTATTATACTGAAACCGAGCTTAATAACGGTCAACTAGATACTCGTTACTACACAGAAACTGAACTAAACGCTGGTCAACTGGACACCAGGTATTATACTGAAGCTGAACTAAACGCTGGCCAGCTTGATAACCGTTACTACACGGAAGCTGAGGCTGATGCTCGTTTCTATAATGTCAATACTGAGTCGATTACCAGTACTGACGTATGGACCAATAGTGATGGCTTTGTAGCTACTACTGCTGCTATTGAAGCTCGTATCATTACGTTGGTAGATGAAGTAGGTGGCTTTGTTCCTATCGCAACTTACACTCAATTCCCAACAACTAACCCTGACATCAACAACAATGCTGGTACTGTTGTTTCGATTGCTAGTGTTAGTGGCCTTACGCATTCTGGTGGGTCTAGTACTAACGCTACAACCACAGGTAGTACACCTGTAACCATTACCGGTATTCCTGGCTCTCTGCCTAGCCCTGCTACGGCAACTGGGATGTTGGTTGTTACGACAGGGACACTCAACAGCTATACGTTCCACCGTTTGACCCCTGAGGTTAACGATGTTGTTAACGTAGCTAATAATGCTACCAATATCAATACAGTTGCTGGTCAGATCAGCCCCACAAATAACGTAGGAACTGTTGCTGGTATTGCAGGGAATGTGTCTACAGTTGCTAGTAATAATGCTAATGTAACAACAGTTGCAACAAACATTGCCAATGTAAACACCAATGCAACTAACATTACTAATATCAATACAGTTGCAGGCATTAATGGCAATGTAAGTACTGTGGCTGGTATATCAGCTAATGTCACTACTGTGGCTGGTAACACTGCAAATATCAACACAGTTGCTGGTATTTCCGGTAATGTGTCGACTGTTGCTAATATCAGTTCTAGTGTTACCACTGTTAGTAGTAACATTGCCTCTGTTACAGCTGTTGCTGCAGATGCAACTGACATAGGTTTTGTTGCTAACAACATTGGTGCTGTATCTGCTGTTGGCTCTGATCTTGCTAATAACTTCTCCAATATCTCTGACTACGGTGGTATTACCCAAGCAGTAACCAGTACAGCGGGTACATCTGCTATTCAAACTGTAGCTGATGATATTGCAGATGTTGGTGTTGTTGCAGGTATTAGCTCTAGCGTCAGTACTGTTGCAGGTATTGCTAGCAATGTTACGGCAGTTGCTTCTAATAATACCAATGTTAGCACGGTTGCTGGTAGTATTGCTAACGTTAATACTGTAGCCGGTATCTCTGGTAATGTTACCACGGTAGCCAATAACAACGCAAATGTTACTACGGTTGCAACCAACATTGCAAATGTCAACACGTGTGCAACAAATATCGTTGCCATTCAGAATGCATCAACTAACGCTGCTAACGCTGCCTCCTCTGCTAGTGCTGCAGCGACTTCAGCTAGCAATGCATCCACAAGCGCAACTGCTGCTGCTGGATCTGCTAGTGCTGCAGCAACTAGTGCAGCCAACGCCCTTGTGTCTGAACAGAATGCAGATGCAAGTGAAGCATTAGCTCTTCAATATCGTGATGACACTGCAGCCATCCTTACTCAGTCTGGTTCTGATGCGTATAACGTATCAACCAACCAGTCATGGGGTGATATTATCACTGGTGCATTAAACGCCTTTGATAACGAGATATTGGCTGACATTCTGCTCACAATGAGCAAAGGAACTAACACTTACAATTACGGTACTCTTTAATGGCAACTCAAGTTCAATGGCGTGGTGGCTCAACTGCTGAGCACGCAACGTTTACTGGTGCAGCACGTGAAGTCACGGTTGACACCCAAAAACAAACACTAGTTCTACATGACGGTAGTACTGCAGGTGGTCGTCCACTCCTGCGGGAAGACGGTAGTAATGCAGCACTTGCCCTTGGTAGTGCTGGTACCCCGTCGCTGAAGTTCACTGGCGATACCAACACCGGCCTGTACAGCCCCGGCGCAGACCAAGTAGCCATCAGCACTGGTGGGTCTGGCAGGTTGTTTGTGGATGCGAGTGGAAACGTAACCGTTGACTATTCTTCGGCAAGCGTACAAAGCAACTTCCGAGTCAAAACAAACAGTGCTGGCGCTGCTGCTAATGCGTATTTTGGCATAGACGCAACTGATTACTTCAGAATCTACGTCACAAACGGGGAAACGTGGCTGCGTAATCCCCAAAATACGCCTATGGCGTTTCACACCAACAACACCGAACGCCTGCGCATCACCTCGGCGGGGCTCGTGGGCGTGGGGACTAGTTCGCCTGGCAACCTTCTCCATGTCTCTGGAACATCTAGCACTCCTGCTACATTTGAGCGCACTGGAGCAACCGGCTCGTTCGTTGCCTTCAAAGATTCCACAAGTCTAGTATTTATTGGCAACACAAACGGTGTCTTTTCAATTCAGACACCAGGCAACAGCTATTCAGACAAGTTAGTCGTAACTTCGGCAGGCAACGTAGGGGTGGGCACTACGAGCCCAGAAGCAAGGCTTACAACCATTTCGACAGCTACCCTTAATGGAGTAACTAACTGTACGTTCAGATCCTCTGATAATGCTACGTCGAGCTTTTATATCGGACACGGCTCTGGCGGCATCTCAAATCTTGTATCTGATTCAGCTCTTGGCTTTGGCTTCAACAGTGGCGGAACCTATTTAGAACGCGCCCGCATCGACAACTCCGGCAGGCTCCTGGTGGGCACGTCTAGTGCGCGTGCCAACTTCTACAACTCGACGGCAAGCGCAGCATTTCAGATTGAAGGCAGCGGAACAGGCGGTCGCATGTCTGTACTGCGCTCAGATGCTGGCGGGACTTTGATACTTGGATACAGTCCGACAGCGGCTTTTGACAACGCTATCGGCACCGTTTCATTCCAAGGAAATGACGGCTCGGAATTCGTTGAAGCAGCCAGTATTTCCGCTGTTGTAGACGGCACCCCTGGCGCTAATGACATGCCAGGCAGGCTGGTGTTCTCCACTACGGCGGATGGAGCGAGTTCTCCGACGGAGCGGATGAGGATTACGAATAAAGGATACGTCGCAACTTACTGCGACAACGTTGCGGGCAGTTATGGACTGTATGTCGCGTCTGCCGTAGCAGCTAGCAGCAGTAGTTATCTGATCCTTGGAACGAATGGAGCCACTGGCACTCTTACCGGAACGACGAGCTTCATTGTTGCAACCAACGGAAATGTAACAAATACAAACAACAGCTACGGCGCCATCTCCGATATCAAGCTGAAGGAGAACATCGTTGATGCTGGTTCCCAGTGGTCCGACATCAAGGCCCTGCAGGTTCGCAAGTACAACTTCAAGGAAGGCCAGACCCACACCCAAATCGGTCTTGTCGCCCAAGAGGTTGAGCTTGTTTCTCCTGGTCTCGTCAGCGAATCTCCTGACCGCGACGCAGACGGCAACGACCTCGGCACCGTCACCAAGAGCGTCAACTATTCGGTGCTCTACATGAAGGCAGTCAAGGCGCTGCAGGAAGCAATGGAGCGGATCGAAACCCTTGAGGCCAAAGTTGCTGCTCTTGAGAGCGCGTAGTCCCCTTCACTACTCACCTTCCCGAACGGTAATAACTGCCAGCAAAACCGGATAATATCCGACTTTCTACCCGAACGGGAACATCACCTTTTTGGGCCTACCAATCCCGGTGGGCTCATTTTTTATCACCTAAACACATTTTTTATCATGTCTACCACTTACACTTGGAAAATTGCTCAACTGGAACGCGAAACCACTGATGGTTATGTGTTCACTGCTCACTACACCATTGATGCAGAAGACGGCACCTATCGTGCTGGTGCTTACGGTTCTATCGGCTTTGAGCGTCCTGAAGGCGACCTGATCCCCTTTGCTGACCTGACTGAAGAAACCGTTGTTGGTTGGGTCAAGGATCAACTCACTGCTGAGAAAGTGGCTGAAGTTGAAGCTGCTCTCCAAAACCAACTTGATGAACAGGCCGCTCCTACCAAAGCTGCTGGCCTTCCCTGGGCTTGATCATGATTACAATCTTGGGCATTAAGGTGTCCTATGAGACACTTGCATTCTTTGCCCTTTTTATTGCATCTGAGTATCTTGGTGTAACTAAGAAGCGTAAAGCCAATAGTGTCACTCAAGTCATTTCGATGGCTGCTGCATACTTCAGTAAGACACGTACAGAAGACGATACCATCCGTCGTATTCGTCGCACGTTTAGAGGGAAGTAGTCATGGTACTGCTTCCTGTTAAGCAGTACTACCCACAGACCGATAGCGCCACAGGTCACGGAGATCGGATGTGCTTTAGCTCGACATGTGCTATGGCCATTAAGTATCTTCGTCCTGAGGCGCTTAAAGGTAGTAATGCTGATGATGACTACCTGCGTACAGTGCTGAAGTACGGAGATACTACAGTCTCCACCAGTCAAGTCAAAGCCTGTCAACAGTACGGAGTGTTTGCAACCTTCTATCAGAAAGGTACTAAACAGGCTATTATCAACGAACTTAAGGCTGGTTACCCAGTCGCTACAGGAATCCTCCACAAAGGCCCTGCTACCGCTCCTAGAGGTGGTGGGCACTGGATGCTACTGATTGGTGATGATGGTGAAAATGGTGTTTTCCATGATCCCTACGGTGAAATGGATAACGTCAACGGTGGTTATGTCACCATGGGCTCTGGTGGTAAAGACGTTAAGTACTCCTGGAAGAACTGGCTTAAGCGTTGGGAAGTAGAGGGTCAAGGTACTGGATGGTTCATGACCTTTAGACCCACCACTACACCACAACCAGTGGCTGCTAAGGCGCAACCAGTAGCTACCGTAGAGAACACTTGGAATGGAGTCATTGCTGCTGCAGTTAAGGCAGGTGCTAAGTTTCCGCAAGTTGTAGCTGCTCAGTGGGCACTTGAAAGTGGCTATGGTAAGCACACATCTGGTAAGAATAACTTCTTTGGCCTTAAAGGCTCTGGTACTGACCACGAAACCAAAGAATTTCTTAATGGTCAGTGGGTCACCATTAGAGCTGGCTTCATTGATTTCCCGGATTTACAAACTTGTGTGTCGTACTTAGTCCAACGCTGGTACAAGGACTATAAAAACTATAAGGGAGTCAATCGTGCGTCTTCTGCAGAAGAGTGCTGTAGGCTTCTAGTTCAAGAGCGATATGCCACTGATCCTCAATATGCCGAAAAACTAATCCGACTACTGCGGGACAATGCCTAGTACTACTTACAACATCACACCTGGTAGATTCTCACGGGAACTGCCTGTAACAACTCAAGCACATTTTAAGAGCTCAACAGCTAGTACTAATTCAACACTCATTAGAGGTAGTGCTGGTTCCGTATTTAATATCATCGTACACAATACGCATGGTGGTGCGGGAAGTTCTATAACACTCAGGTTTTACGACAAAGCAACAGCCCCTGTTGTTGGTACTGATGTCCCTATGATCATCATTCATATAGGATCTAATGTTTCTAAAGAGCTCAACTTTACGAGCGGTATTACTTTTAAGAATGGCATCGCTTATTCCCTTACTGCTGGTGATACTTTAATGGACGCTACTCCTGTTGATGCTGATGGAGTTCAAATTTATATCGGGTACATCTGATGATTGAAACTGCTATTGCTGGAGCTATTTCTTTAGTCATCGGTGTTAGTGGTGGAGTACTCGCTGTTAGTTCTAAATCTAATTCTCGTATGGATGAAATCGATAAACGTATTGACTCCATTGAACTAAGGTTTGCTGAGAAGTACGTACCACGTCAAGAGCTAGCCACTGCCTTACAAAAGATGGAGGATCACATGATCCGTATTGAGAACAAACTAGACCAAATCGTGTTGAGAAATGGCTAACAAGAAAGCAACGGAGGACATGTTTAATGAACTCCATAACATGGTCACTCAAGAGTTACTTAATCGGATTAAATCGGGTGAAGCCTCTACTGCTGATCTAAAGGCAGCTTGTGATTGGTTATCCAAAAATGATATCAGTGGTGTCGCCTATGACGGTAACCCTCTTGATAAACTTGCCACCATTATGCCCAAGGTAGACCCTGAACTTATCCAAAAGAGGTTATATGGCAGAGTATAGACCATTTGGTAAAAATGTAAAACCAGGTACTTCTGTATCAAAATCAAAAACTAATTCAAAAAAGCTTACTATTAAAGAGGCTCTTCAGGTATTAGGTAAGGATACACCTCCTAGTGATATGGCTCGACGAAACTACACTATGGACGTACCGTATCCTATTTATAGTCAACGTAGTAATTTTTATGGACAAGGTCCTACGGCAGATTATCAAGGACCAATGTCTGGTGCTGGTGTAGGAACTAGAGACCGTATGCCAGGTACTACGCCTACACCAGTAGAAGTTAAAACAGCACTACAGCAGTTGCTTGAGATGCTGAAAATAACCAAACCTAAACCTAAAGTAGGTAAGGATAAACAGTTAGAAATTGCCCCTACTAATAGTAAATATGGCAAGTACATCTAATTACTACAAGAATAACCCAAAAGCTAAAGCCAAACGGTTGAAGCAACAAGCTGAATACAACAGAACTAAAGAGGGTCTCAAGATCCGTACTAATGCCAATAAACTGAACCGTAAGCTTGGTACTTATGGTAATGGTGATGGTATGGATGCTTCCCATACAGGTCCCAATAAAGGCAAGTTAGAGTCCCCCAAAGCTAACCGTACACGACCCCGTAAGGGTAAGAAGTATGGGTAATCTACTTAAAATCCAGTAATGTGACACCGCTACTTCCTAGTCCTGATCACTACCTCCACAACCTAATAACGATGACAAGCTCTGAAGCAAAAAGGCTACACCGTCGTGCAATTAAGGAATACTTTAATTGTCAATGCGTATACTGCGGAGAAACTTATGAACTACATGAACTTACACTTGACCACGTTCGCCCTAAGTGTCTTGGTGGCGAAGACCTTACTTCAAATTTGGTACCCAGCTGTAGGAAATGCAATCAGGCTAAAGGAAGTAGCAATTGGCTACAATGGATGAGGGA
>Ga0210295_1051969_pt1 | contig 16608 bp, 11 predicted proteins | sample R963ASmetaT_FD_159686 | JGI IMG/M metagenome (GOLD analysis project Ga0210295, IMG submission 159686) | Metatranscriptome of estuarine water microbial communities from the Columbia River estuary, Oregon, United States - R9.63AS (Metagenome... | ecosystem: Environmental > Aquatic > Marine >...
AACTCCTGCACCACCAAATAGTCCGATTTTACCTCCTCTTCTATAAGGAGCTAATAAATCTACAACCTTGATACCTGTTTCAAAAATAGAAGGTTTTGTATCTAATTGAGTGAAACTTGGAGATGATCTGTGAATTCCTAAAGTTTTATCCATAGAAACATCACCCATTTCATCTACAGGTGCCCCTAAAACGTTGAAAATACGACCTAAAGTTACTTCACCTACAGGAACTTTGATAGGGTTTGAAGTGTCCGTTACAGTCATACCGCGTTTTAATCCATCCGTTGAAGTCATAGACACAGCTCTAACACGGTTATTACCAAGTAACTGTTGAACTTCACATGTAACTGAATTTTCACCTTCACCTACTACAACGGCATTGTAGATTTTTGGTAATGTACCACCGCTGAACTCGATGTCAACAACAGGTCCAATAATTTGAACAATAACACCAACGTTTGTTGAAGTTTTAACCATAAGGAATTTAATTTGGAATGTATTAAATAAAAATGACAAAGTGGGATTGTTTCGTGATAAATTTTTTTGGTGGATATTTTTCTTATTTTAAAATACCATTATATACTTATGTTATTCAAAGGACTATGATTTGAATGTTAAGTACAAGATTAAGCTTTAAGAAAAAGAATATTTTTTCTTTCGGAAATCTGAATTTGTAATATATCTTAAACTAAATTAATGTAATTGAATTAGTTAATTAAAACTATCTTGAGTGCTTCGTCCAGTTGTCTTCAACCAGTTTTGAGCTTCTATATAATTATTAGGTGCTAACCTTATGGCCTGCTTCCAGTATTCAGCAGCCTTATCAAATAAAGTTCTGGCAGTTTCCAATTCTTTCTTCTCAGAAGCTTTAACACCTTGATAATGATAAATTACAGCAATATTATTCAATGCTGGTGGTAACCGAGAGTTTAAATCTAAAGCTTGATGATAATATTCTAAGGCTTTTACATACTCTCCATTACTAGCGTAGATTAATCCTATATTGTATAAAATGTAACTCCTATCATAAGGATCTTCTTCTAACCTCAAAGCTTCATAGTAGTTTTCTAACGCTTCTGCATATTCTCCTTCAGATTGAGCAGACATGCCATCTCGATAATACGAGAATGCTTCTTTTTCTTGCTTACTAGCAGGCAGTACTTTTAATATAACATCCGCTAAAACTGTAAACGTCTTATCGATAAAATTATCATTTTTTTGAAATCTAGGCATATTAATTAAAAAATTTATTTAAAGCGTCTCTAGTATACAAATTTTTAAACAAAAAATTTTTTAGCCTGCTCTAGATTCTTATCAAATACAAAAAATAAAATAAAGATATAAGTTTAAGAGATAATCTTAAGTAATAGATAAAAAATCATGAATTCGCAGCAAGTAAATTTAAAAGTGTTCACTCCAAACCAAACAAAACCTTAAAAAAAACAACTAATGCTAAAAAACCTACAAAAAGTTAATAATAATGGAATTTGCGTTAAACGAAATGCACTATGTTTAAATTTCTCAAGTTACAAAACATCTGAAGAAAAGATTTTAAATCTGGTAGAACCATTAAAAATCCAATTAGTTTCTATAAATGATCGTAAAAAATTACTAGCACTAGACGATGACATAGGATTTAAAAGTGGAACTGAAGCCAGCTTAAACTCCAAAACGTTTAAAAAAAACAAACGAAATGAAAAAGATATAAATGAAGAAGAATCAGACAAGGTTAAGATCAAATCTAAATTTAAACAAAAAAACAGATCAAAATCTGATTTTCAGGATGAGTTAGATCAAAACTCTGATCTAACAAATAACATTTCTGATCCAAATGAAGCTATCAAGTTGTCTCTTATACGGCCAGAAAAATCTTTCCAGATTAAATCAGTAAAACAGAAAAACAGTGGTTCTTCTGGATCAACTTCCAAAAATAAAAATTCTAAAAAAAATAATAAAAATGAATCTATCAATGAAGGGACTACTCAAGAAAAGCCCACATCTGTAACATTATCAAAGCCAATGACAATAGAAGAATTGTCAGAACTATACGTAGTCCCTGAAACCGAAATAATACGCAATCTTTTCTTAAAAGGATTTTCGGTTACGATGAACCAAACGATTGATATAAAAATGGCAACAACTATAGCAAGAGACTTTGAAATAGACGTAATAGTTTCGACAGAAGAAAAACTACCAATACAAAAAAAAGTTGAATTTGAAGAGTCAGAAATTGAAACACTTCAAAATAGAGCACCTGTAGTCACAATTGTTGGTCACGTGGATCACGGAAAAACTACGCTTCTAGACAAAATAAGAAAAACTAAAGTAGCCCAACAAGAAGCGGGTGGAATAACTCAAACGATAGGAGCTTATGAAGTCGATGTAAAAGATGGAGATGAAGATAAAAAAATAGTTTTCTTAGACACTCCTGGTCATGAAGCTTTCTCAATGATGAGATCTAGAGGTATTTCTTTAACCGACATAGCTATATTAGTAGTTGCAGCTGATGACGGAGTAAAACCACAAACGGTAGAATCCATAAAAGCGATGAAGGCATGTAAGGTACCCATACTTGTCGCTATAAACAAGATCGATAAAGAGGGAGCTGACATAGAAATCATTAAACAAGAGTTAGCTAAATATGATTTAATTTCTGAGAACTGGGGAGGTAATACTCCTATGGTTCCTATAAGTGCTCTTCAAGGAACTAATATAGATCAACTTTTAGAAATGATACTTCTAATGTCTGAGCTACAATCTTTAAAATTTAATCCAATCAATCCAGCACAAGGTAGAGTACTAGAAAGTAAAATAGATAAAAACCGAGGTCCTCTTGCTACTCTCTTAGTACAAAATGGAACTCTATCTCTAGGAGACATTGTTGTATGTGGTGATACACTAGGCAAAGTTAAGGGAATGGTGTCGTCGAGTGGTTTATCCATAACAAAAGCTGAGGCGTCATGTCCAGTTGTAATTTGGGGATTCTCAAAATTGCCTACAGTTGGAGAAGAATTTTACACAGTTGAAAACGAGAAAGAAGGAAAAATAAAAACGGATCTTGCAAAAGCTACGATTATTTCTGAAAAATTTGCTTCTTCTGGACTACTTGAATCATCAGATTCAAAAGATAAAAAGAAATTAAATCTTATAATAAAAACTGATGTCCAAGGCTCTTCAGAAGCAATAATTACAACTTTAAGCAAATTGTCTGATTCAAATATAGATTTACATATTCTATACATTACTCCTGGTGATGTGACGGAAACAGATGTGGACTTTGCTTATACTAGTAATGCTGTAATATTAGCCTTTAACACGAAGATATTAGCCGGAGCAAACAAGCAATCTAAACAATCAAAAATAGTAATCAAAAGTTACGATGTAATTTACGATCTTTTTGATGATGTAAAAATTCTTGTTGATGACATTATTGGTCCACAATACACAGAAGAAAAAATAGGAGAAGCAATAGTAAAAGGAGTATTCCCTCTGGCTAAAAGCTTCGTTGCAGGATCATATGTTACAGAAGGTAAGGTAAAGAAAATGTGTCACGTACATATTGTAAGAGATGCGGAAATTATTCATAAGGGGACATTAACTTCGTTGAAAAGAATTAAAGAAGATGTTTCTGAAATGAAATCAGACACAGAATGTGGTATACTCGTTGATGATTTTGATGAGTGGAAAGTTGGAGATATAATACGAGCTTTCAACTTAATAGAAAAAAATAAAAATGCATAAAAATAATGGAGTTTATTTTTACTAAACTCCATACGTTTATTTTCCAATTGTATCCATGAGATACTAGCTGCTAAAGACTTAAAATTCTCTATTAACGAAAGGCAGTAGAGCTAAAGCTCTAGCACGCTTTATAGCTTTTGTTAATTTTGTCTGTTGCTTTGTAGTTAGCCCACTAATTCTTCGAGATATTATTTTTCCTTGTTCAGTTATAAATTTACTTAAAAGTTCTACATCTTTATAGTCAATAATTTCATTTGTTTGTAGAGGAGAGATTTTTCGACGATAAACTGCCATAATGTTGTCTATTTTATTTCTTTAAAGATTTCATGCCTTTTAGATAAAGGACAATATTTTTTTATTTCTAATTTGTTGGGTGTATTTCTACGATTCTTAGTCGTAAAATACCTGTATGATCCTAATTCAGACTTAAATTCTAAAGTGATAACTATTCTTGATCCTTTACTTTTTGCCATTCTTTTTTTTGTTAATCTTATCCATAATGATAAAAATAGTATACGATAATTTCATGTTTTAACGTCAAAAGTAACAATAAAACATCAAACTAAATTTCTAGTTTCTTAATAAAAAGTATCTAAATATAATAAAAGCAAACATAATTGTATCAGAGCTTTAAATATAATAAATTAATAATAAATTTTCAATGGCTAATATAAAATCTTCAAAGAAACGAATTAAAGTTAGTGAAAGAAATAGGTTAAGAAATAGACTTTACAAGTCTACGGTTAGAACTATGTACAAAAAATCAATGCAAAGCATTCAAAATTACAATGAATCTAATAAAGAAGATATTTCTAAAATAATTTCTATAACTTATAGCAAAATTGACAAAGCTGTTAAGAAAAAGGTACTGCACGCTAACTCAGGAGCATCGAAAAAGTCTTCTTTATCTAAAGCTTTGAAAAAAGCGTTATCAAGTTAGGTAAATATATATAAACTGTAAAAATAAAAATTTACCAACAAAATAGGTTAAATTAAAATTTATAAATGGGCTTTATTTTGACAGATAAGCCCATTTTTTAGCTCATAAAAACCATCCCATCATTATTTCTAAAACTGTGTAGAACATACAGTCTCATAAAAAAAATACTAATTAAGGAGGACCAGCGTTTATGTCTACCGCCAAGCTTTCTACTTTGACCCTTCCAGATTTAGTAGAAATTCAACGTGCAAGTTTCTGTTGGTTTCTGGAAGAAGGTTTATCTGAAGAAATAAATAACTTTTCCCCAATAGTTGATTACACTGAAATATTAGAATTCCATCTTTTAGGAAGCCAATATAAATTGAAATATCCGAAATATGACGTGATGGAATGTAGAAGACGTGACTGTACTTATTCTGTTCAGGTATACGTCCCTTCCAAATTAATAAACAAAGAAACTGGGGCCATCAAAGAGCAAGAAGTTTTTATTGGTGACTTACCTTTAATGACAGATAGAGGAACTTTTATAATAAATGGAGCAGAACGAGTTATAGTTAACCAGATCGTCAGAAGCCCTGGTATATATTATAGTTCTGAAACCGATAAGCATGGTCGACGTACCTATAGTGGAAGTTTAATATCTAATAGGGGAGCATGGGTTAAATTTGAAACAGACAAAAATGATCTGACATGGGTTCGAATCGACAAAACCAGAAAAATTGCAGCTCATATATTCTTAAAAGCAATGGGATTGAGTGACAATGATATATACAATGGGTTAAGACATCCAGAGTATTTGAAAAAAAATTTTAGAGTAGAAGGAAACTATACCACTGAAGAGGCTTTAATACATATTTATTCTAAATTAAGACCAGGCGAACCATCCACCGTAAATGGAGGTCAACAATTACTATACTCACGTTTCTTTGATCCAAAAAGATATGATTTAGGAAAAGTTGGAAGATACAAACTTAATAAAAAATTGAAATTGAATGTCCCTGACAATATAAGAGTCTTGACTCCTCAGGATACCTTAGCATCTATAGATTATTTAATTAACTTAAAGTTTGATTTAGGAACTGTTGACGATATAGATCACCTTGGAAATAGACGAGTTAGATCTGTTGGCGAACTTCTACAAAATCAATTCCGAGTTGGATTAACTAGATTAGATAGAATAATTAGAGAAAGAATGACTATTTGTGATCTTCAATCTTTAACACCTAACAACTTAGTCAATCCAAAGCCAATAATATCTTCTATTAGAGAATTTTTTGGCTCAAGTCAACTTTCACAATTTATGGACCAGACTAATCCGTTGGCAGAATTAACGCATAAGCGTAGAGTAAGTGCCTTGGGCCCAGGAGGATTAAGTCGAGATAGAGCTGGATTTGCCGTTAGAGACATTCATCCGAGTCATTATGGTAGAATTTGTCCAATTGAGACTCCTGAAGGTCCTAATGCAGGATTAATTGGAGTGTTATCAACACATGCTAGGATAAACTCATATGGATTCATAGAAACTCCATTCTATAGAGTAGAAAATGGTCAAGCTTTAAAAGAACATGGATCTTTATATTTGACAGCTGATCAAGAAGATGACTATAAAATTGCTCCAGGTGATATACCTTTAGATAAAAATAATTATATAAATAGAGAAGTCGTTCCAGTTAGATATAAACAAGAATTTACAACAACCACTCCAACTCAAGTAGATTTTATATCTGTCTCTCCTATACAAGTAATATCTATAGCAACTTCTTTGATACCATTTTTAGAGCATGATGATGCTAACAGAGCTTTGATGGGATCGAACATGCAAAGACAAGCCGTACCATTGTTGTTTCCAGAAAGTCCAATTATTGGAACTGGTTTAGAAGCTCAGGCTGCTCGTGACTCTGGTATAGTTATTACCTCAATAAACTCTGGAATAGTTACATATGTATCATCAGATAAAATATGTGTAAAAGATCATGAAAATAATGATATCACTTATCATCTACAAAAATACCAAAGATCTAACCAAGATACTTGTATGAACCAAAGACCTCTGGTTTGGTTAGGTGAAGAAGTAGTAGAAGGACAAATAATAGCAGATGGAGCTTCCACAGAAGGTGGAGAATTGGCATTAGGGCAAAATATACTTATTGGATATGTTCCTTGGGAAGGATATAACTACGAGGATGCTTTCTTAATTAGCGAAAGACTTGTATACAGTGACGTATACACCTCTATTCACATAGAAAAATATGAAATAGAAGCTCGACAAACAAAACTAGGATCGGAAGAAATTACTAGAGATCTTCCAAACGTTGGAGAATACAGCTTAAGAAAACTGGATGATAATGGAATTATATCGATAGGATCATGGGTTGAAGCTGGAGACATATTAGTGGGTAAAGTCACTCCGAAAGGAGAATCTGACCAACCACCAGAAGGGAAATTGCTAAGAGCAATTTTTGGCGAGAAGGCTCGAGATGTGAAAGATACTTCTCTTAGATTACCTAATGGTGGAAAAGGGAGAATATTAGATGTTAGAACTTTCACTAGAGAAAATGGAGATGAACTACCTACCGGATCAAATATTGTAATTAGAATTTATATAGCTCAAAGGAGAAAAATACAGGTAGGAGACAAAATGGCTGGTAGACATGGTAATAAGGGGATAATTTCACGCATTTTACCTAGACAAGATATGCCATATTTACCAGATGGGACTCCTCTAGATCTTGTTCTTAATCCACTAGGGGTTCCTTCTAGAATGAATGTTGGACAATTATTCGAATGTTTATTAGGATTTGCATCAGAAAAACTAGAGAATAGATTTAAGATAGTTCCATTTGATGAAATGAATGGTGCTGAAGCTTCTAGACTATTAGTGAATGAGAAACTGATAGAAGCAAAGATTAAATCAAAAAAAGACTGGATATTTGATATTAATAATCCTGGAAAAGTTGTCTTATTTGATGGAAGAACTGGTGAGAAATTCGATAACCCAGTGACTGTTGGAATCTCTTATATGTTAAAACTTGTTCACCTAGTTGATGATAAAATACATGCTAGATCAACTGGTCCATACTCACTGGTAACTCAGCAACCGCTAGGTGGAAAAGCTCAACATGGGGGACAACGTTTAGGTGAAATGGAAGTATGGGCATTAGAAGCGTTTGGGGCATCGTATACCCTTCAAGAGCTATTAACTGTCAAATCAGATGATATGCAAGGAAGAAATGAGACATTAAATTCTATAGTTAAAGGAAAACACATTCCTAGACCTGGAACTCCTGAATCCTTTAAAGTACTTATGAGAGAATTACAATCACTTTGCCTTGACATCGGAGCTTATAAGATAGAAAACCTACCTAATGGAAGAACTCAAGGAATAGAGGTAGACCTTATGTCAAATATACGAGATCAATTAGTTCCATCAAAGCCCACATATGAATCTATTAGTAGAGAATCTATATCAGATTCATATTTAAAACCACTTGAAGATTAAATAAATAAGCAAAATTTTAATTATAAGTTAACCTATAAACTCCTCATTCATAATGTCAAAAATAGAAAACTACTTTGATTATGTAAAAATAAATCTTGCTTCTCCGGAGAGAATTAAAAATTGGGGAGAGAGAACCTTACCCAATGGACAAATTATTGGTGAAGTAACAAAACCAGAAACGATTAACTATCGAACTTTAAAACCAGAAATGGATGGATTATTCTGTGAGAGAATTTTTGGTCCTGTAAAAGACTGGGAATGTCATTGTGGTAAATACAAAAGGGTACGATATAAAGGAATTATATGCGAAAGATGCGGAGTAGAAGTTGTAGAATCCAAAGTTAGAAGACATCGAATGGGATTTGTAAGATTGGCTAGTCCTGTTAGTCACGTATGGTATGTAAAAGGTGTTCCAAGTTATATATCATGCGTTCTAGATATACCCCTAAAAGATGTTGAGCAGATTCTTTATTTTAATTCATATGTTGTTACTCGACCTGGGAAAGATCAATTCTTGGTTTATAAGAAGTTATTGAGTGAAGACGAATGGATAGAGATAGAAGATCAACTGTATCAAGAAAATTCTGAACTTGACGATGTGGAAATTGGAATAGGAGCTGAAGCTATACAAAAGCTTTTGAAAGACATAGATTTAGAAATAGAAGCTGAAAGTTTGAGAGAAGAAGTTCTATATAATAAAGGTACGAAAAAAGACAAAGCTATAAAACGATTAAGAGTAATTGATAACTTTATCGCAACTAGGTCTGACCCAACTTGGATGGTATTAACAATACTTCCAATTATTCCTCCTGATCTGAGACCTATGGTTCAATTAGACGGAGGTAGATTTGCAACTTCCGATTTGAATGATTTATATAGAAAAGTAATAAATAGAAATAACAGACTTAAACGATTACAAGAAATATTAGCTCCAGAAATTATCATACGAAATGAAAAAAGAATGCTTCAAGAATCAGTTGATGCATTAATAGACAACGGGAGAAGAGGTAGAACCGTAGTTGGAGCAAACAATAGACCTCTGAAATCTCTCTCAGACATTATTGAAGGGAAACAAGGAAGGTTTCGCCAGAATTTGCTAGGGAAACGAGTTGATTATTCAGGACGATCTGTGATTGTAGTGGGACCAAGCCTACAGCTCAATCAATGTGGTCTACCAAAAGAAATGGCGTTAGAACTATTTCAGCCTTTTGTAATTCATAGACTAATACAACAAGGATTAGTAAATAACATCAAAGCCGCGAAAAAAATGATCCAAAAAGCTGATTCTACTATCTGGAATGTATTAGAAAAGGTAATTCAAGGCCACCCTATACTGTTAAATAGAGCTCCAACTTTGCATAGATTAGGAATTCAAGCATTTGAACCTATATTAGTTGAAGGAAGGTCAATAAAACTTCATCCTTTAGTATGCCCAGCTTTCAACGCTGACTTTGATGGAGATCAAATGGCAGTTCACATACCGTTATCTCTAGAAGCTCAATCAGAAGCAAGATTATTGATGTTAGCTCCTTATAATTTTTTATCTCCAGCTACTGGTGATCCAATTATAATGCCAAGCCAAGATATGGTTTTGGGATGCTACTACTTGACTACAAACAACCCAGCTCAACAACTAGATAGGTCCTGCTTCTTTTCTAGCATAGATGATGCAATATTGGCTTATACTCAAAAAAAAATTCCTTTGCATTCATATGTATGGGTTAGATTTGATGGAGAAGTAGAAGACGATGGAAAGTATTTACGAACTGAATCTTATGGAGAAAATAAAAAGTTAAAGATCTTTACATACAAAATGATTAAAGAAAATTTAACTGGGGAAAGATGCGTGCAATATATATTGACTACACCAGGTAGACTTATGTTAAACAAAATCTTGCTAGATTCTTTAGTAGTTTAGAAAAAAAACCAACTATATAAATATGAAAGAAAAATATTTGTTTGTTCCACCAAAACCAAAATTTACCAACAAAGTCATAGACAAAAAAGAATTAAAAAAATTGATGTCTTGGGCATTCAGTAACTATGGAACTGGAAGAGCATCATACATGGCTGATAAATTAAAAGATTTAGGGTTTTACTATGCTACAAAAGCTGGTATATCCTTAAGTATTGAGGACTTGAAAGTGCCACCAAGTAAACGAGAATTACTATCTACTACAAACAAAGAAATTCAGTTCATTGAACAAAAATACACCCGAGGTGAAATAACTACAGTTGAAAGATTTCAAAAAGTCATAGATACTTGGAATACTGCGAGTGAATCTTTAAAAGAAGAAGTAATATCATATTTCAAAACCACAGATCCTCTTAATCCAATATATATAATGGCTTTCTCTGGGGCCAGAGGTAATATTTCTCAAGTTAGGCAATTAGTGGGAATGAGAGGATTAATGGCAGATCCTCAAGGACAGATAATAGATTTACCGATAAAAAGCAACTTTAGAGAGGGATTAACTGTTACTGAATATATAATTTCTTCTTATGGAGCTAGGAAAGGACTAGTAGATACCGCCTTAAGAACTGCAGATTCTGGATATTTAACTAGGAGATTGGTTGATGTCGCACAAGATATAATAATTCGTGAAGTAGACTGTGGAACAATAACGGGGATAGTCTTGAGAGATATGGTTGACAACAATAAATTGTTAATACCTCTTGAAACTAGATTATTGGGTCGAGTGCTATTTGAAACTTTATATTCTCCCGATTATGCAAACGTGGTAGCACATATAAATGAAGATCTAGATTACGTTATGTCAAAACGTATATTAAAAACTGGAATTAAATCTATAGTAGCTAGATCTCCGTTAACCTGCGTATCCCCTAGATCGGTATGCCAATTTTGTTATGGATGGAATCTAGCTCATGGTTCATTAGTTGATCTCGGTGAAGCGATAGGTATTATTGCCGCACAATCTATTGGTGAGCCTGGAACTCAATTAACTATGCGGACTTTTCATACGGGGGGGGTATTCACTGGTGAAATGGCAACTCAAATAAGAGCTCCGTTCGATGGCATATTACGGTTACCAAAATCTACTCGAGCTCGTGTTATTAGAACTAGACATGGACAAGAAGCCCTTTCATTAGAAGAAGGAATAAAAGTAGATTTATTTGACTATAGTGGAAAATTTGAAAAACTAGAGCTGAAACAAGGCACTATACTATTTTTAAGTGATAATGAACAATTCCAGAAAAGACAAATAATAGGTGAAATAGTTCCTAGAGGAAGTTTAATGACTGAAAGAGTAACCAAGGATGTATCAAGCAGTATAGAAGGAGAAGTTTGCTTTTCAAAATTAAGTATCGAAAAAAAAATCGACCGACAAGGTAATATTACATACCTAAGTTCTAACGGAGGTATAATATGGATATTAGCTGGAAATGTATACAATTTACCACCTTCATCAAAAGTTATAGTTGAACAAGGAGAATCTGTCGAAGAAAATTCTATATTGGCTGTTCAGGAGCTAGTTAGTGAATATGGAGGTAGTGTAAGAATAACTGAGGATGAAATACAAATAGTTACAGCTTCTACTACAATAAAAGAAGGAATAATATCTCAATCAAATGATTACAACAGTTTTGACTCTCCATATTATCTAGAACTTAATAATGGATCAAAATTTCTTATGCAATGTTCTCCTGGGAATAAAATATCAAATTCTCAAATAGTTGCAGAATTAGAAACTTCAGAATATAGAACCTCTACAGGTGGTAGTCTAAGGTACAATAACTTAGATATTGATGAAAACGACAGAACGAAAAGAGGATACGAAATAAAAGGAAATGGAAGCTTACTTTGGATACCTGAAGAAACTCACGAAATTAACAGAGATCTCTCATTATTGCTTGTAAAAGATGGTGATTTTATAACCTCTGGTTATGAAATTATTAAGGATATTTATAGTAGAAATGAAGGATATGTTGAAATTGTTCAAGAGAATGAAATTGTCAAAGAAATCGTAATCAAACCTGGATTACTATATAGTGTGGATCCGAATACCTTCCAATTGTTTAAAGATGGATGTGTGTTAAGAAAAGGCGATTTAATTTATGAAGACAAAATAGCTGAGGAAGATTTTTTTGTTGAAGGGATAAAGAAAGAAGAAAAATCTTACATTCTAATGCGACCTGTGTTTGAATACAAAATTGATGAGAAAAATGAGTTAGTTTCAGAGATTCAAAAACAAAATTCGAATAACTCCATTCAATTAAATGTCGTACGAAGATTGCCATACAAAAATGAAGAAAAAGTAAAATCTGTAGATGGAATAGATCTAATAAAGACTTATCTAGTTCTAAACTTTGAATCTAGCAACTTGTCAGCCGATGTAGAGTTTTTGCCTGAATCAGATTCTAAATATAAACTACAATTTGTAGTGATGGAAAATTTAGGGATACGAAATACGGTTTTTGGAGAAACAAATTCAAAAATTACAGAAACAGTGTTATGTGTATCCAATGGAGAGATTGTAACTCCAAATACAATTGTTGCAAAATCAAATCTATTATGTAGAACACCAGGTGAAATTAAATGCATAGAAACAAAAAAAGGATCTTCAATTAAAATTCTAATCTTAACAGAGGAAAATTATAAAACAATAACTCTGGATGGGAAAACTCCGCAAGTATTTGAAGGAGAATTAGTACGAGCTGGAGATCAAATAGCGGAAAATGTTACTGCATCTGATTCTGGACAAATAATAAAATTAAGCAATGAAGATTTGACAATAAGATCTGGAAGACCTTATTTAATATCTACTGGTGCGATACTTCAGGTTAATAACCACGATTTAATCGATAGATCAGACACGTTAGCTATATTGGTTTTTGAGAGATCAAAAACAGGAGACATTATACAAGGATTACCAAAAATAGAAGAGATATTAGAAGCAAGAAAACCAAAAGAACCTTGTAAGTTGTCTCAAAGACCTGGTAGAGTTAGAGTTAATTATGAAGTAGAAGAATCGGCTTCCGTAAAAATCGTAGAACCAAATGGTAACATATTAGAATATCTACCAGGACCTACTCAAAAAATTATGGTATCCAATGGAGAATTTGTAGAATTAGCAGACCCTATAACGGATGGAGCTCCTAATCCTCATGAAATGTTGTCAATTTTCTTCAATTTTTATAAAAATTTGGTACCCTTATATGAGGCTGCAAAACTAAGTTTACAGAAATTACAAGTGTATCTAGTAAATGAGGTACAAAACGTCTATCAATCGCAAAACGTAGATATTTCTGACAAACATATAGAAATAATTGTAAAACAAATGACTTCAAAGGTTAAAGTAGAGGATGGTGGGGATACAACTTTACTACCTGGTGAATTGATTGATTTACTACAACTCAATAACATTAATGAAGCGATGGAATTGACTAAAGGAATTCCAGCTACATATTATCCAGTCCTATTAGGGATAACTAAATCCTCGTTAAATACAGATAGCTTTATTTCTGCTGCAAGTTTCCAAGAAACAACAAGAGTTTTAGCTGAATCCGCAATAGAAGGAAAAGCAGATTGGTTAAGAGGGTTGAAAGAAAATGTAATAATAGGGCGATTAATACCTGCGGGAACTGGATTTACGTCTTACCCAGAAACTTCTAAAGATGTTAAATTTAAGAAAAAAATACGAAATAAAGAAGAGTCTTTTGTTTTAAACACTGTAAACACAACTAAATTTGACGAAGAAATGATTAACGTTTTAGAGCAGTCAGATACTACGAGTTAGATTAAATTGGAATCATTAAAATATATATTGATATAACAATAGAGTTCTCAAATAAACTTAATTAAATCATAAAGGAGCATAGATCATGTCGGTTATTACATTAGCTGAGTTATTAGAAGGAGGAGTTCATTTCGGTCACCAAGCTAGAAGGTGGAATCCAAAAATGTTCCCTTACATATACGCAGAAAGAAACGGGATACATATTATAGACCTAGTACAAACAGCTCAGATGCTGACTCAAGCATATGATTTCGTTAGGAGATCCGCGGAAGAAGGGAAAAGTTTTCTATTTATTGGAACGAAAAGACAAGCTTCTGGAGTAATAGCACAAGAGGCAGAAAGATGTGGTGCTTATTATATAAATCAACGCTGGTTAGGTGGAACACTAACAAACTGGGTTACTATTAAAAGTAGAGTTGACAGATTAAAAGATTTAGACTCAAAAGAGGAAAATGGCTATTTAGACAAATTACCAAAAAAAGAAGCCGCAAGTGCTCGACGAGAATTGGAAAAACTTCGTAAAAACTTAACTGGTATAAAAAATATGTCAAAGTTACCAGATTTGGTATTAGTTGTTGATCAAAAGAAGGAAACTACTGCTATACAAGAATGTATTAAACTTGGTATACCAATTATATCAATGATAGATACTAACTGTGACCCTGATATAAGCGATATACCAATTCCTGCAAATGATGATGCTATTAGATCAATCAAATTGATTGTTGGGAAAATTGCCGACGCAATCTCCGAAGGTCGAGCTAGTATTAAAGGAGTTGAAGATAAAAAATTTGAGAGCTCAGAAACATATTAACTAACACACGTTACTACGAATACACTTATTAAAAACTATGGCAAACGAAATATCTGCAAAAGCCGTTAAAGAACTTAGAGAAAAAACATCAGCTGGTATGATGGATTGCAAAAAAGCTTTGCAAGAGTCTAATGGAGACATGGAAAAAGCTATCGAAAGCTTGAAAATAAAAGGACTAGCTTCAGCTAAAAAGAAGCTTGACAGAGTTGCAACAGAAGGAATCATAAAGTGTTATATACATGCTGGTGGAAAGCTAGGTGTGATGGTTGAAGTTAACTGCGAAACAGATTTCGTAGCCAGACGCTCCGAATTCCAAGACTTAGCGCAAAATATAGCTATGCAAATTGCGGCATGCCCGGGAGTTGAATTTATAAAGTTTGAGGATATACCTGAAGAAGTAAAGGAAAGAGAAAAAAGTATCGAAATGTTAAAAGACGACTTAGCAAACAAACCAACTGAACTAAAAGAAAAAATAGTTTCTGGAAGGATACAAAAAAGATTAAAGGATCTAGTCTTATTAGAACAACCATTCATACGGGATTCAAGTATCACAATCGAAGATCTTGTGAAGCAAAGTATCTCAGTGCTTGGTGAAAACATACAAATAAGAAGATTCCAAAAATTCTTGTTAGGAGAAGGTTTAGAGAAAAAACAAGATAACTTTAAAGAGGAAGTAGAATCTATGATGAAATAGAATATATATTTTAGATTCTTACCCTATACAAAAGTTTTATTTAAAAATCACATCTCATATGTAAAATTGGAAGCTATAATTTAGATGTGTTAAAAAATTGCTTGTTTTAAAAGATTATCTAGAAACTTAAAAAAATTTTATTACGTTATGTATCAAGACTATTCACTTTTTGTACCTCCGACATATCTTTTTTCTGAGATAGAAGTTGGAAAACACCTTTACTGGAAGTTTGGGGATATAGTGTTACATGGACAAGTTTTCATAGTATCTTGGATTGTAATCTCTGCCTTATTAATATTTGCATTTGCGGGAACTAGAAACTTAAAGCAAACTCCAGAAGGTCTACAAAATTTCATGGAGTATGTATATGAATTCCTTCAAGATATAGCAAAAAATCAAATTGGAGAAGAAGAATACAAACCATGGGTTCCTTATGTTAGTACAGTATTCCTATTTATATTTGCTGGTAACTGGGCGGGAGCTTTAGTACCTTGGAAATTAATCCAATTACCTGAGGGAGAACTTGCGGCTCCAACGAATGATATAAACGTGACTGTTGCTCTTGCTTTATTAACATCTCTATCATATTTTTATGCGGGATTAAGTAAAAAAGGACTTGGATATTTCTCAAAATATGTAAATCCAACACCTATACTTTTACCTATCAATATATTAGAAGATTTTACTAAACCTTTATCATTAAGTTTCCGTCTTTTTGGTAACGTTTTAGCAGATGAATTAGTTGTTTCAGTATTTGCTCTGTTAGTTCCAATACTAATACCACTTCCTGTTATGACGCTTGGTTTGTTCGCTAGTTCTGTTCAAGCTCTTATCTTTTCTACTCTATCCGCTGCCTATATCGGAGAAGCGTTAGAAGATCATCACTAATATTACTAGATATAAATTATTTAATTTATTTATCTTGTTATACTTATTTCCAGTAGTATAGATATACGATCATTTCTGAAATTAATTAATTTTTATATAATCTGATTATCAATATAATATTATGAATCCAATAGTATCTGCTGCTTCTGTTGTTGCTTCTGGTTTAGCTGTAGGTTTAGCTGCAATCGGACCTGGTATTGGACAAGGTACTGCTGCTGCTCAAGCTGTTGAAGGTATTGCAAGACAACCTGAAGCTGAAGGTAGAATCCGTGG
>Ga0210295_1006600_pt1 | contig 16293 bp, 30 predicted proteins | sample R963ASmetaT_FD_159686 | JGI IMG/M metagenome (GOLD analysis project Ga0210295, IMG submission 159686) | Metatranscriptome of estuarine water microbial communities from the Columbia River estuary, Oregon, United States - R9.63AS (Metagenome... | ecosystem: Environmental > Aquatic > Marine >...
CAAACATTCCTTGTCTCCACATTGGGTTTAAAACAGGATCCGATGGATCAAAAACCGCAAGCTCGTATAAAGCCATTGACCCAGCCCAACCTGCCACTAGAGCAGTGTGCATAAGGTGAACAGCAATCAATCTTCCCGGGTCATTTAACACTACTGTATGTACACGATACCAAGGTAGTCCCATTGACTACATTCCTCCATATGAGAATTTTTTCTGTAACTTTTTTACAGAGTAAATTGTTTATTTTTTTACTCTATTCATTATTATATAGAAAAAATCTCTTAAATTATTTTTTACTATATATTAGTTTTTTGTTAGATATAATTTCTTATAGTGTATTATATATAATATTGATGTTCATTAAAATGTCATCTTTTCTCAGTTAGTTAGGTCAACACTTACAATGCACTGAAATTGATAATGTAAGGTGCCCATTGATATAATCAATGAAAATTTTGAAGTTTTCGTTTAACAAATTGTATTTTTCTATATAAAAGGAGTAAATTATGGCTACTTATAAAGTAAAGTTAACAGGTGGTGGAATAGATACTACAATTGATTGTCCAGACGATCAGTACATTCTAGACGCTGCTGAAGAATTAGGATTTGATTTACCATATTCATGTAGAGCTGGAGCTTGCTCTACTTGTGCAGGTAAAGTTACATCAGGAACTGTTGATCAATCTGATCAATCTTTCCTAGATGACAGTCAAATAGAATCTGGGTTTGTATTAACTTGTGTAGCTTACCCTACTTCTGATTGTTCTATCGCTACTCACCAAGAGGAAGCTTTATATTAATTAAAGCATGAAAAAAAGCATCTCATAATACTATGAGATGCTTTTTTTTTATAGAGAAACTTCTATGTCGATGCCTGACGGTAAGTCTAATTTCATAAGAGAATCTATAGTGGTAGACGATGGGTCGTATATGTCTATAATTTTTTTATGAATTCTTATCTCAAAGTGCTCTCTAGCATCCTTATTTACGTGTGGCGATCTAAGAACACAGTAAATTTTTCTTCTTGTAGGCATAGGAATTGGACCTACAGACAAAGATTCTGTTGTAGAAGAGGTTTCTATAATTTTTGCGCAAGATTTGTTTAAAGAGGCTTTATCGTAACTTTTAAGTCTGATACGTATCTTCTGTTTGCTACTCATTTATATTTTTCTTATCTTTAAAGATTTTATTTATTTAATTATCTTTGAAACTACTCCAGCACCAACAGTTCTTCCACCTTCACGAATAGCAAATCTCATTCCTTTTTCAATTGCAATTGGGTGTATTAGTTGTGCTGTCATTTTTATTCTATCACCAGGCATCACCATTTCAGCGGCAGTTCCATCATCACTTGTAAATTGAGTGATTGAACCTGTCACGTCTGTAGTTCTAACGTAGAATTGTGGTCTATATCCAGTAAAGAAAGGTGTGTGTCGTCCCCCTTCTTCTTTAGTTAACACATAAACCTCGCCTTCGAATTCTGTGTGAGGTTGTATGCTACCTGGCTTAGCTAAAACCATTCCTCTTTCGATATCGTCTTTTTGTATACCTCTAAGTAATATTCCCACGTTATCACCAGCCATAGCTTCATCTAAGCTTTTTTGGAACATTTCCAGTCCTGTAACCGTTGTATTTCTAGTATCACGTAATCCAACGATTTCAATGGTATCACCTACGTTGATTTTCCCTCTTTCAACTCTTCCAGTTGCAACTGTTCCTCTACCAGTGATTGAGAATACATCTTCTACCGCCATTAAGAATGCTTTATCTACTTCTCTATCAGGTGTTGGTATATATGTATCTACTTTTTCCATTAGAGAGAAAATGGTGTCTACCCACTTATCTTCACCTTTTTTTATACCAGGCTTATTTGTAACTGCTTCAAGTGCTAATAAAGCTGACCCAGCTACAAATGGTATCTCTTCCCCAGGAAAATCGTATTTACTTAAAAGTTCTTGAACTTCTAACTCTACTAATTCTAGTAGTTCTTCATCGTCAACCATGTCAGCTTTATTTAAGAATACAACTACGTGTGGAACTCCTACTTGCTTAGCTAGTAGTATATGTTCTCTCGTTTGAGGCATAGGACCATCAGCTGCAGAACATACTAATATAGCTCCATCCATTTGAGCTGCCCCTGTAATCATGTTTTTCACATAATCAGCGTGGCCTGGACAATCTACGTGAGCATAGTGTCTAGATTCTGTTTCATACTCCACGTGAGCTGTGTTGATAGTTATTCCGCGTGCTTTTTCTTCAGGAGCTGAATCGATCTCATCAAATTTTTTTGACGCTCCGCTCTCCGAGTATATAGAAAGTGTCGCAGAAATCGCAGCAGTTAATGTAGTCTTTCCATGGTCAACGTGACCTATTGTTCCTATGTTGATATGTGGTTTCGATCTTTCGAATTTTGCTCTAGCCATAAGTTAGTTTTATTTAGTTAAGTATATGTTTTGTTATACAGTCTCATTGCTTTTGTTAGAGTTTTAGTAATTAGATTTCAACTAAACTCTTATTTGGATAATAACAAATAGATAATCAATTTAATTTTATAAAGATAATAATTAATTAACTTAGTTTCTATTTGTTAATTATCTTACTTTTTTTAATTAAAATCTATACTGTGCAAAAGCTTTATTGGCCTCTGCCATTCTATGAGTTTCTTCTCTTTTTCGGATTGAGTTACCCATCTCATTAGCAGAATCCATAAGTTCATTTGCTAATTTTATTGCCATACTTTTCCCAGATCTATCTCTGGAAAATTTTGTAATCCATCTTAATGCTAGGTTTGTACCTCGGAAAGCTCTAACTTCTAAAGGAACTTGATATGTAGACCCACCTATTCTCCTTGCTTTTACTTCTACTAATGGAGTTACCTTTTTCACTGCATTTTCCAAAACTGATAAAGGTTCTTCTCCAGTTCGTTCTTTTATGATGTCCATAGCTTCATAAATGATTTTTTGAGACAGATTTTTTTTCCCTTTTTGTAAAAGTCTAACTGTAAGCATGCTTATTAGTCTGCTGTTATACAAAGGGTCAGGAATCGCAAGTTTCTTTTTCGCTGTTGTACGTCTTGACATATATAATTTTATTATAAGTTTTTATTATTTAGGTCGTTTAGTTCCATATTTAGATCGACTTTGCATTCTGTTTTTAACACCAGAAGCGTCTAATGTACCTCTAACGATGTGATATCTTACACCAGGAAGATCTTTAACTCTTCCTCCTCGTATTAAAACTACAGAGTGCTCTTGAATGTTGTGTCCAATACCTGGTATATAAGCTGTAATTTCAAATCCAGAAGTTAGTCTAACTCTGGCAACTTTTCGTAATGCAGAGTTCGGTTTCTTAGGAGTTGTAGTATAAACTCTAGTACATACACCGCGTCTTTGAGGACATCCTTTTAGAGCTGGTGATTTTGTTTTTTTCTTAATCTTTTGGCGTTCAAATCTAACTAATTGTTGTATTGTAGGCATACTTATAAATTACATTATTTATTTTAACAGATCTTTTTTAAGATTTTGGGTACCACTTAAAAACTGGTAACCTTATTTTGAAGTAATACCATATTTTCTAATAAATCTCTCTAACCTTCCTTCTGTATCTAATACTTTCTCTGAACCTGTGTAAAATGGGTGGTTCCCAGACCAAATATCCACGTTTATAGTAGGCTTTGTAGAACCAACGGTCATAACTAATTGACCATCACAATAAACTTTACTATCTGGATACCACTTTGGATGAATGTCTTTCTTAGGCATTTTTTATTTTTTGAGTTTTGTACGTTATGTGTTATTAGCGTTTTGAGAATTGAGGTGCTTTTCTAGCTTTTTTAAGTCCGTACTTTTTACGCTCCTTTATTCTTGAATCTCTTCTTAAGTAACCTTCAAACTTTAACGTTATTCTATTTTCTGGATTTATCTTACAAAGTGCCCGGGACAGTCCTAAACGGATCGCCTCAGTTTGTCCTGTAAGTCCACCTCCAGTCGCATTTACATATACGTTATATTTGTTTTCTAGTCCTAAGCATTTTAATGGTGACTTAGAGATAGTTAAATAATTAGGATTAAATTGAAGGTAATTTTCTCCTGAAACACCGTTAATGATGCATTTCCCAGATCCAGGTATAATTCTTACCCTTGCTATTGATTCTTTTCGATGACCAGTTCCGAAATACTCTGCTATTTTATCTGACATTGTTCTTATTATTTTAATTTACAGCTAATTTAGATGGGTTTTGAGCTCCGTGTGGGTGATGATCTCCTTTATAAACTTTTAATTTGGTAAAAAGTGATCTACCTAATGCTCCTTTCGGAAGCATTCCCTTTACAGAATGCTCAATCAATCTCGTAGGAATTCTATTTCGAACTTCTTCCAAAGTTTCAATTGTTAGACCCCCAGGTCTACCAGAATGCCTTTTGTAAAATTTATCTGTTTCTTTTTTGCCTGTAACCTTTATTTTTTCGGCATTAATAACAATGACACCATTCATTGATTGTTGTTCTGGGCTATAATTTGGGCTGTTTTTTCCCAATAATATCGTACTTATTTGAGTAGATAAGCGTCCTAAAGTTTGGTTATTGGCATCGACTACATACCAAGTGTAGCTATCGTTTACGTGTGTCTTTGTTTTGTTCATATGATTTTAAAATTATTTTTAAAGGTTCTTGACCACTTTTTCTTTAGGTAAATTAATACCCAGTCTTTTTTGTAAAGCATCTATTACTTCTTCAGCCGACTTTTGACCGAAATTTTTAATTTCTAATAAATCTTCTTGTGAATAATCAAGTAGGTCAGCTACAGAATTTATTTGAGCCCTTTTTAAACAATTATATGCTCTAACTGAAAGTTGAAGCTCTTCAATCAAAATTTGAGTTATTGTAGAGCTTTCTTTAGGTTGAGGATTATCTTCTGCTTTGAAGTTTATGCAATAAAGTGGCTCAAATAGATTTGTTAAAATAACAGCTGCTTGATTTATAGATTGAGCAGGAGTGATAGATCCATTAGTCCATATCTCTAATGTTAATTTATCTTTTAAACTTCCGTCTAGATGTCTAATTTCATCGACAGAATAACTCACTTTCCTAACGGGCATAAAAACAGCATCAACTTGTAGGAAATCAATAGATTCGTCTTTAACATAATTGTCTAGCAATTGATACCCTGTACCTCGTTGAACCTTGCATTCCATTTCCAAAACAGTATTATCACATATAGTTGCTATATACTGTTGCGGATCTATTAGTGTTAAGGATTTTGGTAGCTCGAAACTCTCAGCCTTAACCAAAGTTGGGCCTTGAACTTTTAGTCTAATTATAAAGCTCTCTTCAACTTCTCCTTTAAATATTATCTCTTTTAAATTTAATAATATTTCCAATACATCTTCTCTTACTCCAGGTATAGTTGAAAACTCGTGGTTAACCCCAGCGATTCTAACAGATACTATGGAATATCCACTCAAGTCAGACAGAATAACTCTTCTCAGCGAATTTCCTAGTGTAATACCCTGACCTTTCTCTAGAGGTTCAATAGTAAATTTACCATAATGATTTCGTAACCCTTCTAGTTCAGATTCTACGCATTGTATTTCAAATTGAGCCATATTAGAGTTCACAGTTTTAACCTTATTTGTTATAAGATGATGAATCCATTTACACTCTTCTCTTTTTAGGAGGTCTACATCCGTTATGAGGTACTGGAGTTATATCCCTTATTAAAGTTATTTCTAATCCAGCAGCTTGAAGTGCTCTAATCGAAGTTTCTCTCCCTGCACCAGGTCCGTTTACTAAAACTTCTGTTTTCTTCAAGCCTTGTACGAAAGCTTCTCTGCTAGCTTTTTCAGCAGCTACTTGAGCAGCAAATGGTGTTCCCTTTTTTGCCCCTTTGAACCCTATGGCTCCAGCGGATGCCCAAGATATTGTCTCTCCATTAAGAGTTGTAATTGTTACTATAGTATTGTTAAAAGTTGATTGTATGTGAGTTACACCAATAGGACTTACTTTTTTATTTTTCTTTGTTCCTGATTTTTTTATTTGCTTTACCATTTTTATTTGTTTATTGTTTTTAAACGAAGTCTAGAAAATCTTATTTAATGGTTATTTAGTTGCTTTTTTCTTACCTGCAACAGTCTTTTTACCTCCTCTTCTAGTTCTAGCATTCGTTCTAGTTCTCTGTCCTCTAAGCGGAAGTCCAAGTCTATGTCTTTTTCCTTTGAAACAGTTTATTTCCATCAGTCGTTTGATGTTCATTGACTCTACTCGTTTACAATCTCCCTCAACGACATAGTTCTCATCTATAACTTCTCTTATGGAAGATATGTTTTCATCTGTAAGATCTTTACATTTTATGTTCAAATCGACATTTGCTTTTTCTAGGATTTTTTGAGAACTTGAAAGTCCTATTCCATATATATGAGTTAAACCTATTTCTATCTTTTTATTTCTTGGTAAGTCGACACCAGATATTCTTGCCACTTTAATTCTCCTGTTTTTTATTTACTTTGTTATTGAAATATTCCATTGTATAGAAAATTGTCTATTATAAAAAATCCTACAGTCATTTTTACTGATATGATTTTACTATAATTTGTGAATAGTACACTATATCCTGTGATCAGCTTTTTCTTAATGACCTAGAAAATCGATCATTTACGTTTGGATTTAGCTCCTCCTTGTCTAACTTTTAAGCGTGGATCCGATTTGCAAATCACATAGATCCTGCCTCTTCTTTTCACTATCTGACAATCTTTACTACGAGTTTTATTACTTCCTATTGAGCTAACTACTTTCATGGTTTTTATTTATTTTAGTTTTTTAATTATAAGTAAATTGATTACTGTAACTATCTAAACATATTGTGATTATAATCTGAGTATTTATTTTTTTATTACAAATTTCGAATTTTATATTACGAAATTGTCTAGATTTGAATATTTTCAGATGTTTTAAAACTTTTATTTAATAATATCTTCGTAGTTCTGTGAGATCAGGTAAGTTTGAACTTGTTTAGCTGTATCTATCGCAACTCCAACTAATATTAATAAAGATGTTGCACCTAATCCTTTAAATGTAGAGATGTTGGTTAGTTTTTCAATTAAATTCGGTAGGACAGCTATAAAAGCCAAAAATAAAGCTCCCAAAAATGTTAGCTTATTTAAGGTTTTTTCCAAATACAGTGTTGTATCTTTCCCAGGCCTTATACCTTCGATGCTAGATTCCATCTTTTTCAAGTTTTGAGATACATCTTTTGGATTGATAACAATAGAAGAATAAAAATAACTGAAGAACAATATTAGTACAAAGTAAAATACTAGATAAGTGTAATTGGATCCTCCATTTGGAGATAATAGATTCAATACGTTTTTTATACTTTGATTGGGGCAAACTTGTGCAAGGTATGAGGGAAGAACTAAAATCGCGGAAGCAAAAATTATCGGCATTACTCCTCCTTGATTCAATCTTAGAGGAAGATAACTAATTTTACCGTTATTACTTCCTTTACTTAATTGCTTTGCAGAAATAATTGGTATTCTCCTTGTGCCTTCTTGTATAAATATTATTCCTATTATCATGAATAGAAAAATAGACGACAGAGTAATTAGTTCAAGTATTTTATTGCTTTGAAGTCCAATTGGAGATTGTTGCTGAATTAATTTCGGTAATCCGGAAACTATATTTATAAATATTAAAAGAGACGGTCCGTTTCCGATACCCTTCTCTGTTATTTGTTCTGAAAACCACATAATTAACATAGATCCAGCTGTTAAAGCTAAACTCATTTGTATTAAGAACATAGTGTTCCAATTAAAAACATATGGTCTAACCCAAAAAGAAACCCCTACGCTTTGAATTAGAGCCCAACCTAAAGCTAAATATCTAGTTATTCTAGTTATTTGTTGTCTTCCGGATTCTCCTTCTTCTTTCTGCAATTTTTCCAAGGCTGGAATGGAAGTTGTTCCTAATTGCATTATAATTGAAGCATTTATATATGGTACTATTCCTAACGCAAAAATCCCAATAGAAGCGAATCCACCTCCGGAAAAAATATTCAAAAAACTAACTATAGGATTATTAGATATACTTTGGTAAAAAGCATCATGATCAACTCCAGGCACTGGTATAAATGTACCCATTCTAGTCAGAATTAAAAGTATTAGTGTTAATTTTATTCGTTCTGCTATCCCTTCAGGTGTTTTGTTTTGACTTACTTTTATGGCCACTTTGGTATAGTTATTTTGATGATTAATTGATAAAATCAATGATAATAAAAAATTATTTTTTAAAAACCAAAGGTTTTTTAAGAAACCTTTGATTTTTCACAACATTAATTCATAGTTATTTAAAGACCTCTATCTTTAAGTGATTCTTTAAATGTTTTTAATTGCATTAGTCCATTAGCGGTTGCCCGAGCATTATTTAACGGATTTCCTGATCCTAGTTGCTTAGCCAGAACGTTTTTAACTCCAGCTAGTTCCAGTAACGTTCTAATCGATCCACCCGCAATAACTCCAGATCCGGGAGCTGAAGGTCTAATTATGACATTAGCAGCACCAGACCTCCCTGTAATAATATGAGGTATTGAATTATCTTTTGTTAAAGGAACATTTATCAGGTGCTTTTGACCATCAGACACAGCTTTTTTCACTGCACCAACTACGTCACTTGCTTTGCCAACTCCAACACCTACAGATCCTTTCTCATTTCCTATTATTAAGATAGCTCTAAAACTAAGTTTTTTACCACCTTTCACAACTTTAGTCACTCTTCGAACCTGAACGACTCTTTCTTGCCATTCATTATCTTTTTCTTTCAGTTTGTTATTTTTCTTATTATTAGACATAAGTAATTTTCTAGTTAGAATTTAAGACCATTTTCTCGAGCTGCCGTAGCCAAAGCTTTAATACGACCATGATATACATGACCGCCTCGATCGAATACTACAGAGTCGATTTTGTTTTCTAAGGATTTAACAGCTATGTATGCTCCAACTTTCTCAGAAGCCTCACAAGTTGAGGTTGACGTTAAACCTTTCATTATATCTTTGTCTAAGGTTGATGCAGCTAAAAGTGTCTTTCTTTTGCTATCATCGATTATTTGGGCGTAAATGTGATTGTTAGATCTAAATATAGACAATCTAGGTCTTTCGCTAGTCCCTTCAATTTTGCTTCTTATTCTCTTTTTTGTTTTAGTTATTTTAGTAATAGATTTATTCATGGGTAGATTTTATTTGTTTATGTTTCTACTTTTTACCTGTTTTACCTGCTTTACGTCTAATTATTTCACCTTGATAAGTTATTCCTTTTCCATTGTAAGGCTCTGGCGGTCTAGAAGAGCGGATGTCAGCAGCAATTTGACCTACAAGTTGTTTGTCAATACCTGATACCGTAATATTAGTGTTACCCTCTGCTAAAAACTTTATACCAGCTGGAGCAGGTATCTTTACTTGATGACTATAACCAACGTTAAGTATTAAATCAGTTCCTTGAACTTGAGATCTATATCCTACACCTTTTAACTCTAATTTTTTTTCGAATCCTACTGAAACACCTTGTACCATGTTTTGAACCATAGCTCGATACATTCCGAAAAACTCTTTAGATTTTCTTGAATTGCCTGAAGGTGACACCTTTATGCAGTTCTCCTCTTGCTTTATGGTTACGAATTCAGAGTTGGGAGTTTGTAACTCTCCTTTAGGACCTTTAATGCTTATAGATTTAGAATCTATAGTCACGCTAACTTTTTCTGGGATTGATACTGGGATTTTACCTATTCTAGACATAATTTTTTACCAAATATAACATAATACTTCTCCACCTAAGCCTTGATTTCTAGCTTTGCTATCGGTCATAACGCCTTGTGAAGTTGATATAACAGCGATTCCTAGTCCTCCTAAAACTCTAGGAAGTTCTTTCCGGTTCGCATAAACTCTTAATCCCGGTTTGCTTATTCTTTTTAATGAAGTTATTATTGGTTGTTGATTTTTTCCTTTGTATTTTAGCGATAATAAAAGTTGTTTTGAAATGTCAGAACCTACTTCCTCAAAATTTTGTATGAAACCTTCGTCCAATAGAACAGAAGATATATTTCTCGTCATTTTTGTCGACGGAATCGGGACAATTTGATGCTTCGCTAAATTTGCGTTGCGCAGTCTAGTCAACATATCTGAAATTGTGTCGTTTACCACAGTAATTCTCCTGAAATTAATATATTTTAGTTGTCGTTGAAGGGCATTCCCATTGCTTTCAGAAGAGCAATTCCTTCTTCTTGATTTTTAGCAGTCGTACTAATAGCAATGTCAAAACCTCTAACTTGGTCTATCTTGTCATAAGAAAGCTCTGGAAATATTAATTGTTCAGTAACCCCAATATTGTAGTTACCTCGTCCATCAAAATTCTTTACACTAATCCCTTTAAAATCTCGGATTCTAGGAAGAGCCAGATGAATGAATCTTTCTAAAAAACAATACATCAAGTTTTTACGAAGAGTAAGTGAAACCCCTACTGTCATCCCTTCCCTAATTTTGAAGCCTGCAACAGATTTTTTAGCTTTCCGAGCTGTAGGTCGTTGTCCAGTGATTATAGACAGTTCTTCTATACTAGCGTCTAATATCTTAGTATTTTTTGAAGCATCTCCTAGTCCTCTATTGATGGTTATTTTAGTAATTTTAGGTACTTGATGTATGTTCTTGTATTCAAATTTTTTAAATAACTCAGGCACAACTTTATTTTTGTAAAGTGTTCTTAAAGTTTGACTCATAATGTTTATTTAATTTATGGATACTAATTTTTTTAAGATACGGATTTTTTCCCCTTGAGGAGTTATTTCATATTTAACTCTACTAGCTATATTTTTTTCCTGATTGTATAGCATTACGTTTGACATATTTATAGGTGCTTCGAACTGCACTATTTTCCCTACATCTCCTTCTTGTCTTGGTTTAGTATGCTTTTTCTTTACATTTATCTCTTTTATAAAAACTTGGTTTGTATTTTTTGCAAGTTTTATAACTTCTCCGATTTTCCCTTTATCTGTTCCAGAAATAACTTTTACAGTGTCCCCTTTTTTTATATTTTTACAGAAATCTTTCTTATTCGTCATTACAACACCTCCGGAGCTAAAGAAACGATTTTCATAAAATTTTTGTCTCTTAATTCCCTAGCAATAGGACCAAAAACTCTAGTACCTCTAGGGTTATTTTCTTTGTTTATTACAACTGCAGCATTGTCATCAAATCGTATACACATTCCATCTTCACGTTTTATGGTATTCTTTGTTCTCATAACTACAGCTCTAACAACATCAGATCTTTTTACTGGCATATTAGGTGAAGCACTTTTAACTACTCCTATAATGATGTCGCCTATCTGTGCATATTTTCTGTTTCCACCTAAAATTCTTATGCACATTATCTGTTTTGCCCCGCTATTGTCGGCAACGTTTAAATAAGTTTGAGTTTGTATCATAATTGTTTGTCTTTAAAATCTAATTGCTTACTTTAAATGACGCCTGTTTAACTTCCTTCAAGCTCCATTTTTTAGTCTTGCTTAATGGTCTAGTTTCCGTTATTAAAACTATATCTCCTATTGAGCATTCGTTGTTCTCATCGTGAGCCTTGTATTTTTTTGTTTTACTCACGATTTTTCCAAATTTTTTATGTGTTACCCGATTTTGGATTGATACAACAATTGTTTTGTCCATCTTATTACTAATTACAACTCCTTCTCTTTCCTTTATAGGCATATTGTTTTAGATTTTAAGTTTACGTTGAGTTTCTATTGTTAATAATTGAGCTACTTTTCTTTTTAAACTTTTAAATAGATGAGGTTTAAAAGATTGTTTTGTAGACTTTTGAAGTCTAAGTTGTACTAATTCAGACTTTAACTTTACAATTTCTGATTCAATGGATGTATTATCCATCAATGTCAGTTCTTCAAATGTAGAAAAAAACATTTTATGTTGACTCCCGAAGTATAAATTTAGTTTTAATAGGTAATTTGTAAGATGCATTCTTTAGAGCCTGATATGCTACTGTTTCCGAAATACCATTCATTTCAAATAGTACATGTCCAGGTTTAATTAATGCAACCCAATAATCTGGAGCTCCCTTTCCAGATCCCATACGTGTTTCTGGTGGTCTAGATGAAATCGATTTGTCTGGGAAAACTCGGATCCAAAGTTTACCTGTACGCTTCACAAATCTAGTTATTGTTCGTCTAGTCGCTTCTATTTGTCTAGACGTTAGCCACGTAGGTTCTAATGCCTGTAATCCATAATCTCCAAAAATTAAGGTATTACCTCTTGTAGCTGTTCCTCTAAGTCTCCCTCTGTGTGGTTTACGAAATTTTGTTCTTTTTGGGCTGAGCATGATCTTTTAGTTTTTAACAAATTTTACAAAAATATATCTTGACTACTAATAACTAGTTTCTCCTTTGAATATCCAAACTTTTATTCCTAAAACTCCATATATAGTATTTGCAGCCTTAGTAGCATAATCTATATTAGCTCGTATTGTTTGAAGCGGAACCCTACCTTCTCTAACCCACTCACTTCGAGCAATTTCTGCTCCATTTAAACGTCCAGACACTTGAACTTTAATACCTTTTATATCAGATTTTTGAGCCTTCTGGATTGCTTGTCTTGTAGCTCTCTTGAATGCTATTCTCTTTTCTAATTGTTGTGCAATAAATTCTGCTACCAAGGCAGCGTCAGCATCTGGTAGAGACAACTCATTTACATTAACTCGTATTTGATTAGTGCTGTTTATACAAGATTTTAAATCTTCTCTTATTTTGTCTATACCAGCTCCAGATCTTCCTATAATGATTCCAGGTCGTGATGTATAAATTTCTATTTCTATTTGATCAGATTTTCTATTTATTTCTACGTTAGAGATACCAGCTAAAGACAGATTTTTGTTTATATAATTTCTAATCTTATAATCTTCCTGCAATAATAATGTATATTTTTCCGGTTTCGCAAACCATGAAGCTTTGTGAGTTTGGGTAACTCCCAATCTGAAACCCAATGGATGTGTTTTTTGTCCCATAGTAATGTTCTTTGTTAAAGTCTAGTTTTTTGACGATTCTATCTTAGTTTACTAATTAGCTTCCGATACAGATACGTATATATGACAAGTTGGTTTTTGTATTTTAAATCCTCGGCCTTGTGATCTTGGTCTAAACCTTCTTAGAATTGGTCCCGGATCGCAATAGGTTTCATTAACGAATAATTTATTTTTACTCAAACCCATGTTGTTTTGAGCATTAGATCCAGCAGATTGAAGTACTTGTGCTACTGGTTTACAAGAGGCATATGGCATGAATTCTAATATTAATAAAGCCTCTTTGTAAGATCTCCCTCTTATTTGATTTAAAACTCTTCTAACTTTATGCGGAGACATTCTAATATATTTAGATATGGCATATGCTCCTTTTTTTTCTGTAGTTACATTCATAAGATATTTTTATAAATTAACGCTTTGTTTTTTTATCGCTTTTTATGTGTGATCGGAAATTCCGAGTAGGAGAAAATTCCCCTAGTTTGTGTCCTACCATTTGGTCCGAAACGTATACTGGCACATGTGTTTTACCATTGTATACTCCTATAGTGTGACCAACCATACTAGGAAGAATAGTAGATGATCTAGACCAAGTTTTAATTGTATCTTTACTATTCTTTTCATTAAGAAGATTGATTTTTCTTAATAAGTGTGATGCCACGAATGGTCCTTTACTTAGTGAACGAGTCATGTTTTAATATTAAGCTTGTAAGGTTTATTTACGTTTTCTGATTATAAAGAAATCACTATATTTTCTTTTCTTTCTAGTCTTTACTCCTAAAGCAGGTTTTCCCCAAGGAGTAACAGGTCGTGCTCGACCAATAGGAGATCTTCCTTCACCACCTCCGTGAGGGTGATCGCATGGGTTCATAACCACACCTCGAACAGTGGGTCTTATACCAAGCCAACGGTGTCTACCAGCTTTTCCTGAAACTTCATTTGCATATTCGGCATTACCTACCTGACCTATAGTTGCGTAACAAAGATTATTGATTAATCGTACTTCTCCAGAAGGTAATTTAAGAGTAACAAAATCTCCATCTTTGGCAACGACTTGAGATGAAGCCCCTGCTGCTTTCACTATTTTTCCTCCAGATCCGGGAGTTAACTCCACATTGTGTACCAACGTTCCTAATGGCATTGATCTTAATGGTAACGCGTTCCCTATTTCTATAGGAGAATTAGGACCAGAGACAATCTCAGAACCAACTGACAATGACTTAGGATGAAGTATATATCTCTTTACACCATCTTTGTAATGAACTAACGCTATTCTTGCATTTCTATTCGGATCATATTCTATAGAAGCCACTTTGGCTGGAATATCATACCTGTTTCTTTTAAAATCTATCAATCTATATAACTTTTTATGACCTCCACTTCTGTGTCTTGTTGTTATTACTCCTCTATTGTTTCTACCGCCAGTAGCTACAAGCTTTCTTAAAAGTTTTTTTTCTGGTTTAGATTTTGTCAAATCTTTAAAATCTGAGGTTGATTTTGTTCTAGTTCCAGGTGTATTAGATTTGTGAATACGTATTGCCATAGCGTTTTATTTTACCGTTTTTAAAATACTAGGATAGTTAATCCTCTGAGAATAGGTTAATGGAATCACCAGTAGCCAATGTGACGATAGCCTTTTTATATTTTGGTTTTTTACCTATAAATTTTCCTACTCTTCGAACTTTTTGCGGAGCTTGTTGAGTATTAACTGATTGCACTTTTACTTTAAATAAATATTCAATAGATAACTTTATTTGAGTTTTATTAGCTCGAGGATCAGTGGCGAAAGTATATTGATTCGATTCTATTAATCTTGTAGCTTTATCCGTAATAATTGGATACTTAATTAGATCTATTAACTCCCTAAGATTATTTTTTCTCATTGTACACCTCCTGTAAGTTCTTCAATGCAGACTCTGTGAATATTATATTATCCGACATTAAAATAGCACGAATGTTTAATGAATTTGACATTATTACGTTGACATTATGCAGATTTCGTGCTGATAGGGTTAGCTTATCATCTTTATCTTTTGTCACTACTAGAATTTTTTCATTTAGAGAAACATTAGTTTTTTCGACTAATGATTTAAATTCTTTTGTATTGGGATTGTTTAATTCAAAAAACTCATCTTTTACAACTGTTACTGAATTACTAGATGCTTGCAGTGCAGAATTAAGAGCTAATCTCCACTCTTTATTGTTCATTTTTTTAACAGTAGTACCAGATCTAGGTCCAAAACTAACCCCTCCACCTCTCCATAAAGGAGAGTTACTTGATCCTGCTCTAGCTCTACCTGTACCTTTTTGTTTCCAAGGTTTTTTTCCACCTCCTCTAACTTCACTTCTAGTCTTCGTATTAGATGTTCCTTGTAAGCGACCTTGTTGCTGATTTACTACAGCCCTATGCAGTAAATAGCGGGAATTTTTTTCTGGTATTCTCAGAGTCAGAGATGCGAACTGTTCTGAGCTGCTACCTTGTACAGAATATTTAAAATCTTTTTTTACAGCCATTTTGTTTGAGTATAAAATTGTAATATGTCTATCGTAAACTTAATAAATTTCCGTTTTTACCTGGTACAGATCCTTTTACAACTAGTATATTTTCTTGAGGATTTAAATAAAGAATTTCTAGGTTTTTTATAGTAATTTGTCCCCCACCTAGTCTACCAGCCATCTTTTTTCCTGGAAATACTCTACCTGGTGTACTACCTTGTCCAATAGAACCTGGTTCTCTATGATTTTTTGAACCATGAGTCATTGGTCCTCTTGTGAATGAGTATCGTTTTACAGTTCCAGCAAAACCTTTACCTATACTTCGACCTGATACGGATACTTTTTGACCTATTTGGAAGTCTTGGACTGTAATAGTTTGCCCTAAAGAATATTGATTTAGAGAATTTACCTTATATTCTTTAAGATACTTAAGAGAAGAAGAATTGGATTTCTTTAAATGACCTAATTTAGCCTTGGTTAATGCTTTTTCTGGAACATTCAAATACCCCACTTGAACTGAGTTATAACCATCTGTTTCGTTATTTTTTAGCTGAGTGATAGAGCATGGACCGGCTTTGATTACAGTAACTGGTATAGCAAATCCATTCTCGTCGAATATTTGAGTCATTCCGACTTTTAACCCTAAAATACCTACATTCATAAGTTGTTATATTGAATTTTTCATAATACAGTTAACCTGAGTCAAAAAAACAAATTTCTTCATTTAAGAAAGTTTTTCG
>Ga0210295_1012177_pt1 | contig 15716 bp, 13 predicted proteins | sample R963ASmetaT_FD_159686 | JGI IMG/M metagenome (GOLD analysis project Ga0210295, IMG submission 159686) | Metatranscriptome of estuarine water microbial communities from the Columbia River estuary, Oregon, United States - R9.63AS (Metagenome... | ecosystem: Environmental > Aquatic > Marine >...
CATGAACAACGAAAGAATAGAAAAGCGTTCGAAAGAACTGAAATCACTCATTGAAAACTTGGAACTCCAATTTCACTTAGGCAAATCGGAAGCCAAGGAAGAGTTTGAAAAACAGAAGAAAAATCTGTTGAAATGGGTTGATGGCGCCTCTGAAAAACTGAGAGTAACTAAAGATTTGAGCGTGGACCAAATAGAAAACATTCGCACTTCTCTAGAATCTTTGCGTGTTCAGTTGGCTCTTGGAAAAGCCGAAACAGAAGACCAACTAAAAGAACAGGAAACCAAATTAAAGCGTTCATTAGAACAACTTCGATCTGATATGGATCTAGTGTTTAAAACAACTACCAAGCGCTCAGATAATTTCCTAGAAGACGCTTCGTTGCTGCTGCACGATTACCAGATTCGCCTAGACATTCTGAGAGTTCAAATGCACTTGGCTAAGGCTGAAACGGCACAAGAACTTGAAGAGAAGAAGCGTCAGGCACGTTTGAAACTTGCCGAAATAAGGACGGAGTTAAACAATAAAGCTGAAGACGCTTCTGAGCAATGGGATCATTTCTCTGAAGAAATGTCGAAAGCTTGGGGTCATGTGAAAAAGGCTTTCGACTAGACTGGATTCATTCGAAAGACACCTTCGCGTTATAAAGCTGGCCGACTGAAATCCCTAAATTCAGATAGCCGGAAAGTAGGTTCTTCTGCTTGTCAAAATTCAGGTCTGAGAACCAATATTTAATGGCCTCGGTCTTGACTGGATTGGAGGTTCGGAAACGGATGACCTTTCCTTTCAACTCGCCATCAAGCACGATGAGTTTTTCAGCGAAATACAGGTTTTGAGCATCTGAGGGCACACCTTCCAATCTCGAAAGTGCTTCGACATTGAATTTATCGTGAACCAAGTGTTCTAATGTAATTTCAAGAGTGTCTTTATTCGCGTCAAATACAAATGGCACCGAAATTTGCCCAACACGTGGCTCTTTCTTCTTGTACCAGCCACGGAAACGGTTACTCGCCTCTTTCATAAAACCTAGGTACCAGGTCTGACTTTTCTCCTTCAATCGATCGGGGTGCGTGTCGTACCACCAGATCCAATCGTAAGGATGAATTTCTGGATGACCCGTGTGATTGAAGTCCGCCACGTAAGGTCCATACATTCCAAAGGTGGCTTGGTTGGAGCCGATATTATGGTGTTCTTCCGAAGAGTTCGGTCTAAGTGCTGGGTAAAATTTCTCATTCAAAAGTGGACGGTACTCAACAGGCGGTGTCAGCTCACAATGCATGCGATAGCGTTTGATATTATCTAGGGTTTCGGGATAAATCCAAGGCGCTTCGTCAAAATTCTTGATGCGCCCAAAGCGATTTCTATCTCGCTGCTTTTCGGTTCCAAACCAAACCAGGTCGATATACTTTCGAATGCGCGGAATGAGGTTAAAATTGATGTCGTATTCTGTAAAATGCGGGTCGCCCGGAGGATGAACCCCATCCCGCTCGGTGCCTACAAATTTCTGCTTGGTCAAGTTCAAGGCTTTCCATTTGTATCCGAAAACGCTAATGACCCAACCCGCAGCTGCCACGCGGTGTCGTTGGCTTTTTGATGGGAGAATACTATCCACTGAAAACACTTTTACCAAGTCTACCAGCTCTTCATTCAGACTATCATTCTTGCTGATGAACGTTCGGTCTTTGGTCAGAAGCATCCATTTTTCTGACGTTGATTCGAAGCTATTGACCCTGAGCGTTTGCTGCGCAGAAACGTTGAGAAAAAGGAAGAATGAGAAAAAGATAATAGGGGTTGATCTGATCATGAGATTGCTTCGTTCCTCGCAATGACGAGGTTAATTATTTACTGTCTGTTCGTTTGAAGTCAATCTTGTCGCCAACCTCCACGCCATGAATGTCGCAGAAGCCTTCTATCACCTCAAGTACGTAGGTCGCTGGGCCTTTTGACGGAATGGATTTATCGGATTTCGGCACACAGTATTTGGCAATGCTTTCAATGGTTCCGTCCTTCTTGACGTACATAATATCCAATCCGACCAGCGTGTTGTGCATCCAGAACGAGCGGGGTTCTTCCTCATCAAAAATGAAGAGCATTCCTTGCGTGTCGGGTGCGCTCCTTCGGTGCATCATCCCTATGGTCCGCTCGCTTTCGGTATCCGCAATTTCGATGTCAATCTTGCGGATGGTGTCGCCAGCTGCCTTCACCAAGTAGAGTTCGCCTTCCTTTTTAAACTGCGGACCAGTTGGTCGAACCTCCGTTCTTCCTGCGGTTTCCTTATTGGTTTTTGACCCAGTTTCAGTATCACTTTCGCATCCCGCGAATAGGATGAGAACGAAAAAGGATAGAAGGAAAAATGGTGTTGTACTACGCGAAAAAGCTATTCTGTTCATTTTCTCTCTTTGGGGTAAGGGTAAATTCCATTAGTATTATTCAAGTCAGCCAGTCGAGTTGATGGGTCGATGATGATGCTTTCAATCTTACGCTTCTTAAGATCAATCTCAAATTCATAGGTCGGATTGGTCCATTCCCAATCGGGTAGAATGGCGCGATTAGTTTGGCCTTCCTCGGCTGGCTTTTCGCCTCGCATCAACCCAACCGGAATGTAATACCAGCTCACATTTCCGTCTTTGTCGATAATCTGAATGTCGAGTGGCATTGGCAGTTGTCCGATTCGTTTCAATTCAATCACGGTCATTCCCTTTTTCTCCTTCTCGATATCTTCGATGCTATAATCAATGAACTGCGTTGTCCCCACCCAAAGGTCCATGAACCAACTGAGTTCAAGTCCCGATGTTTTTTCCATTATTCGAAGGAAATCATTTGGTGTCGGATGCTTGAATTTCCACTCGTTGAAATAGCGCTTCATTCCTTTCCAAAAGGCGTCTTTTCCGATGATGTATTCCAATTGCATCAGGAAGATAGATCCCTTTGAATAGGACGAAACTCCATAGCAATAGTTGGTCTGATAGTGGTCGGCATGCGTGGTCAATGGCTCTTCAATGCCATTCGCATAAAGGTCAGCTAGTCGTTTCAGGTCGCCTAAATGCGGATTTGCCTGCTTGCTACCGCCAAGTTCGTTGAGAACGTGGTCCTGCGCATAAGAAGTGAAGCCTTCGTCCATCCACGGATACTTGCTTTCGTTGGTGGCCAATACGCCATAATACCAATTGTGAAACGCCTCGTGAACCGTGACGCTCAAAAGACCGCCATAGGTACGTCCGGAAGTAACAAGTGTGGCCATCGGGTATTCCATGCCGCCATCGCCACCCTGAATGACTGAGAACTGCTTATAGGGATATTTCCCGAAGGTCTCATTCATAAGCGTGAACGCGCCTGTGAATTCATTCTGCAATCGTAACCAATTGCCTGTGGTATCAGGCAGGTAGAGGAAATGCAAGGTCGGTCCGTCTGGAACCTGAGTGGTATGATGCACATAATCGGGATCGGCTGCCCAAGCAAAATCGTGCACCTGAGGTGCTACAAAATGCCAAGTGAGTTTATCTCCGAGAGGTGGCTTTACCTCCACGCCTGGAGCAGCATATCCATGACCAATCTCGTTTGGGTTTTGCAAATAGCCTGTCCCTCCTATCACATACTTTTTATCGATGGAAATCTTTACGTCAAAATCGCCCCAAACGCCATAGAACTCACGGCCAACGTACGGGTCAGAATGCCACCCTTCGAAATCATATTCTGCCATTTTCGGATACCACTGCGTCATGGAATAGTCGATGCCTTGAGCATTATCGCGTCCGCTTCTTCTTACCTGTAACGGCACCTGCGAATTGAACTCCATCAGGAATTCTGACTTCCCGCCAGGTAGAATTGGCATAGCCAAATCCACTTCCAAGACTGTTCCTTGAACATGATGTTTCAATGCTTTACCGTCTTGCGTAAAGCTGTTAATCTTGTGATAACCGATCTCATCTGGCGTCAATTTCGAAATTCTATCAGACACTCGCGGATCAGCATCACGAATGGTCCGAGACCGTACATCCATCATACTTCCCGGCTGAAACGCATTGAAATAAAGGTGATAGAAAACCTTGGTCAGCGTATCGGGTGAATTATTTGTATACACTAACTTCTGTTCCCCACTAAACTGATGCTTGGCGGCATCCATGTCAATTTCCATTTGATAGGAGGCGTGCTGCTGCCAGTAGCCATGTTGGGCAGTGGCTACCGAAGCGATCAAAAGGAAAATTATGGTTGCAAATCTTGTCATCCTTTCTATTTCGTAATTCCTGCCAACTTAAACATGAACGCGTATTCAAGAGCCGTCTCTTTCAGCGCTTCAAAACGCCCGCTAGCTCCACCATGACCTGCTTCCATGTTGGTGTGTAGTAAAAGGAGGTTATTGTCCGTTTTTTCAACCCTTAGTTTCGCCACCCATTTTGCCGGCTCCCAATATTGCACTTGACTATCATGCAGTCCAGTGGTGACGAGCATGTTCGGGTAATTCTGCTTCTTCACGTTATCGTATGGCGAATAGCTCAGAATGTATTCGTAATAGTCTTTCTCATTCGGATTTCCCCATTCGTCATACTCGCTTGTGGTGAGTGGAATGGTCTCGTCAAGCATGGTGGTGATTACATCCACAAATGGAACGGCAGCTACAACTCCTTTCCAAAGGTCTGGTCGCATATTGACAACCGCACCCATCAGCAATCCTCCAGCAGAGCCGCCCATGGCGAACAGTTTCTCATTCGTAGTGAATTTGTTCTCAACCAAATAGTCTCCGCAATCAATAAAATCGGTGAAGGTGTTCTTCTTGTTCAGCAACTTTCCGTTGTCGTACCACTGACGGCCCATTTCCTGACCTCCCCTGATGTGGGCGATGGCATAAACAAACCCTCGATCAAGCAAACTCAAACGCACAGAGCTGAAATATGGATCAGTACTTGAACCATAAGACCCGTAGGAATACAGCAAAGTCGGATTGGAGCCATCCTTCTTCATGCCTTTTTTGTAAACGATGGACATCGGCACTTCAGTGCCATCTTGCGCCTTGACCATTACACGCTCTGTAGCGTAATTGTTACGGTCGAAATCACCTAACACCGGCTGTTCTTTAAGAAGCATTTTCTCCTTGGTCTTCATGTTGTAATCCAACGTTGACCAAGGTGTGGTAAGCGATGAATATCCATAGCGGAGAATGTCCGTGTCGAATTCCATGTTGGTGCCGATGTAGCTTGTGTAAGCTGCTTCACCAAAGTTGAGATAATGTTCCTGTTTCGTCCTTTGGTCGATAACTCGCAATTGTGGAAGTCCGTTGGTGCGTTCATCCACAACCATGTAGTTTTTGAAGATCTCGATGCCTTCAAGTAGCGTTTCTGGTCGATGGGCAATAACTTCCTTCCAGTTCTCTTTTCCCGGTTTATCAACGGTTGTTTCCATCAAACGGAAGTTCTGAGCCTCCCAATTGGTGACGATGTAAAGTTTGTTCTCGAAGTGTGAAACCTTGTACTCATGATCGCGCTCGCGAGGCTGAATGATCTTGAACTCACCTTTAGGATTCTTGGCATCCAGCATTCTGTACTCGGAAGAAACCGTTTGGAACGAACCGATAAAAATCATCGATTTGCTCTTGGTTCTCCAGACATAGCAAGAAAAGGTGTCGTCCTTTTCGCTGAAAACCTCCACATCTGTCTTGGAATCTGAGCCCAATTCATGGCGCAGAATTCGATCGGTTCTGAGCGTTTCGAGGTCTTTTCCGATGTAGAAGAAGGTCTTGTTGTCTGCTGCCCAAGCGCCTCCACCGGCACACCCGGCAATGGTCTCAGAGTACATTTCGCCTGTTTCCAAATTCTTGAAATACGTGGTGTAGATTCTTCGGCTTACGGTGTCAATCCCGAAGGCAACGATCTTGTTGTCATCGCTTATTTCAATTCCGCCTAACGAGAAATAATCATGGCCTTCGGCCAATACGTTCTCATCAATGAACACCTCCTCCGGAGCATCCAACGTGCCTTTCTTTCGACAATGCAGCTGATATTCCTTTCCTTCCTCATATCGGGTGTAATAGAAATAGCCGTTGTCTTTGTAGGGTACACTTTCGTCATCTTCTTTGATACGAGCACGCATTTCCTTGTAGAGGTCTTCTTGGAATTGCTTGGTGTCGGCCATTACATCTGCCGTATAAGCATTTTCTTCCTCCAAATATTCTATCACTTCCGGATTTTCACGCTCCTTGAGCCAGAAATAATTGTCGGTTCGGGTGTGACCATGAATGGTCATTTCGTGCGGTTTGATGGCCGCAATGGGTGGTTTCATTGAATTGTTTAATTTCTGTTTAGTGTCACATGAAGCGGTCAATAATACCACCCCAAGAACTAAGAAAGTTCTATTTTTCATCTTGTTTTTTTAATGCCACCTTGAAATCAAGGTTATACGTTTTTACAAAATCTTTATTTATCCAATTGTCTGGGTCTTCGGAAAAGTCTTCAAAATAAAGAATGCCCTCATAATTCATTGGTTGAACGTAGAGTGTGTCCGCCACTCCTCGATAATCCAATATGTAGGCCATCCTTGCATCATACTTCCTCTTCAGTTCTTTTCCAATTTCCAATTGATGACCAAAATCGTTGAAAAACTCAAACAGCAGACCTCCAATTCCTATAATTGAAGCATATTGAAGTTTCTTTTTCCAAGAAACAGGAACATATGAGAAGGACCAAAATCCATAAACGAACATCGTAGATAAGAACAAAAACGAATGCAGTGAAAGCACCCGGGTCCATTCGCGATAACCAGTGATGTAAACAAAGAGTGTTTCGTGCGCAATAGCAAAACCTACATAAAGAACCGCTGGAACAGACCATTTCCATGCTTGTTTTGGTCTTGAGATTGATACTGACGAGCCAATTATCGGCAAGACCACAATCAGCCCCAAAAATACCCGGTCCAATTTGGCAATGTTGTAAGAAACAAACAGGTTTTTAATACCAATCTTGAATTGCGTAATCAAAAACGGAACCGCATTTCCGTGCTCTTTCAGTCGAACATAATTGCCTGGGGCAAGAAGATAAAGCACGAAGAATAAAAGCAAGAATGCTGAAAGCAGTACCCACTGCTTGCGGTTTTCTGCCTTTTGCCACCAATTGAATATGCTTAGCAGGACTATAAAACCAAAGACGACAACCGCATATGTAGCCCTACTTTGCATAACGAAGGCAAATGCTGCAATGGACCACCAAAACTTACCTCGAAGCAATGCTGCAGTTCCCAGCTGAAGAAAAATCAACGGTGTAAGATAAACCGACCCAACCAACCAATGCCATACTTCTGGTTGATTAGGTGAAATAACGTACAGGGTAATGTTGAAAATCAACGCAGCAAAAACTACTTGTTCAGATTCCCAGTGAAGTTGGATCCGTTTGGAAATAGCGGCAATTAAAGTCGCTGTTGAGCCAACCATAGCAATTTTAACAACCAGCAAACCAATAAATTTTGGGACTCCATTTGCTATCAATCCAAATAGTAATCCTTGTGTGAAGTGCGAAAGGAACGGCCCTTCCCATTCAAAATAAAATCTCCAAGCATAACTGAAGCCTGGAATTCCTTTTGAGCCAAAATAAATTCCTGCAAAATCATCAGCGCTAAGGCAGTAATTACTGTCTAAAAATGCGTTGTAGGCTACAAAACAACCCACCAGAACTACATTCAGACTAACTAAAACTTTGTTTTCCGCTAATAACTTCCTCACGTTCATCCGTCTGAATCCAATCAATAAACCTCGTCAACTACGTACGGAGGTCGTTTTCTTGAGGCCTCCAAACTTCTCCAGAGGTATTCTCCTAAAATTCCAATAGCAACCATTTGAAATGCTGATAAAAAAAGAAGAACAATCATCATAGCGGTCCAGCCCGTAAGTTCAATTCGTCCTGCCAGCCTAAGTCCAATTATTAGGATTGCGTAAGCTCCAGCTACAAACGACAGAATAATTCCAAAAACAGAAACAAGCTTAATTGGAGTATAAGAAAATGAGAAGAATGAGTCTGTGAAGAACTTAATCTTTTTACTCATTGTCCACATTGATTTTCCAATTTCCCGTTTGCTTCGTTTATAAGGAATGGTAACGTAATCATATTTGAGCCATAGCAAAAGAAACAGAGAGTTAGTGTTGGTTTGCATATTATCCAAAATGTTTTCCCTCGCTTGTCTGTCGAACAAACAAAAATCAAACCCTCCATTAGGTAGGTTTGGTAGCGCATATTTACGAATGATACGATGATATGATTCCGCGAAAAGTGAAGTAATAAACCCATCATCACGCTTTTCCCTATTCGCCAAAACCACTTTGACTCCATTCGACCAATACTCATGCATTTTTACGATGAGTTCTGGTGGGTCTTGAAGATCAGCAGAAATGACCACGGTGCAATCGCCAGTGGCATGTTGCAGCCCAGCATAAATAGCGTTGTAAGACCCAAAGTTCCCGGTCAACTTCACAATGGTCACCTTTTCGGGATATTTCTGTTTAAACAACTTCAATTGCTCTAAGGTCCCGTCCTTCGACCCATCATCCACAAGAACGTATTCAAAAGAAACGTCCTGTGCGAACAGTGTTTCGTTTTCAATTAATCGCGCTGCGGTAACAGGAATATTTTCCTCGTTGTAATAGCACGGTATAACTACAGAGATCTTACTCATTAAAAAACGCTTTGACACCAGCAACCACCTGATGAATTTGTACTTCAGTAATTCCCGGATACATTGGTAAACTTAAGCACGTTTCAGCCATTCGCTCTGCAATTGGAAAATCCCCTGTCGTATGGCCTAAACTTAGATATGCCTTTTGCAAGTGTGGAGGAACGGGATAGTGGATAAGTGTTCCAATGCCTCTATCGTTCAAAAAATGCTGTAATCCATCTCGTTTTTCTGTTCTAACAACAAAAAGGTGATAAACGTGAGTTGATTGGGCATGGGTTACTGGTAATATTAAATCGCCTACGCCATTTAATTCGACCAAATATTGATTGGCGGCTTTCTGACGCAAGTCTGTCCAAACTTTCAAACACTTTAACTTCACGCTTAAGAGTGCTGCTTGTAATTCATCTAGTCGGTGGTTGTAGCCAATGGTATCGTTATAATACTTTTTGGAACTGCCATAATTGCGAAGTACCCTAACACGTTCGGCCAACTTTGCATCATCTGTTGTGATAGCGCCTCCATCGCCCAAGGCTCCCAAATTTTTTCCTGGATAAAAACTTGTAGCGTTTAGATTACCCCAACTTCCCGTTAAACGACCATTAAAACGAGCTCCATGAGACTGCGCATTATCCTCCACTACGAACAGTCCGTGCTTTTTGCTAACAGTCATTATTTCTGGCATATCGCACGACTGACCATACAAGTGAACGGGCAAAATTGCTTTAGTACGATTAGTTATCACCGATTCGACATTTGTTGATTCGATGTTAAACGTGTGCTCATTAGGCTCAACAAAAACTAGCCGTGCTCCAACGTGAGTAACTGCTAAAGCAGATGCTATGTACGTATTGGAAGGTACTATCACTTCGTCTCCTTTTCCAATACCAAGAGCCTTTAAAGAAAGAGTTAGAGCATCTAATCCGTTACTTACTCCAACCGAAAAACTGGTTTCATTAAAAGCTGCATATTCCTTTTCGAACTGTTGAAGTTCCTCTCCCATTACGAACCAATTACTTGAATAAACGCGCGCAAAGGCATTCTGCATCTCCTTAGTAATAGGTTCGTGCATAGGTTTAAAGTCGAGGAACGGAATATTCATCTTAGATTATTTGAAAATATGTGAGTCTCGCGATTGATTCGAACTACTAACTTATTCAACACGTGAAAAACGGAAGGATTTGTACCCTATGTAGTATAATACACTGATTCAATAGCACGAAGTTTTAACAAAAAAGTAGCACTGACAACAGTTTCTCAAACCAACCCTTATTTGTATCGGACGAGATAACTGAAAAACCACTTTGGCATTGCTGAAATAACCAATCTGCAGTTGGTTAAAAATCAAATCCACAACTAAAAACGAGTCTGATAAATTGCCTTCATTATTGAGCTTCAATGCCAAGTCTGAATATCCCTTAATTAATCCTTTAATGTAGGTTACCAAAAAACCCATTAGCATGATTACGGCTAAACGTTGAGTCATTATGAAATATATGAATGTAATTTCTCATTTCAAAAGCCGCCCGCGAAAGGTTGTGAATATCATTCATTACTAATTAGATTGGGCGGCAAATGGTAATCCGATTGTTGAAATATTAGGTGTTCATCGTGGCGGTTTTCTGTCTGATGTAATCCTGAAGTTCAATGCAGTTTTTGATACCAACTCCATGTTCTTTCTCCGCATATAACCGATTTACTTGATCAGGAACAAAGCCAATATCAATTGGGATAATTTTGGCTGCAAATGCTACAAGTTGAAGTGTCCATTTTGGAATAGGCACAATAAACATCTTACTACCCGCAACGTTCTGAATGAGTAAAAGCAGTTCTTTGAAAGAATAGCCTTTTTTGCCGTTAAGCTGAATCACGCAGTTCTTTTCCTCATCTACAAAAACACTTTTATATATCACCTCCGCAGAGTCAGATAAGTGGATTGGAAACATTTTGCTCTTCAGTCCTACTGGTACCAACTGTATCCCCCCTTTAATTCCTGAAAGAATCATTTTTTCAATCCCCTCATTTTTGCTGCCGCCAAAAATCTCAGAGGGTCGAATAATCAACCAATTTCCATGCTGCTGTACCTCTTGTTCCGCCATAAGCTTGCTGACACCGTATGCTCCGCTGTTTTCTCCAGCAACGCGAGAGCTGATAAACACAAAACGAGGGTTTACACCCTTTGGAATTGACTGTATTAACTTTCTTGTGCCGTCAACGTTTGTTTTGAAGTATTGAGCCTCATTTTTAGTGTGAGTAACTGCTGCTGCGTGAATAATAATTGAGCATCCTTCAATTATGTGTTTATACGATTCTGGTTCCTGTATATCTCCCCTAACCCAACTAATTGAACCCTTGCAAGACGGGTGTTGACTTCTAGTCAGCCCAATTATCTCAAATTCATTCTTGTCGACTTTGGAAAGCACTTGCAAAAGAAGCTCTGACGATGCTCCAGTTACAAAAACACGTTTTCTAATGTTCATTTGGCCTTTCGGACTCGGTACGAATAGAGGTTTTTTATGAATTCCCAAATGGCTGCTGGCTTTACAAAGGAAGTCCTTCCTTCCAATTCATAAAATTCAATGGGAAGTTCATAAAACTTCAATTTTTTATCTCTTACGTTTAGCATTATTTCCGCATCTATAAACCAATCGTCTGATTTTAAAGCCATCTGGCGGTATGCTTCTGCAGATAATATTTTGGGCTTAGAGTTAGCATCCTTCGTCTTGATACCTGGGAAAAGAATCAAGAATAAAACATTGTAAACCTTGCTAATGAGTCGTCTGTATAAACCATCGCCCCTCTTAGTCCTATATGTTTTTACGAGGTCATAATTTCTCGTTCTTATTTCGTTGAAACAAGCCGAGATGCTCTCGATCGGAAATTGACCATCACCATCCATCACGCAGATATACTTTCCAGAAGCAGCATCCATCCCAGACCTCATGTCCCAACCCATCATTCCTTCCTTCGGCTTGCAAATGGCTACGCACCGAGGATTTTTGTCTGCAATACTAGAAACGTAGTCTTTTGTCAAGTCACCAGATCCTTCGATATAGTTGGCTACTAATATTAGTTCATAGCTTTCGGTGAGTGATGCTACAACGGTCTCCACTTTTTGGACGAAATCTACGACCCCTTCGCCAGAGCGGTAACAAAGAATTACAACCGAAAGTTCAACGTTATCTGTCATTGAAACAAATCTAAGATATATGTCTTACCAATTTCACTTAAACGGGTTAAAACCGTTTTTGTGGCACGAATCACAAAAAGATGACAATCAATGCTCCATTTGGAGTCCTCATAATCGGGTTAGATTCTCAACACCTTAAGGTCTAAAAAGTATAGCCGTCAGGAAACTGTCTAAAGGTCGTTTCTAACTTCGCCTAAATAAAACCTTTCTTAGGTTTAAGGTTCTGAGATGGGACTTTCAGTGACTACCGATTTAAGTCGGGTAGGCCATCACCAATTACTTAAAAAAAGCTATTCACAACTTCTATCACCGCCTTCTGACTATCATCTTTCAGCCCATAAAACAATGGAAGTCGTACCAAACAGTCACTAAAGCGGTTAGCATTATGGAGCTCATCTCCAATATATTTATTAGCGAAATATTTGGACCGATGAAGTGATTGAAAATGAAACGCTGCAGAAACTCCATGCTCAGCTAAATGAGAAATCAATGCGTCACGTGTTTGCTTTGATTCTACCATAAGATAGAACGTATGACCGTTATGTCTTCCGTATTCTGGAATTTTGGGCCTTTCAACTTTTCCCTGTAATTCCAGTTCAGCAAATCCTTCAAAATAGGTGTTCCAAACGTTCATTCGTTCCAAATTCACCCTTTTGGCCTCAGGAAGTTGTGCTCGTAGAAAGGCCGAATTAAGTGACGATGGATAAAATGACGAGCCAAGATCGACCCATCCATAATTGTTCACTCTTCCTTCCTTAAATTCTTTACGATTAGTTCCCATATCCCAGACGAATTCAGCCCGAGAAACAAGCGTTGGGTCGTTTATAAGAACAGCACCTCCTTCGCCACAATGAATGTTCTTGGTTTCGTGAAACGACAAGGCTCCAATGGTTCCGATGCCACCTAAGGACCTATTCTTGTACCAACTTCCAATTCCCTGTGCATTGTCCTCTATCAAATAAATAGCGTTTCTGTCAGCAATTTCTTTAAGAGTATCCATCTCACAGGCCACTCCTCCGTAGTGAAGCGCAACAACTGCCTTCGTTCGTGGGGTGATGAGTTCCTCTACTCCTGATTCGTCAATTGAAGGGTGGTCTGCTCTGCTGTCAGCAAATACGATTTTCGCTCCTCTATTGGCGAATGCATTCGCGGTAGTAACAAATGCATAAGAGGGAACTATCACCTCATCCCCATCTCCAACATCCAATAAAAGTGCTGCAAATTCCAATGCCGCTGTACAAGAAGTGGTCAGAAGGGCCTTGTGATAACCAAACTGTTTTTCCAGTTCGTTTTGGCACCACAAACCTATTTCGCCATTACCAGAAAACTTACCAGAATCGAACACCTTCGATATCATCGCTTGTTCAGTTCCCAGAACCAACGGTCGGTTGAATGGAATTTCCATGATTTCTAGGAAAACTGATTACTATCCAATCCCAACCAATCCAAACTGCTTTGGCAGAAAATATTGTCGATGTCCTGTTTAGATAAGTTCATTTCTTCAATGAATTTACCGATTTCAAGATCTCCTAAAGGGAATGGATAGTCACTTCCCAAACACACTTTTTCAGAACCGACCTTGTCGATGATAAACTTGAGGGCATCGGCATCATGTGTAATGCAATCCACCCAGAATTTGCCGAGGTATTCACGTGGGTTCACATCATTATCGATAGCCACCAGGTCTGGCCGGCAATTAAATCCGTGCTCAATTCTGCCAATTGTTGGAATGAAGGAACCGCCTGCATGAGCGAAACAAACCCTCAGCTTTGGTAGCTTTTCGAAAATTCCAGCAAAAACCATGGAGCAAATAGCTCGCGAGGTTTCGGCTGGCATTCCAACCAACCACGGAAGCCAATACTTGCGCATCTGGTCCATTCCCATCATGTTCCATGGGTGGACAAAAACCGCCATGCCAAGGTCTTGACAAGCTTCAAAAATGGGATAGAACTCAGGTTCATCCAGATTCTTGTCGTTGATATTTGAGCCAATTTGAACACCTGGAAAACCGAGTTCCTTGCATCGCTGCAGTTCTTTTATTGCCAGATCGGTGTCTTGCATCGGGAGTGTTCCCAATCCGATATAGTTCTTTTTGAATGGCTCGATCGATCTGGCGATGTCATCGTTCAGAAAACGGGCCACTTCTGCGCCATCTTCGGGCTTTGCCCAATAGGAAAAGAGCACTGGAATCGTACAGACCACTTGCACTTGCGTGTTGAATTGCTCGTACTCGGAAATGCGTATTTCGGGGTTCCAGCAGTTCTCGGTGATCTGTCGGAAGAACCTTCTTCCTTGCATCATGTTCGCCTTTCCGGGCTCCACATGGTTAAGCATGATGAAATCGCCATAGCCAAACTTACGTGCGAAATCGGGCATTTCGCGCGGCATGATATGCGTATGCATGTCAATCTTAAGCAAGCTTCCCGTCTTTTAGCATTTGGGCATATTCCTTCGCAAAATAAGTTAGGATTGCCGATGCACCAGCGCGCTTGAAACTCAAGAGCATTTCGGGCATGGCCTTATCATAATCCAACCAACCGTTCTGCGCTGCGGCTTTCAGCATGGCGTATTCGCCACTCACATTATATGCAGCAATGGGTAATTCAAATTTTTCTTTCAGCAGATGAATGATGTCCAAGTACAGAAGTGCTGGTTTCACCATCAGAAAATCTGCTCCTTCCGAAGCGTCCAGTTCAGCTTCGCGAAGCGCTTCCCACTTGTTAGCGGGGTCCATCTGGTAGGTCTTTTTATCTCCAGATTTTGGCGCGCTGCTCAACGCATCGCGGAACGGGCCGTAGTATGCACTTGCATATTTCGCGGTATAGCTCATAATGCCAACATTCTCGAAATCGGCATCATCTAACTCTTCCCGAATATGCTGCACGCGACCGTCCATCATATCAGATGGGCCGATGATGTCGATGCCTGCTTCGGCCTGTGCAACCGCCATTTGTCCGAGAATGTCAAGCGTTTCGTCATTCAGTATTCTTCCGTCTTCAACCAATCCGTCATGTCCATCAGAACTGTACGGATCCATCGCTACATCACTGATCAAGCAGCTTTCTGGAAATTCTTTTTTCAGCTTTGCGATGATGCGCAAGTAGAAGTTCTTCTCGTGATAACCGTAGCTCGCAACCTTATCCTTTAGCGAATCTTCCACTGCTGGAAACAGCACAAACGAGCGCAATCCAAGGTTCATCGACTCTTCCACCTCCTTCAGCAATCTGTCTTCGGAAAAGCGGAAAATGCCAGGCAGCGAACCAATCTCATCTTTAATTCCTTTTCCATCAACCATAAAAAGCGGATAAATGAGATTAGAAAGGTCGAGGCGCGTTTCGCGAACCATACTTCGGATGGCTTCTGTGGCGCGGTTTCGTCTAGGTCGTTCAAGCATGTTCTTAGAATGTCGGCTAAAAGTACGAACCTACGGTCAACCCATTAGTTTTGCATCATTAAGAAATGCTGCAAACAAAAGACCTTTCTGTCAGCTACGCGAACGGACCGAATTTCTCGTTCCCGAATCTTTCAGTTGAACCCACTGAGGTTCTTTTGGTTTTGGGCCGTTCGGGAAAGGGGAAGACAACGCTTTTGCATCTTTTGGCCGGATTGATGGAGCCAAATTCTGGTTCTGTGACAATCGATGGACAGTCCATCACCGAACTGAAAGGAAAAACACGTGATGCTTTCCGAGGGAAAAACATCGGAATGGTTTTCCAACAGGCACAGTTCATTCGTTCCATTAGCGTAATGCAAAACTTGCAATTGGCGCGCTCGCTTGCTGGACTTCCGAATGATGAGGCTTTCGCAAACCAGCTTCTTTCCGAACTCGGCATTGCAGACAAGATCAACAATCGGCCAAGCGAATTGAGTATTGGTGAG
>Ga0210295_1127228_pt1 | contig 14879 bp, 7 predicted proteins | sample R963ASmetaT_FD_159686 | JGI IMG/M metagenome (GOLD analysis project Ga0210295, IMG submission 159686) | Metatranscriptome of estuarine water microbial communities from the Columbia River estuary, Oregon, United States - R9.63AS (Metagenome... | ecosystem: Environmental > Aquatic > Marine >...
CTAAAACCAAAATCATCACCCTCTTCAACTAATGCATTGTCTGCTGTAGTTATTGACTTAACTTCCGCACCTGCAAGGTGTGAAGTAATTGTAGTATTATCTCTTCCACGTTCAACTGTTAAGACATTGCCACTTTTCAACTTAACATATACTTCTTCGCCTTCAACATCAAGATAAGTATTTACATTAATTGACGCTGCATTATTTACTGTTATTAAAGTATCTTCTGTTGTTATATCCTTTGTAATGTTTGTAAGTACAATACCGGTATAGTTTTTGATTGCTCTTGGTTCTGACGAAAAAACAACTTCTCTGGTAGTGAGTGATGATGGTTCTCCAGCAGAGTAACTGATAGTTGCTTTCTTGATAATATCCTTGGATGCTGTGGTGACGGGTCCAAACAGATATGTTTTTGCTGTAAATCTTAAGGTATAAAGAAGAACTCTTCTACTATTAAAGTCCCCTTCATAATCGTCTTGCATTGTAATATTTTCCAATACAATGGGAATATCTCTCTTTTCTTCTATGGATTCTACTAATTCTACGGATATATTGTAAGAGGGTTGAAAATATGGTAATATTTGTTCTAATATTTGCAAAGCATCGTCGTTCAACTTAGACATAATACTAAGTTCAAATTGCATATTATATGGAACTGGTAAGTATGCCTTTTTTGTTTCTGTGCCAGTTTCTGGATCTTTTGCAAGAAAAGTTTGAGTTGTTGAAACTTTTCTTTGAGAATCATAAGTAAGACCAGTAAACTCAAATGACATTCTTGGTAATGTTATTGCAGTTGGCTTGTTTAAATCCGGAGATTGATTAAGTCTTGCCAAGAACTTTTGAGTTGGTCCATAAGCCAGAGGTACTTTTATAACACTCACAACTTGATTAGAAGAATTTGTGTGTTTAATTGAGATGTTATTAAAAAGAGTACCGAAAGAAATTACGGTTCTTCTTAATATCTCGTTATAAAAATACTCAAACATTGTTATGCTCTCTTTATAATATTATTTAACAATAATAAAAATTATTTATGGCATTCCAAAAGGGTTTATCTCACTAAAGTCTATAATTTGGTCTGCTTCAGACTCTATATTTTCATTATCAGAGTATCCATCCTTTATTTGAGTTACATCTACTTTTCTTAGCTGATGTGATGCACTAGAAGATGTTCCTACTATATTTTCTCCGATAATAAAAGTACCAGAAATAGAAGAAACTTCAAGAACATTTGTAACAGAATTCCATGATCTTACCCTAGCAGTTGTTCCACTTGTTGAACCAGTTACTTTTTCATTAAAAATAAAGTTTCCTGAAGATGATGTTGAAGGTGCTCCTATTGATATTATAGGTGCGGCAGTGTAACCAAGTCCTGCGTTTGTTATTCTTATTGCGGTTATTGTTCCGGCAGAACTAACAACAGCGGTAGCAGCTGCTGAGACTGTTGATAGACCAGTAAATGTGATTGTTGGTGGAGCAGTGTACCCAGAACCTCCTCCTGTTACGGTAATTATTCCAACTATTCCGTCTCCAATTGATGCTGTAGCGGCCGCACCAGATCCACCGCCACCAATAAATCTAATTTGAGGTGCAATTGTATAACCAAATCCGGGATTAACTATCTGTACACTTTGAACGGACTTAGCTACTGGGTTGACATTATCATTACATACAACTATTCCACCTATCATTACTGCGGTAGCGATACCAGTTAATCCACCTGTGGATGCAGATGATATACCAACTTTAGGAATTGATATATACCCACCTCCTCTATTTGTAACCGTGATTGATCTTATACCGCCATTTATAATACCGGTAAATGCTGATGCTGTTATTCCAACTCCAACAAGAGTTAAAGTTTGAGTTGGTCCAATAATAGTGTTTATTCCGTCAGAATCTTCTCCGCTTAAATTGCCCCCATTTAATGTGTCATCAATTTCAGCAATACCAACATCGATAACTTCATCTTCATATCTAAACAGTTCGCATTTTAGTTGGTATACGTAATTTTTTTGTAGTTGATAAAAAGGTTTTTCATGCTCGACAAATTTTATTTCAAATAACCTATCGCCAAGAGGAAAATATATCAAATCTCCTTCTTTGGGTCTTGACGATATTTTTATATTTTTTTCGTTTTTTATCAAAGGACTGATATAATTTTGAAATCTCTCTCTTGAGATTATGAAATTCATTTCATTAGTTGCTTGAATTCCAAACTTTGATAAGATTGTTGTATTATCTGCATATCCATCATAATTTTCTACATAAGCTTCCAAAGGATAAGCATCATCAAATACTGATTCTATAACTTCTCTTAAAACTGTTTTTTCTGTAATATATTTTCTCGGTAAATAATAAACCTCTACACCATACATTCTTAATTGCTCATTTATCAAATCCTGTATAAGTCCTTGTTCGGAACTTGATCCTTGGAGAAAAAATGGATTGAGCATTTTATTAACCTATCATATCGTATGGTGGGAGTTCATATGTATTGGACATTTTTTCCATCAATACATCAATTTCTTTTTGCGCATCATCATAAATTTGCCTTCCGTTTAGTTCAACTCCACCTGGCAATTTAACACCCTGAAACTTGATCAAATTTTGCCCCCACTGTCTTTTTATCAGAGACGTTAAATATGGTTTTATAAAAGAATCGTTCCAAACTCTAGAATAATCATTCGGATCTAAAACAGCATAACAATCAATAATTATATACTGTCCAGGTCTAACTGATGACCAATCAATATCTAAATATAATCTATCTTGTCTTTTATTAAATCTTATTTGTTTTTGGGTATTTAATAGAAAATCTAAATCCTCTAGGTATGTTTTTACCATAGCATATGATAATAACTCTGTAGATCCCCAGTAATAAATATCGTTTAAAAATAACTGATATTTGACACTAAACATGCTACTTGTTATAGTGTTGGCTCCATCAAATAAAAATAATTTATTTACTCCAATTATTGATGGTGGAACTTGCAAATAATTACTATTTTCCTCATACCTAAAAGTTGTTGCAGTTCCTACGATATTTGTTGTAACTGTTGTAGTTACAATACCAACTGCATCTTTATTTCCTCCCCTAGATCTTCCTCTATTGATATCTTCTTCGGTAATTTTGTATTTGAAAAACGTTGGATAAACACCATCAAAGTGTCTTTCCTGAAAAAATTGAATAGCATCATCAACTAAATCATCTATTTGCTCATCGGCAACATTTATTTCCAAAACTGGCGCTCCCAGTTTCCTCTTACAATAATCTATTAGTTCTTGTCTAGTAGATGGTTGCGCCATTACTTTTACCTCTTAAAATATTTATGGTGCTGAAGATATTCCTGGTTTTATAATTATATTTCCATCAACTATTCTGTATACAGTTGATCCAGAACTTACGAGAATGTCATAAACATATCTACCTTCAACTAAAGATCTGGTGTCACTACTGCCTAAAGAAATACTAAATTTTCCTCCCACAGCACTAGTAAATCCAACATTAAAAGTTGCGACAGCATATGAAGTTGATCCAATTGAAACGCTTTTTGCCATTTGAGAAGATCCTGACCAACCTTCAAAATTAAATGGCGAATTTGAAGTGTTGACAACATCAAAGTTTGCCTTAAATGTTGCCCCAGTATTAATTGTCAAATTCACTGCATATGGAGTTCCTGAGTCTGGATCAAACGTTATTTTTCTAGTTGTCATTAGAAATCCCCAGATTTAAAATTACTTCCTGCTGTTTTAAATATAATTTGTAATAACATTTTGCAACTTTTTTTAACTCTTCAATATCATCAATACTATCTATCTCATTTGAATATTTAAAATATTCAAAACTTTTACTTAAGTTTTCCAAATTAATGCTATCAGGATCCATTCGACAACCCTCTTAATAAATTTTTGATCTCATCAAGATCGCCTTTTATATTAGCAAGATCTTTTTCCATATTCTGTATTTTTTGATTCTCTTCACTTTTCATTTGTCTTCTTGCCAAGTATTCATTATATTCTGACATATTTGTATTGATGATAGAATTTGTTCTTGAATCTCTTTTGAGGTGAGAATAACCCTCTATATTGGAGTATTCCATAATATTATTAAGCAAGTGCGATAACTCTTAGATTCTTAAATCTTGGTGGATAAACTTGATTTGTCGAAGACATAACAATTTTAATCCGATAAGTCTTAAAGCTTGGCAGATTGTCAATAGTAAACTTGTATTCATTGAATGGAAGTTGATTGGATTCAAATCCAAGATAAGATGATGGAGTTACATACTTATCTGGGCGGCCACTGTTGTTAGAAATATTGATCTTGTCCCATCCTGGGAATGGAACAAATATTGGATCGGAATTCTCTTTAGTGTCTATCGCATAGAAAACCCTAATGTCTGCAAATGTATTAATATAAGCATCCAAGATCACTTGTATTGATGAAGCTGGAGTTGTTAGTATATTTTCCTTTGAAATATACTGGAAGGCATTAGGATCATCTGAAATAGAGTTTACTCTACTATCTGTGACATAATCAGTAATTGGGTTATTAATTCTATTGGAGGTTAATATAATATTTGATCTTTGAAGATCTACAACAGGACTTATTCTGGGATCAGAGGTGCTCAATAGAACTCTCATATTAAATGACTTATTGCCAGGTAAAGAGTTTAAATATGTTGATTCATTTATGGAAGATGCAATCAGTCTTGGGCTATCAAGATAATTTGTTTCATTTAGAGATATAGTTTCAAATCCCTGGTCCGCATATGGAACTTCATTTCCATCAATACTCTTTCCAGATACTGTTCTGATCTGTCCACTAATAGATGTCCCTCTCACAGTCATATTTTGAATCATTGGGGTTATGATTTCATATGGAATGTTCTGAGAAGCTCTTACATTCTTTCCACCCGCAGTTTTGGTTTGGTTGATGTAAAGTTTGGGGAAACTAGTTCCAACAGATCTATCTACTCCATATGTTCCTGAGGTATCAATCTTAATATTATATGAATCAAAATCATTTGGATTTGTTAGTGTTACATTATTTAAGTTGTGATTTGCGTTAACTCTAAGTAGAGAAACACCACTTAGTTCATACTTATAAACTGGAGTTCCCGTTGGATAATTTCTAGAATTTCCAGATACTGCTCTAACAATATTTCCTCCAATTTGTCCGGTTGAAGTTGAAGTATAAGATATTACCTCATCTCCAATTAAAACATATCCAACATTTGTAGTTCCAATTCCAATATTTTCAAAAGTGCCAAAGTCAGCAATATTCTCAACAGAAATCGGACCAGTAGAGTCAGTTGTATATGGTGCTGTTAGTTTTGTTGGTGGAACATCTGATTGAACACCTTGAATAGAAACAATATTATTTTCAAAATACATTCCGTGGTTTTTATGATTGACCTTGATATGGAGACCATCAGTGACCACAGAGATGCTTGAAATATCAACACCACCACCGACTGTAGAGTTGAGAGTTGTTGTTATTCCGAGACTATTGATAAACTTGACAGTGTTTCCAACCCCCGTAACAAAGTCTCCTTGAACATTATCAAGTATTAATTCATTTGTGCTAGCAATTGAAACTATAGAGAACCTAGCATTTGTTCCGGTTGAGAATGAACCAAGAGAATTGATACCAACAACATCACCTGTCTTGTATCCGTTTCCGCCATTTGTTATTGTTGCTGCTACTGCTACTCCTCCATTTATCGTTATATCTGCTAAAGCTCCAGATCCACTACCAGTAATCGTTTGTAGTGATACTCCAGAATAGGTATATGAACCACCCATATCAATAGATGGAGTATACCCTATTCCAGTATTAATAATCGATAATGTAGTTCCAGATACACCCGCACCACCAACATAATTTCCCGTAGCATTTGAACCATCTTGTAATACAGTATTTCCTAATTTCAAATCAGAATCTAGTAATGAAGTGTCTAACTGAACCCTAACTCTTCTGGAACTTAAATCGAGTGGATTTGTTACTAGGAATGGAACTTGCCCATTTCCTCCTGCAAGTGGTGGGTTATAGTATTCCAAAGTACCACTATCAATGAAGTCTGCTCTATGTAAAACAAACTTAAGATCTTCCCACTGACTAGCATCCCAAGTAGAACCATTTTGGGATTTAAATAGAGATCCTAGATATGGTTGATTTGAAATAAACTCTTGAGTAATTAGATCATTTTCACCAACTCTTGAAATATAAACAGAATATTTTGTAGAATTTGACAGTAAAACAATAGCATAATCTTTCCCACCTTCAAGATAAACCGGAGCTTTAAAGGTAAATGATGTTGAAACTGATCCATCACCAGAAACATTAATTTCCGATGGATTAATAACAACTTCGGAGAACGGGAGAACTCTTTGTGTTGGAACACCGAGGTCTACAGTTCTTATTTGTAAAGTTGCAGGAATATCTGTGTCATCTACTGTTCGGAAATAAACTTCACATCTTGTTATGAAGACACCAGTTGCCTCAGTAACTGAGAAAGTTTGAGCTAGAGGATCTCTTCCATTAAAATTATATGGGAGATTGGAACCAAACTGCCTTCTAAAAGCGGAAGTAAATCCTAATTGTTGAGATATTCCAACATCAATAATTTCTTGATTTGTTAATCCAGCAGCTGCACCCGCCCTCGCATTTCCAAGTGCTATTAGACCAAAATTATCATTAAATGGATTTGTATCTTGAATAGTTGGATTTGCTCTTTCAATAAACTGCCTCAAATCTGGTGCAGTTTGTGTAAATGATTGGGTTTCAATTCTAGCATTTCTTACTGATAAAATGCTTTCCTGAACTGTTTCAATATTTCCCTGAGATGCAAATCCTTCTTCCGCTACTGTCACTGATGTATTAATATCATTTAAGGAACTATCGATGAGTCTGAAGGACTTTAATCCAGTTTCAAATCTTGGGAACCCAGATACATTTGGATTTGGGATGTAAAAACTACCTTGCAGATTGGATGTAATATCTGTAATAAGTCTTACATTTGTTATTGTTGCTTGAGCACCACTGGTTTGACCAACTAAAATCATATTAGATTCAACCCAACCACTAAATTCGCCATTCACTTTATTCGATAAAGAATACAAATCAACGTTTAAAATAGATGATGTTGATGAATATGAACTTTGAACAACGCTATTATCGTATGGATTGGCCGAGTATGTTGATGTTGGGGAATAATAAGGTCCTTCTCTGTGGTTGGATTGAGCAACTCTAAAGGTTATGCTTGGAGACCACTCATTCCAGTTTTCTCCACCCAAATCTAATCCGGTTGGTCTTGTTGAACCAACTACAGTTTCTCCGGTTAGGAAAGAACCAGAAATCATAGCAATTTCTAACAGTTTTGGAACGCAGAATCTAGTTACATCTCTACCATCAAAGAAAGCATAAATTTGAGTTAATGGTTTTAATCTCTTAGAGTTAAATGTAACATTTCTAGATCTCATAAATGGTGAGAGATCTCTGCTAACAACTCTATCTCCAAGAGAAGTGGTATCAAACTGTTCAGACACCAATGTTCTTGTTCCAGTTCTTCTGCTTTCGACAACTCTTGCGGTCGAAAATCTTGGCAAATCATTTGGTTTTGGTGCCGTTGAAGATTGTTGTCCCGCTCCAGTCCAAATAGTTTGCCAAGAATTCCATAAAATAGGCGAAAATCCTGTCTGCGGATCAAGATTTAAAGTTCTTGATAGTCTAGAAACAGTTTCGGCAAAATCACCCTCTTGTCTTATAATTGTTGCTTCAATCCTTACTGTATCAACCCAAGTATCTGATGATGGGGTGAGATCAAGGGTTCCTTCCCAGAAACTGATCAAGAAAGGAGTTACGCTCTCGGATCTAGTTCCAAATGGTTGTTTTAACCATTCAGTTTCGCCATAATCTAGAGTAACTATATCTTCATTTCTTCTAATATTGATTCCAGTTGGTCTTACTACAGATGGATCTTCACCCAATACAATTGAAGAATATGGTTGCAAATCAATAGATGTTGTATAGTGTTGGGGTCTTAACTCTTTATTGTTTAAGTCAATACTATTTTTTGGAAAAACTTTTTCTTCCTGTGGAATTAAAGTAGAGAAGTTATCGACAAAGAAACCTGATTTAAATCTATTAAGTCCCTCAGAATCTGGAATAAAGAGATTTGAGGTATCAGTTTCTAATAGTGATAGTGCCGTATAATATTCTAAATTTTTAATTCTGTCTTCCAGGTTTTTGATATCTTTCATTTGATATCTCTTATACTGGAGGAAATTGAAACTAATATCTCTCACATTATAAAGATACGCAGGAAGGAAAGACGTTGCTATTTCGATAGCATCATCTACTACCACCGGTCTTTCTGGTTTTTCAGAAGGTGTTCCATATTTTATTTGGAAGTTTCCATCTTTTGATAAGAAAATTCTATCAATTCTTGGAAGATAGAAAGAGAAACTTGTCAATATTGTTTCGTCTGAAGCTAAAATATTGGAAGCACTATTTCCAGAACCACTAAAGTCTCTTCCATAGAACTCAAGAGGAGATCTTGACCCTTCAGAAACAGAGTAAACACTGACCTTGGGGCGAATATCGATAATATCAGTATTTCTTATGTTGTTAATAGACTGAATATCCTTAGAATAATCAAATGTATTATATGAATTTGCGGTAGTGATATCACCATCATCTGTAGATTCATAATAACCGTTTGAGAAATATATCTTTACTTTATGAGTTGGAGATGCAACTCCAGACTTCCTCACGAGGGTTCCGTAGTCATAGAATGATCCCGTTTGACCATTAGTAAAAATGAAATTATCTGAAATGTTGAAACTAGTGCTTTGAATTGTTGATACTGTAGACTGAACACTCGACTCTTCAAAAATAACAGCCTCACCCTCTCTCAACTTAATATCATTTTGAGAAATATATGATATTTGTGAATCATTTATTCTTTCGGCAACGACAGCAACAGCACCTGAAGATTGCCCAACAAATCTTTCGCCAATTATCAAGTCGCTTGTTTTACTTGAAGGTCCACTAATTGGGGAAAGTATTGCCGTTGGTGCTAATGGTTGTAGATTTGGTTTTGATGCCTCATAAACACCCAACACTTCAATAATATCCGAATTGTTTATGGAAATAATATCATCTTGCACTCTAGTTCCGTATGGATAGTTTCCATAGGATAGACCATCATTTAAAGTTGTTGCTCCAATTCCAGAAGAAGAAATTGAAGACTTATCTATGGTAATTGAGTTTACTCTATTTTTTAACTTTACTTTTGCTTTTGGTTTTACTTTTCTGAGAGTAGCAACTAGTGTCGCTCCAGTGTCATTTGAACCCAAATTATAGATTTGGAGTTCTTTTGAACCACTAGTTAATGTAAATCTATCAGATGTTAAAATTTCAGTCTGTCCATCAGATCTAATTAAAGTATATCTTTCTTCATCGAAAGGTAAGAAAGATTCATTAGTATCTGCAGTTATTATTGAAGATAACTGATTATTAATAATATTTACCGTATATGTTTTTCTTATAATTAAGGAAGCATCGGTCAAATCTACATTGGATACGTTAAACTTTGGAAGTGCGGTATATAAAGTATTATCGTTTGAATCTTCTAATTTGGTTGTAAGAACTTTAAAATCGCTTACTTCAGTCAGTGTTGTTGGAAGTTTTCCATTACAAATATTAGCAACAGTAGATACTCCAACAATATTGGCATGAGAAGTGCCAATTGATACTACTTTTCCGAAGAATGGATCTGGGAGTGTTGTTGTTGTATACGAAACAAGATTTCCTTTTTTAATTATTGCTCCTGGGAACTGGGCATTTGGTGATACAACTCTACTTGCAAATACTGGATCGCTATAAGTAATAGAACCTCCCAAAATTGTTTGTGAGGTATTTGTAAATGTCACAGCACTTCCAACTGCAATAACAGAAGAGGAAGTTGATGCTGTTCCAATTAAAACAAATGTATTTCCGACAGAAACTATTCTTGCCTCTACTAGTTGATTTGTAGATCCAATTGTAATTCTGGATTGGGATAAATTGTAAGATCCAACAACACCTGCTGGTATTGATGATAAGAAAATGGCAGTTGAACCAATTCCGGCATTTTGGGATACGGTGACACCGGTTGTGGAATATGGAAGAGAAACTCCTCCTACAGTTGATCCTGATCCAATTACAACAAATGTCGCTCCAACCGAAACAATATTTGCATTTGTAATTACGCCACTAATACTTACAGAACTACCAACAGAAACATCAGATGTATTATTAACAAAAAATACAGTTGATCCTACACCAACAGTTTGTGATAAAGATGAACTTAAGAAAAATTCATTCTCATAGAATGAAGGTTCTGTAATTGTAGCAAGTCCAATGAAAGTTCCTGTAGATTGAAGTATATCTGCACTAAAAGTACTTGCAGATCCAACAATTCCATATATTGATTTTATATCAGAAATTCCATAATTTGTAATTGCTACAGCAACTCTACCATTTTCAACTCCATCAAAATAGAAAGATTCGTTTAGTATAAAATCTCCTGATTTTTGATAGACAGTAAGTGCTGTTCCAGCAGAAACAGAATCCTTAAGGAAAGCAGTTGCTCCACTATTTTTTCCTTTAATGAAAACCGGAGCAGTTAAAGTTATTGGTTGATTGAGAGATATTTCCGTTGTGGTTTGAATATCATATAAAGAAATATTCCAACGATTTAAATCGGGAAATTCTGTATCATATGATCCCGATTCTAATTTGAAGTCGTAAACTCTAGCTACACCAATTTCTTTTCCAGGAGCAAATGTTTGCCCCAAACCAACTTTTCTTGCAGCATTTCTAGTAGATCCAACTCTAGAATCTCTTAAACTTACTGTATAAGTATTGCCAATTCCAATTATTGGAGAACCAAACAATCTGTTTAAAACAAAAGTTGATCCAGTATTATACTCAATTGATTGTTCTGTTAAAGTTTTTGTAGTTCTTGGTTTTGGAAAATCTAGGAACGTTGATGAGATAGTTTCTACCTCATAACCTCTCACCATTGCCTTACCCGGACCAATTTCATAGATCCCAAGATCATCGCTCGGAACTGAACCATTGTAAGTCAACTGTCCTGGATTAAAAATACCTTGATTGCCAACTCCATCATTTAAAGATTCCTTTGATGAAATTTTAAAAGGAGAAATGTAGTAATCTCCGGATTCTTGATATGTTCTCCTAGCAAATTCGTCAGCAATTATAGAGTATTCGGTGTTTTCTACAATAGATCTAAGCTCACCGTTTCTAATTGTGGCCAGTTCTACAAAGTTGGCATCATTAAAGTCATCTAGATTTTTCTTGAATAGAGATACTGTTATTCTTAATCTATCTGCTCCTGGAGCAGCGTAATTATTAAACCCTTGGGAATTATCGTTTAGAGATTCATCAATATCGGAGTTGACAATCTCCTCATTTACAAATAGACCAACTCTATAATTTGGTCTATTGTTATACTGGTCAAGAATTAGTATCTCATCCTCTACATTTACAAACTGACCTCTAATAAAGTAAACACCATTTGAAATTCCAAATGAAGATCCTAAAGCATTTGATCCGCTAGCAACTGTTGCTGCAAATGGTTCCCCAGAAGGAATTGTCGAATTTCCTAACAGTCCAGACAAAATATCAATTTCGGAAAAGAGACTTTCTCCGTCCAAAAATTGAGATGTTGAATTATTTTGACTGCTTGAAGATAGGTAATTTACATAGAGAGTGGTAAAACCTCTTTCAGATTCTGAAGATAGCAGTACATTATTAACTACAGCAGTAACACCTGATGTTAAACCTGTAATTTTGGTACCAATTAGTTGTCCAACATAAGCATCAATTGGTATACCTAAAAATGTGTTACTTAAAATAACAGCATTATAATTTTGGATATATGTTGTGTTTCCTGGAATTACCTTAGCACCCTCTTTAAAAAAGTGCTGACCAAATTTTTCAACTTGGTTTTGTAGTATTGATTGGAGAGTAGTTAATTCTCTTGCTTGTACAGGATATCCTGGTTTGAATAAGACCCTATAATAGTTATTATTGGCATCAAAGTCATCAAAATATGGAGAAACATTGAGGTTAGTTTGCTGTGGCATAATTCTTTAAAATTGCAATATAACTTTGATGTCTTCTTTTTGGTTTGAAGATCGTGTAATAGAGGGTCTATTGTCAACGTAAATAATATTTCCAGAGTATTTTTTTACTTCCGGATTTGACAAACCATTAACAAACTCCTGACCAAGGTAGTATGTTCTATTATTTATTGAGGTTGATATACCACTAAATGTTGTGCTAATAGATAGAGTTACTGTTCCACCATTGACCAAAATTGAACCTCCAGATGATGGATTGCTTGTAAATTCTCTTAGATCATATCCATACGTTGGGTTGGTCTGTGCCGTGCCTACTGTGTTAAATCCGGCAAGAGTTCTATCCTGCCAGTACTTTAAAACTCCGGTAGTTTGATTGTAACTTACAACTTTTCCGGCAGCGGTAATACCGGATCCAACGGTTTGAGTAATTATTGAATCTGGCGTAAAAACGGCAGAACTATATCCAGCGCCAGTCAATCTCATAGCATAAACAGCACTTGCTTTATCTAACCCAAGGATTTGGGATGACCCGAAAGACTGTGGATTTTCAACTATTCCAACCCTAGCGATTTGATTTCCAGTAATAAAATCTGGATTTTGTGTATCATTTTCAATTCTAGAATACATTAGAACATTGTATGCTCCAAGTTCTCTGTAAATATCATATCCATGACCACCTTTTGGTGAGATAATCGCATCGAATTGGGGTCTTGTTGATCCTGTTGGAACATTACCTGCTACCAAATCAACATTTCCATAAGTATAATTTGATCCTTGATTGGAGACTATAATAGATTCAATCTTTTGATCATTATCGATGACAATCGTACATTCAGCCCCAAATCCATCACCTTTAATTGGAACTCTTGTATATGTTCTATTTGCTGTACCAATTCCAGCACCTCTGTTAGTAACAGTTACAATTTTTATAGAACCATCAACAGCGTTATTTCTAACGGGAGCATTATCGGCACTATTTTGCCAGTCTCTAGGAACTGGCATATAGTCCGTAGATTCAAACTTAACAATATCTGCAGGTTTTACGGTATATAAGTATTTCCAAAGGTAACCATCTCCACTACTTCCAGCAGATCTTGGTTCTAAGTCAGTAAAAGTTGGTTCGTCTAGGGATGGTCTACCATTTGGATTTTCTGGAGTTGTTCCATTCTGCAAACAAATATAAACTCTATAATCTCTATTGATTACATAATATGAAGCGCCATAAAGACCTGTTGAACCAGACACCTTTGCCGGATTTGTTCCACTGTAATCGTGCCTGTACATATCGTAGGTAGTTCCAGAAGACCAAGATCTCTTTATAACTACCTGTCTAATATCTTCTGATGATATCTTTTTCAAAGCTATCATTGTATCCCAATAGTCATTTTCCTCACTAAAATTATCTCTTGGGGATGGTGGATTTACATCCCAATCAGATAAAATAGAATTTGCGTTTGGTAATCCAATAAAAGAATAATAACTATTTTCAGAAGTTGTTACTCCAGATACAAAGTTTTTAGCATTTAATATTCTAATCTGATCAGTTATAATAGCAGCCATTTGACGGAGTTTTTTATCTATTTATGAAATGTAATTGGAAGATTTGAGAGGAATTTCTCTACTGACTAAAGAACCAGTTGACAATCCAGAATATCCATTATTTGTTTGTGCTGTAAATGATTGAGACTCACTTCTTGAAGAAAGCGTTATTCTTCCCCAACTATAATCGCCATAATAAGAACTATAACCAATTCCACTTAGTCCATTGTAATCAGAAACGCTCACAACAACTTTTGCGACATATGTAACACCAAATCCAACAGTAGAAGTTTGGGCGATTGATACTGATGCCACTTGATATATATTGTCAATAAACTGAGTACTAACTCCAACAATTTCGTTATTGGAATTCAAAGAAGTTAGTCCAGATCCAACATTACTATTACTGATGACAAAGTAATATCCAGTAGAAATTCCACTAATACTTGTAAATCCCGTTATTGAAGAGTCTCTGAGAGCAGAATTTTCGCTTATTACAAAGTCAAAAACTAAACCTGTCAAGGCAACCCCTACAGATATTGTGGATATTCCACTAATAATACCAAAATCACCTTCATAAGCGGTTACATCATCAGTTTCAGTGATAACCGATGGGGACTCAATTAAAACTAACGGTGGATTTGCTGTAGTATATCCAACACCAGGATTTGAAATTATTATCGAAGTCACAATACCCGAAGTTACTGATGCCGTTGCTGTTGCTTTTACTGGAATTGTTGTTCCAATCCCAACTGAATCTTGAATTGTAACAGTTGGTGCTGTTATGTATCCAGAACCACCGCCAGATATTTGTATAGACGTTATTGTTCCTGCAACAGAAACTATTGCCGTTGCCGAAGCACCAACTTTGCTATCTTGGGAAATGAGTGTAATTGAATTTTGGAATAGTAATGAAGTATTATTTTCATTAATCGAGTTGAATAGGGGTCTTGCATTTTCAACATAAATTACAGTTTCTCCAACTCCAACAGGATGAATAATATTTGATACTGGATAAATCAAAGGTTCATAAAGTTCCCTATTCTTTCCAACAATCTTCTCGTTAATTATTCTATCCTCGGTTTGTTTGCACCATACAATAGGTCTAAACAAGGTCTCATCGGATGAATTGCCGGGACCAAAATATGGATTAGTATTTACATTATCAATTGAGTTTATAC
>Ga0210295_1069488_pt1 | contig 14565 bp, 12 predicted proteins | sample R963ASmetaT_FD_159686 | JGI IMG/M metagenome (GOLD analysis project Ga0210295, IMG submission 159686) | Metatranscriptome of estuarine water microbial communities from the Columbia River estuary, Oregon, United States - R9.63AS (Metagenome... | ecosystem: Environmental > Aquatic > Marine >...
AAAGCAGCCAATGGCGAGATCATCTGCGCCAGTCAAGGTTACACAACCAAGCAAAGTTGCCTCAACGGAATTGCGGCAATAAAATCTGTGGCAGCTGAATCGCCAATTGAAGAACTTGATTAAGTAGGAATCAAACCGTTATGTTATCTGCTCCGTTGAAATCACTGGTCCTGCTTTTATTGGGAATTAGTTGTTTATCAGCCTCTGCCCAAATGAGGGCATCTGACATCAAAGACATTCGAGCCCTGCAACAGAAAAAATTTCGTCAAGAGCGAGGTCTGTTCGTGGTCGAAGGGTTGAAAACCGTACGAGAACTTAAACGTTCGTCTTTTGAAATTGAAGCCGTTTATACCACTGAGCCGTTGGACTTTCTGCACGATTGTGATGACCAAATTGTACATTTCGTCAAACCACAAGAATTAGAACGCATTTCAGGTTTACGTAGTCCAAACAAGGTTTTGGCTATTACGCGAATTCCACAACCGATTGAAATTGATTGGAATTCAGAGTTAATCCTACTTCTTGATGGCATCAATGACCCGGGTAATCTTGGAACAATAATCCGCACCGCTAAGTGGTTCGGAGTAGATACTATCATATGTTCAGAAGATTGTGCCGATGCTTACGATAGAAAAGTGGTTCAGAGCACGATGGGAGCACTTTTTCACGTAAACATCCAGTATCAATTGCTACCAACTATCGTGGAGCAATGCAAGAAAAATGGTTTCAAAATTGCAGGTGCTGCGATGAATGGCGAATCCATTTATGATTATTCAAAATCAACTAAGACCACTTTGGTTATTGGTAGCGAATCACATGGAATAAGCAAAGAAATCCTAGAGGGTTGCGACTCTTTTGTAACTATCCCGAATAACGAATCGGTTCAGCAGGTAGAATCGCTGAACGCTGGAATTGCAACCTCCATCCTGCTTTCCGAACTCACACGGCCGACATGAAAACGGACAAGGTCATATTGGGAATCGATCCTGGAACAGTGATAATGGGATATGGTCTTATTCACATCCAAGGCAAACAAATGAAAATGTTGAGCATGGGTGTGATTAAGCTCGATAAGATGAAAGACCACCCTACTCGACTGAAAAAGATATTTGACCGAACGGTAGAAATCATTCGCGAATATCATCCTGATGAAATGGCTATTGAGGCGCCTTTTTTCGGGAAGAACGTTCAGTCGATGCTGAAACTTGGAAGAGCCCAAGGAGTTGCAATTGCAGCGGCTTTATCTCAGAACATTCCGATTTCAGAATACTCGCCCAAAAAAATCAAACAGTCGATAACTGGCAATGGTAACGCGAGCAAAGAACAAGTAAGCGGAATGCTTGAGAACCTTCTTGAAGCAAAAATGGAAGGATTTCCGCTAGATGCAACCGATGGACTGGCTGCCGCGGTTTGTCATCATTTCAACAGCAATGGTGTTTCTTCGAGCTCAAAAAGTTATTCGGGTTGGGCTTCATTCATAAAAGAAAACCCAAATAGAAAAGCTTAGCCTATTTCAGTAGCTATTCTTGCTGCCAGTTCGGCCAATTCATCTTTATCCAAACTCAATTTTGGCTTCGAGAAATTCATATCACTGATTCCGTTTATCGGAATGAGATGAACGTGTGCATGCGGCACTTCCAAACCAATTACGGTAACTCCTATACGTTCACAAGGGACAACTTTTTCAATTGCCTTGCCAACTTCTTTAGCGAACAGCATCAAATCGGTGTAGAGCTCATCATCCAAATCAAAGATGTAATTGACCTCCTTTTTAGGAACCACAAGCGTGTGTCCTTTCGACAGCGGATTAATGTCCAAGAAAGCAAAGCACGTTTCCGATTCAGCCACTTTGTAGCACGGAATTTCGCCATTGATAATCTTGGTGAAAATGCTCGCCATACTATCTGCCGATGCTGATAATTTCAAACTTCACTGTACCATTCGGTACCTGAATATCGGCCACTTCGCCCAACTTCTTTCCTAGAAGCCCTTTTCCTATTGGAGATTCAACGGAAATTCTCTTGGCTTTTAGATCAGCTTCAGTTTCTGGAACGATAGTGTACTCCACTTCCATTCCGTTATTTTGATTCTTGAGTTTTACCTTACTCAGAATAAGCACCTTATCCGTATCCAACTTGGATGCATCTATCACAACAGCATCGCTCAGAGTAGCTTCCATTTTAGAAATCTTCAACTCCAATAACCCTTGTGCTTCTTTGGCCGCATCATATTCTGCATTCTCAGATAGGTCTCCTTTATCTCGCGCTTCTGCAATCTGCTGCGAAATAGCAGGACGCTCCACTCTCCTCAAATGATCAATTTCCTTTTTCAGCTTATCAAGCCCTTCTTGTGTTAAATAGGTACTCATAGTCACTAATGTTAGTGGTGTATAAAACAAAAGAATCCCGAACTACATCGGGATCCCTTCAATAAAGTTAAGAATATATGGTCAGAAAGCTAACCGAATACCGATAGCATGAACTCCTGTAAATGGATTGGTTAGTCTGTAAGAATAGTCTAATCCTAGCTTCGTTTTCTTGTCGGCTCCTTTCTTTCCGAGACCAACCTCTACGGTTGCACCTGCGGTAGGACCTGCTAAAGCAGAAGTAGCAATATCGTTTCCACCCTTACCAAAAAGAAGTTGATAGCCACCTCTAATCATGAACATTTCCTTGAAAGCATATTCTACTCCAAAGTTGAGCTGGTCTTTCGAGAAGCTGTTTGAAGTGAAGTTTCCTGCACCAGTAACTCTGTTAATCATCTTGTTATCTCTCCAGTGATAGGTAACTCCAATATTAAGAGAAGATGGCATTTCGTACTTCGCAGATCGATACTCCAACGTTAAGCTGTTATCTCCTCCAGGAACAGTTCCACGAACTGAAAGTCCATCTCCTTTATACTTCATTGGTGGTCCAACATTCTTCAAAGAGATACCGAATTGAACATTATCCTTGTTCTTCTCCTTGTCTCTGTTTCCCAATCGCGTAGTATATGAAATACCAGCATCGAAGGCTACTCCAGATGCATTAAGGTTAGAGATGCTTTGATTAATGATACGTACTGTAATACCACCATTGATGCTGTTTGAGAAACTCTTCGCATAAGAAACACCAATGTTCAGGTAGTTTGGAGAAAACGTTCCATTACCACCATCAGGCAATTCAGAAGTGGTGATGTCAATTTCACCAAAACTCATATTCATCACACTAAGTCCGATAACACCAGCATCTCCAATCTTTTGAGAAAGACCGAACGAATTAATCATTACGCCTGACCCAACCAACCATTGAGTGTTTGAAAACAAAACCTCTGTCTTGGTTGTGAATGCCATCCCTGCAACATTCAGAAACTGGGCTTCTAAGCCTCTTACCGATGCTGTGTTTGCGCTAGCAAATCCTGAACTTCTTGCCCATGGATTAATCAACAGTTCAGTTGCTCCAGCCTGTCCAGCTCGATCCGAGTTGCCTGCAAGCGCAGGGAACGCGAACATTCCGCTAAACAGTGCAATGAAAGTTATTCTTAAAATTCTTCTCATATCCTTATTCTTCAATTGAATCAAATCAGACGGCACGTTAGAAAGAGTTCAAATCTAGCTGTCGTATTGTCCCAAACCATTTAATCACTTTCTCACCTATGCCTGGCGCATCAACATGAATTAAATACACGCCACTTGCAACTGGAATTTTTTGGTGGTTATTAAGATCCCAATCCAAAGATGTAATTGGCGAATCCTTCTTGAATCGTCTTACCAGAATACCATTCACAGTGTAAATACTTACCGTACACTGAACTGGCAGGTTAATAATCTTAACCACGTTGTCAAGCTGAGTTTGCTCATAACCTGAATGTGCGTAGTAAGGATTCGGAACCGCTCTAATGATATCTAATGCACTTTCAGCTGTGCGTAAATCAGTTCTAACGGTTGCAAAATCACCTGTCGAAAACGTGTACATAGGTAGGTTATCGTTCTCTGGCTGACCAACTGACCAACCTGGAGCGAAATTACTTCTGTAAGGTTTAGTAACCCTGACACTGACATTGACAATGTTTTCTAAAAGCTTACCATTGTTTGCGAGCAAAGGAACACCCACCCACATTGCATCCTTGAATACACGTCTCTTTGCAGGGTCTCCAGGGTTGAAGTTATTCTCCGAAAGCTTGCTGTAAATGAAAGCACCTTCATCGTACGCAGGTACATCGTCATTCGGGCTATCACCGTTATGGCCGAATATATAGATGTAGTGACCGCCTCCGAAGATCGGATCCGGACGTAGTATATCCGTATTAAAGTTGCCGAATAGTTCGCTGGTAGGATTCCAAATCAAGTCTGCACCATTACTCTGTTGCAACCACGAGTTCTCACCGAAAGCCATATTCAAACGCTCTCCTGTTTCTACATTTATTGCGAACCCAGGAAACCATCCCATTCCCATTGTACCAGAACCATCTGGCTTACCTTCTTTGTCTACAGAAGGAGTCATACGAAGGTTGAATCGCTTAGCTCCACCGATAGTTGGAGCATACGTATCTCCAATCTCGAAAACCGGACAGCGGGTCCATTTTGACTTGTCAGACGTAATCTCAACATCAACACCCGCCAAGTTTTCAAGGTCATTGAGTGACTTAAACTTGCTCCAAGTTGGAGACATAACGCTATCTGCGTGACTGGCCAATTTGTAAGGTGCCCAGGTTCCATTAAGTACCTTTTCATAAACCTGTTCTTCATCTCCAGCGTAATCAACACCATCTACCGACCCACTTCGAATCCAATTCAATGCCGATGTTCCATCCACATCAGGGATTCCTGTTAACCAGAAGTTTGTTCCCGAGTAGCTGATTCGTCCATCGATAAAACCGTTCCCTGACTCTACGTCTCCAGGATCGATTGTCTGCTCCAAGAACACTGAAAGTCCCCATTGTGGAATCAATTGCTCGTTACCGTTTGAAAGACCAATTGGCTTAGCAGCCCAAACTATCAATGAGTCTGGATATTGAGCTACTAGCGGAGGACAATCGTCTCCAATACATTCTAACGACCAATAAGCATCAGTTAAATCTCCTGGTGTTATTGAATCGTGCATTTTGAACACGAAATCAGCGTTAGGAAGATTCTTAGGGTCAATTACTTTGATGTCAACTGGTCCTGAACCATTGGCATAGGTAATCTTCTCTGCTCTACCGTTAGGGCTGTTGAGAATGTCTCGAATACTCTGACGGATTAAAGTAAGATTTCGACCACCGTTTCCTTGACCTTCAACTCTAGTCAGCATTGGGCCATCGCCATACTCCGCATTGAGTACAGTTCCTCGTTGCTCTGGTTCTGTTTTGTGCGGAATAGCCACTACTGGAGTAATTGCTCCTCCAAAGGCATTCTTTCGACCAGCCAAATAAGGAGTCTTTTGACCATCCAATTGAAGCGGGTCATTCTGATCATACGTCTTATAGTTGTTGTAAGAATATGATACAGCCATGAAGTAATACTTCTTATGGTTTACCAATTGTCTGTCGGTAGTGGCAAACTGATCTTGAACAATTCTAAACGAATGTTTCAATCCTTCATTCGCACCATTCACCATTTCAACAGGGATACTTGCGTTTAACTCCTCAGAGAAAGTGAAGTTCACAAGTTGATCTATCGGCTGATTTGTAAGTGGGTCTATGTTCTTAATATCGCACTGCGCAACTAGACGGGCTACATCAGGATTGGTAAGCTCAGAAGATGAAACACTTTCATCCTTTAGTTGGAATATTTGATACCCTTCAAACCTAAAAACGTTTTGCTCATTCGTATTCCAAAATGGCGGAATGAACGGGTCAATTTGAGCGTAATCTTCATTCTTGTTATTTGAAGAAGACGGATTGAAAAGCGAAAGAATTAACTCCCTATCCAACTCAACAATACTCAACTCAGGAGCATCAGGTCCGTCAATCAAAACGAAGCAATTATCAAAAAGTGATTGTGCTTTATCGTCAACGATACGAACTTTCTCAACTGATTCGTAAGGGTCAGAAGCATTGGTTGCACGAGCCCATACAACACCAACTGTAATATCATTTACAGCTCCAGGCTCCAAGGTAAACGGACCAGCAGATTGCATAAACCTTCTATCGAATGGTACTGTTCCTGCCGTTTGCTCAGTCCAAATAGGCTGAGGTGTTCCAGAGGTTCCCCATCCACAAGGGTCAGACTCGCCAGGAAACATATAACCAGCCAATGTTCCTTGGTCGCAACCACCGCTTGGGTGACCATTTTGACCATAACACATAGGAGCACCATCTTTCCAGATACCTCGCATGTAATTGTAATAATCAGCTCCAGTGTTTGGATCCTGAGTAGCAGGATTTCCCTGACCTGAGTTATTGTGATATACAAACCTTCTCATACCGAACCGTTCGTTATCAATTTTTCCATCTCCGTAGCCAACACCGATACCGCCATAGACGATTCCTCCTTCACTTATTGCTTGGGCAACCTCGCAATTAGTATAAAGTGGGTTGTCTACTCCATCATTATCCTGATAAGGTCCTTGGAAAAAGTCAACACCAATAGCCGGAGGATTTGCTCCATATTGCTGAGGACCACCGGTTCCATCAACTGCAAAACCGTTGTAGCAATACCCCAATCCTCTTCGCACATCGCAACCAACGTAGTCATCCTGAGCGTACCCCAAATCTGGGTCAACCCATTGGGCGAAGTACGTGTTGGTAAGCGTAAATGAACCTCTGTTTATAAGCTCATAGTTATAAAAGGTCATGTCGTTGATTTCATCATTCGTAGAGAATGCGAAAGCCTGCCCTCTAATCTCCATACCAATTGGATTAGCTCCCGTCTCAGTATGAATGTTTCCCTTATCATTGAATACCCACCAAAGTGTTTCATCACCGAAAAGCTTCACTTCTCTATCAATCAAACAGTTAAATTCGGTTGGATTAAGGTCATAATAAGGGTAATCACCGCCATCTTCAGGATTATAACCACCACTACCATCTGCATCATAGTAAGGAGCTAGGTTGTAATCCTGTCCCATCGCCACGTCTCCATGAGCTGGCCAGTTTAAAATAGATGCCGGAATACTGTACCCTGCATAGTCAATACCTTCGTCACATTCTGGATCTTGCGAGCACAGATACCAAGCCACGAACTCGTCAACTTCAGTTCTTGTAATTTGGAAGAACTTGTCATACTCAGAACATGTTTGCGGGTCAATTTCAGCTGTGGTCGTATTCAATGGTCCAGGCCAGAAATCATAACCACTCTGACGGAACTGCATAGCAGCCACTTTCAATTGGTTGTTGACGTCCACTCCACCCATCCAAAGCGAACCAGAGAAGATAGCGTGAACGCCACCATCTTTTGGCACCTCATATGCAGCAGAACTCTGTAGGTTTCCCCACATATCTCCACCTGTATGAATACGGGTACGAACGTTATTGAGATCGAGGTCGATAGATGTTCCTGGAGGAGCACAATCGGCAGCAAGGTCTTTTGGCCCTGATGTTTTGTTGCTAGAATCGCCTAGCCCTCTTGTCTTTTCCGCATAGGACATATCAGCTACACTGATTATAGCTAATGCGATAAATAATACTTTGAATTGTTTTGACATGACCATTAAATTTTTTCGATTCAAACTATCAGAAGTTTAACATGAGACCCAACCGAATCCTTCTAGGACGCGAGTAGTTGAATGGGTTGTTAATAGCTACTGAATACATATCACGGAATGATTGTTCATCAGTTTGAGATTGAATTGAGCTTTGACTTGATGCATTTGCCAAGTAACCATCATCATCTGGGTTACCAGTTTTGCGATACACACCAAGAACATTGGCAGTATTAAGAAGGTTCTGAATGTCTACATAGATATTCAAGTTTGATGTCTTCGCAGGCTTACCCTCTTTGCCTTTATTCCATTTGATTGTTACGTCTTTATCGATTCGCATATCAATTCTAAACTGCCAAGGACGACTTGAACCGTTAATCGATCCCTCTAGGAAAGGTGTAGCACCACCAAGAGCGACAGGAGTAGTATTCGACTGACGAGAGTACGGATTACCCGAACCAGCGCGGATGATTGCATTCACACCGAAACTTTGCAACCAGTTGATAGTCTTTCCGTTTTTGGTAACAGTCTTTGGTCCATTGTAATTCTTTCCAACTCCAAAACGATAGTCAGCAGACAAAACGATATTGTGACGCTGGTCGAAATCAAGTGGCTGAATTACTCTTAGGTTAGGAAAACCAGCATTTACTAGACCAACGCTGGTTTCAACACTTGACCCTGTTCCGTCAGCGAACTGAAGCGTGTAAGCCAATCGCAGCTGGATATTCTTAGTTCTACGAAGATCGTAAGAAACAGTAAGTCCTTTCACTGTTCCAAAGTCAAGATTACCGAATGTGGTGTACGTTCTTGGATAAGCCTCTGTAACACGTACCGTTGCAATCTGATCTCTCATTTCACGGTAGAAACCGTTCAACTCGATAGCTGAGCGTTTGCCAAGTGTTTGCTTAAATCCAATCGCGTACTCAATAGTAGTTGTCGGCTTTAGGTTCGGGTTATTTACCCTATCTGTCCTGTTTTGCAGAAACAGATAATCAATCATATCCAACCTGTTTCCTTCTAACGGACGTTGAGTAAGTACATCGTAGTTGGCATAGAACAACGCATTCTCAGAAATTGGGAATGAGAACGAAATCCTAGGCATTACGTTAATCTGTGGCTCGTAATCTTTGAAAGCTCCTGAAGAAATCACTTCTTGATCAGGGTTAATTAGGTATGGAGCAATTCCATTACCTGTTCTAAGAACAGATGGATCACTAACCTCAATTCCTTGAGCATCATACCAAACAGTTCCTTCACGATAACCTACAATCGCAGTCGGACTTGAAATATCGTTTACGTAAACAACCGCAGAGTTTGAGATATTACTTGGATGATTTTGAACCTGACCATCAAGCGTTGTCACCTCTCCAGCAGTGTAAGCTTCGTACAACAAGAAAGGGTCCTTTAGCACTTTTTGGTTCGCATCGTAACGGTCAACACGAACACCAACACGGAAAATAAGATCCTTGAAAGTAAACTCATCTTGAATGTAACCAGCCATGTAAATTGGCTGAAAAGCTCCGATTTTACGAGTGAAGTTGCCGTAAGAATCTTTTTCGGTGAAGAAATCGTCAAATGAAGGACGACCTTTTAGTTTCTGACCTGTATGGTCGAAACCATAGTAATTCACCAAGTTGTTTCCATTATTAAGCAGTTCGTCAGCACTAAACCAGCTTATATCATAGAAATCAGGATCGTACGAATCGATATCAATCCAATCAGTTCCTGTTGGATCAAGGCCTAGCGCCTCACGAATGTTGTAGTCAATGAAATACTGACCTTCTCCACGTTGTGAATACTCATTATCTGCGGTATACAGTCGATTGTAAGAAATCGTGTCAGTGTAATTGCCGTTTGAATCAAAATGAACGATTGGATTATCAGTATCCTGCTGTGCCAAATGGCTATTAGCATACTGTCTGGTCAACGTCCAAAGCGTATAAGGCGAGTATCCTACAAACGCATCACTTCGCTGCTCATATTCAAAACCAAGAGAGATGGAGTGGTTTCCAATGTCGAATGAACCAGTAGCCATAACCCTAAACTGAGTTTGATCAGCTTTGCTGTAGCTATTGTACTGGGTTCCAGTATTGCTCCAAAGACCATAAACGCTTCTTGGAGAATCGCCATTTCTTAAAGCTCCCCTATCTTGATCAATCTGAGTAAGGTTACGATACTTTCCGTCTGGCTCAGGATTTTGATTGTAATACTGCTCCGTGTATGCCGAGAGATACGGATTGATATCCGATCCTTCAAAAGCAATCAACGTATCTCGGTCAGGACCTTGGATAAAACCAGGCAATCCAGTTACGTCATCTATACCAAAACCATAGGTCTTTTCCTTGTAAGTCGTGAATTTTCCAACGTAACCATAGCGGAACAACTCATCTTCGTGTTGATCATCCTGTGTTCGCTGACTTGTACTAGAATAATCTGCTTGAATACTGTAGAACGCGCTACCGATTGATGCCTTTTTAGTTCTCTCTCCTTCTGCTGGAGCCTTTGGAGTGAATCGCTGAGTAAAACGACCATAAACCCTCCAAGTTTTATTGATGACTTCACCATTATTGTCGAAGTTGAACATTGATCCGGCATAGCTGTAAGAACGGAAATCGTTAAAATCGATAGACCCACCCACTTTCAAGGTTACGTCAGCAGGAAGATAAAAATCCAAGTTACCAGAAGCAACAATTCCTCTACTTGCCACATTCTTGCGCTGCTCAGTCCATTCCAAATCGCTTTTTCGTATTAGCTCAGAACGAAGGATAGACGCACCTGCAGAAGATTGAACAATCGGCTCTTCACGAAGGCTTTGCAACACATCGTCTTTCACGTAGTACGAGCCAATTGCAGATGGACGTGGATCCTGAGTGTAGTTAAGCTCACCGGCCAAGAAGTACCCTAGAATAGGCTTCTTCGCTTTTCCTTCAGGGTCAGTTCTATCCTTTACGCTAATAAGTGGGCCTGACAAGTTACCTGCCACCAAGTGATATCCCTGTGGATCGAAGATATATCTGTTCTTATCACCATACTTAATTCCGCCAGAACTAACAACCTCAATACCTCCATAAGTAATTCTTGATGCACCTTTGGTCGTAATCGAAATAACACCCCCTGTTGCATCACCATATTGCGCTGGGATTCCGCCTGTTAATACACTTACCTGTTCGTAAGCAGCCTGCGGAATATTCACAGACCCACGAACCTTAACACCATCAATAAACGTATTAGTAGACCCCTCTCGTGTACCACGAATACTACCAATAGCACCGTCATTATCCTGAACACCAGCAACAGTTGTTACCGCAGCAGACGCACCTCTACTTGGCATCTTCTCAATGTCAGCACCGGTAACTGTAGTCTTAGAACCACCGTCCTTTTCAATCAACGGAATAACATATGCAACCACCTGAACCTCGTCCAATTTTACACCGGCAGACATCTCGAATTTTACTTCAATATTCTGTTCTGCCTTGATAACAACACCAGTCCTTTCTTGCGCTGTGAAACCTACAGAAGAGGCTTTAATGGTGTAATCGTTACCAGGTTTGATGGATTTGATTTTGTACTTACCATCAAAATCGGTGGTGCTACCTGTAACCACTTGGCCTGCTTGCAAGATTGCAACGTTGGCAAATGGAATAGGCTCACCTTTATCATCGATAATGGTTCCGTAAACACCACCAGTACCGATTTGGGCCTGAGAAATACCTACCGCAGTTACGACAAGTACACCAAGTAGTAGAAGTCTTTTTATCATACCAATTTTACTTTTCAATTATGCCTCCGGAAAAAGCGCGGCTAAAGTAGCAAAGATCAATCCGTGTGTCAAAATTTGTTAAACAATTGTTAACCAGTGTTAATTTGAGTTCAATTGTAGGGTCTTTCAAGTATAGCATTGAGTACAATCGCTTGTTGAAGACTAAATCCAGACGGAACAACGCGATCCATAAGGGTTTCCTCCTCCAATTCTTCAACTTTTAGCTTTGGCACTTGTCGCTGCACTCTATGACTTTTCATTTCTCCTTCAGACATTTTATAACTTTCAGATAGATGCGAGTGAGTCAAATCCATGCTCAAGAACTTGTCTTGATTGTTACTTGATTGGTTAATAGCAACTGGCTCAGGCCGCTTCTTTCCCTCTAACTGCTCCATAATAATATCTTCTAGCGAACGCGAAGGCTGTTCGCCTCCATAAGTTTGAACCTCTCTCTTCTTCTTTGAGACTGGCTGACCTTCTTTTCCATCTCCTTTTTGAGACTTCTTGTAGGTATTCCAAACGAACCAACCGATGGCTGCTAGTACGTAAACTATGTTTCCAAAATCGTCCATTCTATTCTTTTTTCTTTTTCGATGACCACTTCTTCGTTCGTTGATTCCTCTTCGACTTTTTCTGGGTCTGTTTCATTCGTTTCCTTGTTTCCTTATCCTGCCCTTTCCAATGCCTTTTGATAGCTTTTTCCTGTGCAGCATCACTCTCTTTCTTAAGCGCCTCCTGTTTTTTGTCCGCTTCTTTCTGTGCCTTAGTAGCGGAACTTTGCGCAAAACCAACGCTTGTAATTACTGATAAGAAAATGGTGAATAAGACTCGGCTCAAAAAATTCATGGCTCAAATATGTTCTGCAAATGAAGTTTCGAATGTACGGGAACGGACACAATTGCACATGAACTTACTGTTCCAAGTAGCCCAAAATAAGACTTACTATCCTAATTGACTCCCGCCCATCACAATAAAGCCAAAACCAAATGGGTTTGAACCCCTAACTTTGCCAAATGAAATCGACACCACTATTATTGATTTTTGGTATTGCGCTCGTCCTGTTGACGTTTACATCTTGCGACCGAAGTAATCGAAGCGGTATTCCTTACGTTCCAGTCAATTATCAAATAACGGTTTCCAACCCAGAATTTTCAGCATTGCTTGCAGTTGGTGGCTATGTAACCATTGCTGGTGGCTCAAAAGGAATTATCGTGTATCGATTCTCTCCAGATGAATTCAGAGCTTACGATCGTCATTGCACATTTATGATTGATGACAATTGCCGCGTAACGATGGACAACACAGATGTCAGTGCCGTTGATACCGAATGTTGTGATTCCAAATTTCTCATCATCGATGGCTCACCTATTGAGGGTCCTGCTGCCATCGGTCTTCAGCAATACAACACCGAATTTGACGGCAACACGCTATTCATTTTTAACTAAATGATTGTTGTAACCGGAGCCGCTGGATTTATCGGAAGCTGTCTCTTGACAGGCTTGAAAAATGCCGGCTATGTTGACCTTGTGGCCGTTGACGATTTCAGTAATCCCATCAAAAACAAAAATCTTGAAGGCAAGGAGCTTACGGCAAAAGTTGACCGAAAGGACTTTTTCAAGTGGATTCAAGACAATCACCGCTTCATTCAGTTCATCTTTCATCTAGGTGCAAGAACAGACACCACCGAATTCAATCATCAGATATTCCAAGAACTCAATGTCGATTACTCGAAACGGGTATGGAACCTGTGCGCTGAATTCGGTCTTCCTTTAATCTATGCATCATCGGCTGCGACCTACGGTTTGGGAGAACTTGGATTTGAGGACAATCATTCCGTGATACAAAACCTCAAACCCTTAAACCCTTACGGAGAGTCAAAAAACGAATTCGATCTGTGGGCCATCGACCAGAGTACCAAACCATTTTTCTGGTCGGGGTTGAAATTTTTCAACGTGTATGGCCCAAACGAATATCATAAAGGAAGAATGGCGTCTGTAATCCTTCATGCGTTCAACCAAATCACCCAATCCGGAGAGATGAAACTCTTTCGTTCGCACAACCCGAACTACCAAGATGGCGAGCAACTCAGAGATTTCATTTACGTGAAGGACGTTATCAATACCTGCATCTTTCTGATGGAGACCCGAAAACATTCGGGCATCTACAATCTGGGATCGGGGCAGGCCCGCACCTTTCTCGATTTGACCAAGGCTACATTTAAAGCCATTGGTAAAACCGAGAACATCAGTTTTGCGGATACGCCAGCGGATATCAGAGACAAATACCAGTATTTCACAGAGGCCAACATGACCAAATTGCGGTCAATCGGTTATAATACACCGTTCCACACATTGGAGGAGGGTGTTGCCGATTATGTTGGCACTTATCTGGTTTCAGGTAAGCATTTCTGAAACCGAGCGAAGAAACGGGATTACAGTCTTTTCTTCTTCTTATCAGTATGTCAAAGAACGAGGTGTATGCTATTTGATTTGCGATTGACGATTTGCGATTGGTCGCAACCCGCAATCGTTCCATCAGCTTGATTTCTTTTTCAACTTCACAAACTCAATCAACCTATTTCTTAATTACCCTTCTGGTCTCCATCTTGTTTCCAAGGTTGAGCCGTACGATGTACATTCCAGTAGGATATTTAGAGAAATCCAGTTTCTGTGAACTGATTCCTGGCTCGAACACACCAGTGTCAACCAGTTTTCCAAGCGGGTCGTAAATCTCTATAGGAATAGATGCTCTAACGGTGAACTCGAAATCGAACACGAGCTCGCCTTCAACAGGATTCGGCTTCACAACAAACTCATTATCCTCATCTCCTGCTGTAGGTAAATCTCCATCCCGACTTCCGTCTCCATCCTTGAACATCGGATTTTGAGAAGCGACTGAGTGCTGTAAAACCTCTTTAGATAGTTGGCTATTCTCTGCCAAGCTCTGCCCGTAGATATTTCCTTTATCTATCAGGATCCACACAATTGCCATGATGATAATGGTGGAAATTCTCAGCAGACCTTTTACTGCTTTGTGGCTTTTGTAATTGTTGTACACGTTTTTCATCATGCTATTATTTAAAGGTTCAACTTCTGTTTCTCTCAATCGATATGCTAAAGTTAAGTAGGGTGTTGCGGATGGTCAAACCACGTAAGTGACCATTCTATACATCTCAAAACGACTGTAATCCCGTTTTTCATTATT
>Ga0210295_1009730_pt1 | contig 13256 bp, 8 predicted proteins | sample R963ASmetaT_FD_159686 | JGI IMG/M metagenome (GOLD analysis project Ga0210295, IMG submission 159686) | Metatranscriptome of estuarine water microbial communities from the Columbia River estuary, Oregon, United States - R9.63AS (Metagenome... | ecosystem: Environmental > Aquatic > Marine >...
AGAGAATAAGATTCCATCAGCTTTTGAAAGCGCCACCATTCCGTGGATAGGAAAGGCAATGAAATCTATTGACCTGTTTATCTCTGCAAGATTGAGTGAATCAGGTATTCATCTGACGAGACAGCAAGTTGTTTTGATGAAAATCCTCTACACTGACGGACCACTTCCGCAAAACGATCTTGCATATCTAACCGACCGCGATAAGACCAGTTTAACACGGCTTTTAAGCGGAATGGAGAAGAAAACACTCGTAGCACGAATCCCTTCAACAGAAGATAAGCGAGTGAATCTGGTGCACCTTACAAAAAATGGAGAAAAGGTTTTGAACGAAACTGCCCCTACCCTGTTAGATATCATTCGAGAGTTGGAAGATGGTGTTTCTGCAGACGAAAAAGCATGCGTCATTAAAGTGATGAAGCAGATAAGAAAGAACATTGGCAATCACATAGATAGTTGTAATAGCAACAAATAATAAAATGGTAAGAAAAATCGTTATCGTAGTAATCAGTATCGTCATCCTTGGAGGTGGTTTTCTGCTAAAAACAAAATTGGCCGACAGCAAGAAAATACCTGTTAAGAAGCAGGAAAAGCAGATTACAACTGTCTACGCTCAGAAAGTAAAAAATGGCACTGTGCCAATCAAATTCAGCGCCACAGGTAAACTCACTGCCAAAAACCGCGTGGAACTTTACGCAGAAGTACAAGGTATCATGACTTCAAGCTCTGGTAATTTCAAGGCTGGAGAACGCTATGCGAAAGGGTCTCGCTTAGTTGCGATTGATTCGGAAGTGTATCGTGCTGGTGTGATGGCGCAAAAGAGCAGCCTTCAGAATATGGTTACTGCCGCTTTGGCGGATATCCGCTTAGACTTCCCGCAATCATTTGACCGTTGGAGTGCGTTTCTAGCAGCATTGGACATGAAGAACCCGCTCCCTGCCCTGCCCGAGCCTGCTTCAGACAAAGAGAAACTCTTTATCACAGGTCGCAACATCTACACGAACTACTACAACGTTCGAAACATGGAACTGACCTTAGCTAAATACAGCATCTCCGCTCCTTTTGACGGCATTCTGACAGAAGCACTTGTCACGCCAGGAACGCTCATTCGTCCAGGGCAGAAACTTGGAACACTCATTCAAACTTCTGTTTATGAAATGGAAATGCCAGTAAGCACTTCGATGGTTGACCATATGAAAGTGGGCCAAAGTGTGGCGCTTCATGCAACAAACAAACCCAACAGTGCTTGGCTGGGAAAGATTACTCGCATCAATGCGTTGGTGAATTCTGGAACGCAGACCGTTAACGTATATATCGAGGTTTCTGGTGCAGGATTGGAAGAAGGTATGTTCTTGGAAGCTAATGTGGCCGCTAACGAGATTGAGAATGCATTTGAAATTGATCGAAGCGTACTCTTCAATAATAATCAAGTTTACGTGGCCAAAGATTCGCTACTTATTCAAAAGACGGTTGAAACCAAGTATTTCAACGAACGAACGGTGGTTGTAAGTGGTTTGACCGACAACGATTTAGTGCTCACAAAAATGCCTCCTCGCTCCTTTCCGGGAATGAAAATAGCTGTGCTCGAGAACTAGGATTCTTGAACATTCATCTGAAATTCTGATAAGACAATGAAGTCCATCATATCGCATTTTATTAAGTATCCCGTGGCTGTAAACGTGGCCATTTTGGCTAGCGTTGTGCTGGGTATTTTCGGGATGCTCTCGCTCAAATCGAGCTTTTTCCCACTACAGGATTCAAAGATTGTCACTGTAGCAGTAGCTTATCCGGGCGCTTCTCCCCAGGAAATGGAAGAAGGCGTGGTGCTGAAAATTGAAGACAACCTTCGCGGCTTGGTCGGAGTAGATCGATTCACCTCTGCGTCATCAGAAAACACGGCACTCATCACCATTGAATCAGAAAAAGGCTACGACATTGACGTGCTGCTGGCTGATGTGAAAAATGCGGTGGACAAGGTTCCTTCCTTTCCTACTGAAATGGAGCCGCCTGTTGTGGCCAAGAACGAAAACCTGAATGTTTCCATTGAATTTGAAGTAAGCGGGAAAGATATTTCGCTCAAAACCTTGAAAGGAATTGGTCGCGAGGTAGAGAACGACCTTAGGAACATCGATGGCATATCTCAAGTTGATTTGAAAGGATTTCCGAACGAGGAAATTGCCATTTCGGTAAATGAGGAGAAACTGCGCGCTTACAACCTTACGTTCCGTGAGGTGTCTGCTGCCGTTGCAAGCAACAATATTCTTGTAACCGGTGGCTCCATCAAAACGGTCGCAGAAGATTATCTGATTCGTGTAAACAATCGTTCTTATTACGGGAACGAAATGGACAATATCATTCTGAAAACCGAATCAACTGGCGGAATCGTGCGGTTGAAAGACGTGGCCACGGTTGCCGATTTGTGGTCAGAATCGCCAGACAGAACGTATTTCAATGGCGAATCGTCTGTTTCGCTCAGCGTGAGCACGACAAATAGTGAAGACCTTATTCTCGCAGCCAAGAAGGTAATGGCCTACGCTGATGAATTCAACGAGAAGCACGACAACGTTAAAATCAGCATAACGAGCGACCGATCTGAACTGATTGTTCAACGTACTGAATTACTACTCACCAATGGAGTGCAAGGAATTCTGTTGGTACTCTTCTTCCTTTCGCTCTTCCTCCGACCACGTTTGGCCATGTGGGTAGCATTCGGAATTCCAATCTCGTTCATGGGCATGTTCATGCTTGCTTCCTATTTCGAAGTGACGATCAATGTGCTATCGCTGTTCGGAATGATTATCGTGATTGGAATTTTGGTGGACGATGGAATTGTGATTGCAGAAAACATCTTCCATCATCACGAACTCGGAAAAGGTCGTATTCAAGCAGCCATTGACGGTACCATGGAGGTGATGCCGGCCATTACATCTGCCATTCTAACTACCCTCATTGCCTTTTCAACCTTCTTTTGGTTGGATGGCCGCATAGGCGAGTTTTTCGGAGAAGTTTCGATTGTGGTTATCCTCACGCTCGCGTTTTCGCTCATCGAAGCGTTAATCATTCTTCCCGCTCACGTAGCACATTCTCAGGCACTTGCTCCTACTCAGAAAACCTATTTTTTCAACGTATGGGGAAATAAGGCAATGGAATTCATGCGCGATAGGATGTACAGTCCGTTTCTTCATTTTTTCATGCGCTACAAGATTCTTGGTTTTGCCATCATCATATCCTTGTTCATGATTACGTTGGGAGCCATTAGCGGTGGTATTATCAAGACCACCTTCTTCCCAGTTATTGCTTCTGATCAGGTAACTGTTACCTTAAAAATGCCGCAAGGGATTAATCCAGAAGTAACAGATTCCATCATTTCGATTATCGAAGAAGTTACTTGGAAAGTGAACGAAGAATACAGCGCTAAACAGACTGGCGATAAGCAAGTAATTGAAAACGTTATTAAACGTATCGGTCCGGGAACTGCAAACGCATCATTGAAGATTAATCTCTTGCCTGGTGAGGAACGCGATTTCACTGCTGGGGACATTGCGGAGTCGATTGCTCAACTCTCGGGCGAGCATCCGTCAGCAGAAAGTCTCATATTCGATTCGGGTTCAAACTTTGGCGGAAAACCTGTTTCCGTTTCGCTGCTCAGCTACAATATCGCTGAACTGAAGGCAGCCAAGGCCGAGCTGAAAGAACGCTTGAAGGAAAATACCTTGCTGAGAGACATCAGCGATAACGACCCTGCTGGTATCAAAGAAGTGAGGGTGACGTTGAAAGACGAAGCCTACGTGCTTGGATTTACCTTGAATGACGTAATCAGCCAAGTTCGTGCTGGATTCAATGGATTGCAAGTACAGCGTTTTCAGCGCGGCCAAGATGAAATCATCGTTTGGGTGCGGTACGAGCGCGACAACCGCTCATCCATCAAGAATTTGGACGAAATGCGTATCGTTTCGGCCAAAGGCGACCGTGTTCCATTGAACGAAATTGCAGATTACACCATCGAGCGTGGCGAGATTAGCATCAATCACTTAGACGGAAAACGCGAGATAAAAATTGAGGCAGACCTGAAAGACCCGAAAGAAAGTGCCAGCGATGTGATTGCCGACATTCAGGAGAACATTATGCCAGTCATTCGTTCTAAGTACCCCAGCGTTTCGGCACTTTACGAAGGACAGAATCGCGAAGCAGGAAAGGTTATCGGTTCAGCAAAGACCGTTTTCCCAATCATTCTCTTCCTCATTTACATTGTAATCGCATTCACCTTCCGCTCCTACATGCAGCCGATGTTATTGCTAATCATGATTCCATTTAGCCTTATCGGAGTTTCTTGGGGACACTGGATTCATGGTTTTCCAATCAACGTCCTTTCCTTCTTGGGCATCATTGCGCTCATCGGAATTGTGGTGAACGATGGATTGGTACTTATCAGCAAATTCAATAATTATTTACAAGAAGGATTGAGTTTCGATAATGCGCTGATTGCCGCAGGGAAATCACGTTTCCGAGCCATTTTCCTCACATCTGTTACAACCATTGCAGGTCTTTCGCCACTTATGTTGGAGAAAAGTCGTCAGGCACAGTTTCTCATTCCAATGGCTATTTCTATTGCCTACGGAATTGCCATTGCAACCATACTCACTTTGGTAATGCTGCCCATGCTGCTATCGGTTGGTAATACGCTGAAAGTGTACGCGAATTGGCTTTGGGAAGGACAACGACCAAGTAAGGAATCGGTTGAGCCAGCTATTGAGGAATTGGAAGAACAACGACACGATGAAGCTGAATAGAACACGGATGAAGTCTTATATATCACGAAATAAAAAGATGAACACGGATATAGAAAATACTTTGGACGCACGTCATTGCGAAGGAAGAATGACTGAAGCAATCTCTGAGCTGAAAGGTTGCTTCGCTTTGCTCGCAATGACGGTGCTTATTGGGTTCAGCACGAACGCGCAAGCACAAGAGGTTCTTACAAGAGACGAAGCCGCCAAACTTGCGCTGCAGCACAATTACGACATACAGGTGGCGCAGAAAACAGTGGAGACTGGTAAGAACAACGCAAGCATCTACAATTCTGGTTTTCTACCTACGGCCAATGCCAATGGCGGTGCACAAATCACATACAATGCGGGTGAGAACGAGACTGTACAAGGTAATTTTCAATTCGACCCAGCTGAAGCCTATAACTACAACGCCAGCGTGGGTGTAAACTATCTGATTTTTAATGGGCTTGGACGAACCTACAACTACAAGCAACTGAAAGAGCAGCACAACCTAAACGAATTGCAGGCAAAGCAGATTATCGAAAACACGCTGCTGCAGTTATCAAACACTTACTTTCAGATTGCCCAGCTTACAGAGAACGTGGCCATGCTTAAAAGCGCACTCGGCATTTCTTCTACCCGTTTAAAACGTGCCAATTACAGCTACGAATACGGTCAATCAACACAGCTTGACGTGCTGAATGCAGAAGTAGACGTGAACAACGACAGTATCAATCTGCTAAACACGATGCAGCAATTGGAAAACGCCAAGCGCAACTTAAATCTCGTAATGGGCCGAGCCTTAGACACCGATTTTTCGATTGATACGAACATAGTGTTCGACTTGGCATTGAACAACGAAGACCTTATCGTAAAAGCCTTGGAGCGCAATGTTCAAATTGAGCAGACTCAAAGTCAACTTAAGAACAGCGAATATGCTATAAAAGCAAGTCGTGCAGGTTGGTTTCCTTCTCTATCGGCCAATGCTGCCTATGCGTACCAAGGTCAGCAAAACCCAAACGGTGCATTCCTTACGGGTAGTACGAGTTATGGTCCGCAAGCAGGATTGAGTTTGAGTTGGAACATCTTTGATGGTGGAACCACTAAAACACGCCAGCAGAATGCAAAGATTGCTCTCGAATCGCAGAAGATTCAGCAAGAGCGGACCACGGTTACCGTTCAGCGCGATGTGCAAAATGGTTATTCAACGTATCAGAATGCCTTGTTTGTACTTCAAGCTCAAGAATCCAATCTGAAGACCACACAACGCAATTTTGAACGTACCAACGAGATATACAAGCAAGGACAGGTTACTTCCATTGAATTCCGTCAGGCGCAATTAAACATGCTTAACGCAGAAAACAACCGTAGCCAAGCCAAGTACAACGCCAAAAATGCGGAGTTGCAATTGAAGCAATTGGCTGGAGTGCTATTAGACAGCAACTAATTGGCAGGTTGAGGTTTTAGCTTGCTGGAATAACTTCTCCTCATTAACTGAAAACATTGTTTCATGGGTTCATGTTAAGATTGTCTAAAGCTGTGTGGCTTTACAATCAATTGAAAGCATAAAACACTATTTCTTATGGTCGTTAGTAAGGAAGAATTCCTTTCGTGGAATTCAAAATACCGTTCAAATTTCATCAACGCGCTATCAGGTTCTAAAGGAGTACATCTCATTGGTACACAAGGAAAAGATGGCGGCACCAGATTAGAAATCTTTGATTCGGTAGTGCATATAAGTACTGAACCAGCTCTCATAGGCTTTTTCGTAAAACCGCTTGCGGGTGCTACAGATACCTATGCCCGTATTCTTGAAACCAAGTGCTACACCATAAATCATGTGCATAAATCATTTTTAGAACGAGCACATGCTGCATCTTTGAAAATAAACTGTCAGTCTCAATTCGATCTATGCAATCTCAAGAAAGAATATACCAACGATTTTCCGGCTCCTTTTGTAGCAGAAAGCAATATCAAAATAGGATTGAAACTAAGAGATGATATCCAAGTGATTGAAGGTGAAACTCATCTCATTATTGGCGAAGTTGAATTTGTTAACATAAACGAAGACTACCTAGAAGAAGATGGCCAATTAGATTTGGAGAAAGCACATGATGTATATGGTGTAGGTTTAAACCACTACTCTTCGCTAAAGAAATTCGTTACCCTTTCAGACGCAACGGTTGAAGACCTACCAAATTTTAACAGGAAAAAGCGACCTGACAGTATTGTTTTCGATGAGGAAAGCCAATCATATAATGCCAATACATTGGCTTACGGCACCAATATTGGCGCGCCAAGTATAGCAGCAAACAACCTTTCTAATTGGAAGAGCAGCGGCATCATTAGTTACAATCACGTTCTCAAGAGTAAAGTCGAAAGAATAAAAGAGGAGTATAATTCGCTTGTAGAAGAATACAGGAACAACGAATTATTGTACCACGCCAAATATGACTTTGAGCCAATCATAGGCGAAGTGTATCACCTCTACGAGAAAGACAATAAGGATGAGTGCTTCTTATCCTTAATACATCCTACTACATGGAGTAGGACCCATTTAGGTTCGTTTAAGCTGAGTAGTGAGAAAGTTTGGTGTAAAGTAGAACTGTAGCATGTCTGATTTAAAAAAACAACTCCGTCCGGCAATACCAAGCATTGTAGAAAAGGAGCACATCAGCGTTGAAGAAAAATTCCAGAATGAGGTGCTACGTCCAATTATCAAATTGCAAAACGACCTCATTGCCAGCTGTTTTAATCATTATTTGAAACGGAAAAAAATAGACTTCCGAGATTTAACGACTGATCAGATTCGGGACCATATTCACAAATCATTCAAGAGCGACACACAATTGAAGGCCGATTTTCGCAGCTTAATTGTTGGGCTTTTAACGCTAGAAGAATACCAACAATACCTTACGATATCTGTGCAATTAAACAGAAGAATCAGTTCCATGATTCAAGAAAGGGTAACCTCGTTTTATATTGAAAAAGACCGCTAATACCAAAGATGCTGTAAACTGACCTTCGATGCTTCCAAACGCATGCCTTTTAGGACTCAAGAACCTAGTGAGTCTTGGCTCGTGGAGAAACTAAAACTATATTTTGAGGTGACTGAAAAAACGATCTGTTAAAAATTGAATTTTGCGTCATGAAAAATCTAACTTGTAGCATATTGGCAGTCTTGTTTTCAACGTTGCATGAAACGCACGGACAAAACATTACCATTAACGGTTTCTTTGGTGCTGATTTTTCTACCGCGTCCTATACTCCAGTTGCACCTACTAACTTTCAAACTATGGAAGGAAGTATAGATACAACAAAGACAAAGGGACTACATTTCATTACAAAATCTTTAGCGTTGTTCGGAGCAGAAAGTGAAACGGCTTCTATACTAGATGAGAATGGGCAATGTATAATGTTTAGAAACTTTGACGGAATCTTCAGGGGAAGTCTATTTAAGTTTGAAAAAGGGAAAATTGTTCTATCACGAAATACTCCTCAAGGCGCAAAAATATCTATCACCAATCCAATAGATATGACAGCCGTAGCATTAGATGTTAGTGATAATCACGATGTCGATATTGTTACGGATACCTCCTTTTGGGTTTTCCAAGACGAAGGCCAATACTTAGGCCTTGCTACGCACCAAAGTATCTCGGGCAACATCTTAGAGAGGCAAGATACCGCTGATTATTATGGTGGATCATATCTGCCAACTCATTACTGGATTGATTTTATTGATGGCGGAATTGGTGAATACGTTCACCCGAATGGCATATCGTCAGCTTTCGGCATTTTAGCCGTAACTGCTCGTCATCAAAATCAGATGTCACTTCATTATAACGGCATGCAATTAAGAATCAGACCGCCTGAAGACCCGTACAACGACTTTACATGGATTGAAAATGGTAATGGGGAATTAGGTTTCTTCGGTTTACATGATCCAGAAATCACAAGTATGAACGGTAACTTATTGACTGTTACAGTTTGGGATAACGGTAACTTCCGAAGTTGGAACGGCAGCTATGAAACGGTTCTTGGAGACATTGACGATGACGGTATTTTGGATACTGTTAGTGTTCCAACCTTGACAGCAGCTTCATATTCAAGAGGACTTGAACTACTCGTTGATATGGACAATATGACGGTTGAAATTTTAAAACAATATTTACCAATTGGCTTATTCTACGGAGGAGCAATGGGAAGCTTTAAACTTATAAGTAACTCGCTTTACAGCTTTAACTATGGAATGGTTGATGGCGAGTACCCGTACTCGCCTTTTGAGGCTCCAGAACCAAGTGCTTCACTTCCTTCTTTTGGAGTTGCAACCCGTGAAGGTGACGAAATTGCTTTTTCTGGATTCTATCCAGATGCTTGTGTATATCAGTTCCAAGCAACCTTTGACACCATACCCAAGTTTCGACCAACCATTACATGTACACCATTAGGAAATGATATGTATGAGTTAGCCGCCAACGATTATACGGGCGATATTCAGTGGTCGAATGGACTCACTGATCCAACCATTACAGTAAACTCACCTCAAGAAAATGATTATCTGTTTTGGGAAACTGATCAGATTTACAATAGGGTTTCGAACAAGTTGACACCAAGTTGGGAGTCGTGTTTGATAACTGGCGGCAATGAAGTTTTCGATACCAAGACACAGAAAGGTACAGTCATCAATCGCTCCATGTTAAGTTCATTGATGGCTGAAAAAAATACAACGATTAACAACTTGGCTGGTCAGGCAGTTAATCTTGCGTCAGTAACTACAGGATATTATGTAATAGGGCAAACGTTATACTATATTCTGTAGTATCACATATTTGTAAATGACGTACTTCTGTTACAGGTGTTTTCTTTTGTAAGCCAATTCATTTTCATAACGGGCAATGGGATTAAACCGTTAATGATTAAATGAAGTGAGAAAGAATTATTTTTTCTGAGATAGGTTTATGTTTCCTTCGATTTAAGACACTAAGATTACAACGAGGGTTGGCACGAATTGACCTTTGCTACTCGCAAACGCGTGCCTGTTCGAATTCCAAAACTTGGTGAGTCTGGGCACGCGGAAAACTAAAACTATCTCAACTCAGAACTTTAAGACGTTGTGAACTGTTCAGGCAAAAACGTATCAAATTATAAATATGGAATTATTGGATAAACTGAATTGGCGTTATGCTACAAAAGCTATGAATGGCCAAAAAGTACCGCAAGAAAAAATTGAAAACATCATTACAGCTATATCCTTGGCACCAACGTCAAGCGGATTACAACCTTTCGAAGTCTTTATAATCACTAATCAGGAAGTAAAAGAAAAGATTAAGAAGATAGCATGGAACCAATCTGTTGTGGCGGATTGCTCTCATTTGTTCGTATTTGCCGCATGGGATACCTATACGGCAGATAGAATCAACAAACAGTTTGATTTGACAAATAGTATTAGAGAATTTAAGAACGAAGGTTGGGAGAATTATCGCCAAATGTTGTTGAACAGCTATCCTCAAAAAGATGCTGAAACAAATTTTAATCATGCTGCAAAACAAGCATATATCGCTTTTTCGCTCGCTATCGCTGCTGCGGCATTTGAAGGAGTTGATTGCACTCCACTAGAAGGTTTTGACCCAACTGCACTAGATGAAATATTAGGATTGCGGGAGAAGGGATTGAGAAGCTGCGTTATGCTTCCTGTAGGATATAGAAATTCTGAAAAAGATTGGCTCGTAAAACTCAAAAAAGTTAGAAAAAGCAGGGCCGATTTGGTAACAGAAATTGATTAGCTAAAACCACGCTAGTAGTTACCATGCAAACTAAAAGCCTATTTTTCAATGCTGTAAAACGTAAGCAATTAGCGAAGACTGGAATTAATGAATGTGAACGAAGAAAAAGTTCAATTAAGTCAAGATCAAATTGACCAATGTATTTCCGTTTTAGAAACGTTAAACAACGACACCAGTCAACTATTTGAAATTCCGAAGGAGCGGAAAATTGAACTGATGATACAGGCAGGTCGACTATCGAGGCCGCTTAAAGATGAGTTTACTCAACGCGATAAAGACGCTCGGAAAAGTGCCAGAAAAAAAGCTGCCGAACAAGACAAACAAGCACGTAACAATACAGGCATTCGCAGTGCGAGAGAAGCAACCGTTTTTATAGCACCCAAAATGATTGCGCTAACTGCTGAACACGCCAAACGTTCTAATACATCTGTTGCTCCGCGAGAATGCTATGTCTGCAAGGAGAAATTTACAACGCTGCATCACTTTTACGATACGATGTGCACTCCTTGTGGCGACTTCAATTATGCCAAGCGCTTCCAAACCGCAGATCTCACAGGGCAAGTGGCGCTGGTAACAGGTTCTCGGCTTAAAATTGGCTATCATATCACACTCATGATGCTGCGGGCAGGAGCAACTGTAATTGCAACAACTAGATTCCCAGTAGATTCTGCTTTGCGGTATGCCAAAGAGGAAGACTTTGATGTGTGGGGGCATCGCCTCAAGGTTCATGGCTTAGACCTCAGGCACATTCCGAGTGTCGAGATATTTTGCAACTACATCGAACAGCAATACGACAGATTGGATGTGCTAATCAACAATGCAGCGCAAACAGTGAGGCGACCGGCAGGTTTCTATCAACATTTATTGGCGCAGGAAGACGTTCCTTTTTCTGAATTACCGCCCTCCATAAGAACCGTTTTATCAGATCATGAAGCGTGTTTGCGAGAACTTGGAATAATCAGTTCTCTGATAGAAGATGAAGACAAAAACCTACCCGTTTCTTGGCACAGAAAACAAGTGGGTATTGGCCTCAGTGCTTCTGCCAAACTATCTCAAATTGTCTATACGGTTGACCATTTTTTAGATACAGACGAAGTGTTTCCGACTGGAAAAATGGATGCCGACTTACAACAAGTTGATTTGCGAAAAACCAACAGTTGGCGCTTAAAATTGGGTGAAATTCATACCAACGAAATGCTAGAAGTGCAGCTCGTGAATTCGGTTGCTCCTTTTGTACTCTGCAATCGCCTGGTTCATCTCATGAAAAAGGAAAACACGGGCATGAAACACATCATCAATGTTTCGGCCATGGAAGGTAAATTCCACCAGTTTCACAAGGAAGCGCGCCACCCTCATACCAATATGGCTAAAGCTGCCTTGAACATGATGACGCTTACTTCAGCCTCAGATTTTGCCAAGTACGGCATCTATACTAATGCCGTTGATACTGGATGGGTAACCGATGAAGACCCCATTGAGCTGGCCAAAAGGAAAGAAGAACTGCACGACTTTCAGCCGCCATTAGATATTGTTGATGGAGCAGCCAGAGTAATGGACCCGTTGTTTGACGGCATCAATACTGGCAAGCATTGGTGTGGTAAATTTCTAAAAGACTATAAGCCAACTAGTTGGTAATTCAATCTCATCCATGACCGACATCCGCTCTCAATTCCTTCTTAGCAAAGACATTATCCATCTGAACCATGGTTCGTTTGGAGCGTGCCCGAAACCCGTTTTTGAAGATTATCAGAAATGGCAATTGGAATTAGAGAAAAACACGGTAAACTTCTTTGTAAAGCAGGGCCCTGTGCTACTCGAACAATCGAGAAAAGCACTGAGAGAATACATTGGGTGCGATGCAGATGATGTGATTTTCGTAATGAACCCAAGCTACGCGATGAACATCATTGTCAAGAGTTTTCCTCTTCAAGCTGGCGATGAGATTCTAGCTACTGATTTGGAGTATGGAGCCATGGATAAAACATGGAATTACTATTGCAAAAAAAAGCGGGAGCGAAATATGTGCAATCAAAAATTACACTTCCGGTTTCGAGTAAAGAAGAAGTTATTGAGGAATTCTTTGAAGGTCTGACACCGAAAACAAAAGCGATTTTTATCAGTCACATTACAAGCTCAACCGCACTCATTCTTCCTGTAAAGGAGATTTGTGCCAAGGCGAAAGAACTTGGATTAATAACCATTGTGGATGGTGCTCACGTGCCTGGGCAATTGCCTCTAGATCTATCAACATTGCAAGCAGATATTTACACAGGCGCATGCCACAAATGGCTAATGACACCTAAAGGCTGTTCTTTCCTATACGTGAAGCGAGAGTTGCAATCGTTGTTCGACCCATTGGTAATAAGTTGGGGATATGAAAGCGAATGTCCTTCCAACTCGCAATTCATTGATTACCACCAATTGCAAGGCACGCGAGATATCGCGGCATTTCTCACCATTCCAAAAGCTTTGGAATTCAGAAATGCATTTGATTGGGACTCTGTTTCGGCTAAGGCGAGAAAAATATCGCAGAACAACTACGAACGATTTGCAGAAGCAGCAAACGGTAAAATGCTCTGCCCTATTTCGGATGATTTCCTTGCTCAGATGTGCAGTTTAGAAATCAATTGTCCTTATACAATCCAACTCGGATCCTTGCTCTACGATAAGTATAAGATTGAAATTCCCGTTTTCATGCATGGCGACA
>Ga0210295_1052461_pt1 | contig 12988 bp, 12 predicted proteins | sample R963ASmetaT_FD_159686 | JGI IMG/M metagenome (GOLD analysis project Ga0210295, IMG submission 159686) | Metatranscriptome of estuarine water microbial communities from the Columbia River estuary, Oregon, United States - R9.63AS (Metagenome... | ecosystem: Environmental > Aquatic > Marine >...
AAAGTACGCTGGACAGTAACGTGCGACAAGGTTGTCCTGCACGATGACTGGTCCCCGTACAACGACTTTACGATCATCCCCTTCTTCTGTTATTTCCGCAGAGGCAGGCCGTTCGGCGTTGTCAGAAATCTGTTATCCCCGCAAGAGCAGCTAAACAAAATAGCGTCTCAAGAGCTGCACATTGTTAATACCACAGCTAATAGTGGCTGGATGGTTGAGAGTGGATCGCTGGTCGGTATGACCGCTGATGACCTCGAGGAGCACGGAGCGGAAACAGGGCTCGTGTTGGAATATCAGCGAGGCACTACCCCGCCTCAGAAGATTCAGCCGAACCAGATCCCTACTGGCCTTGACCGTATAGCCCAGAAAGCTGCGGCAAACATTAAGACTATCTCTGGCGTAAACGATTCGATGCTGGGCACGGACAGCGCAGAAGTGTCAGGTATCGCGATTCAAGCGAAGCAGAACCGTGGCGCGATCATGATCCAGGTGCCACTAGACAACCTGCGCAAGACCCGTCAGTACCTCGCAGAGAAGATCCTGAACCTCATACAGACTTTCTACACAGAAGAGCGCGTTATCCAGGTTACAAACGAAGACGACCCGCTCAAGCCGCGTGAGGAGATGATCATCAACGCGATGACACCAGAGGGCACGGTCATTAACAACCTGATGGTGGGTGAATATGACGTGATCGTAGCAACTGCACCTGCACGAGACAGCTTCGATGAGACGCAGTTCGCTGAGGCTCTAAGTCTACGGCAGGTAGGCGTCATGATCCCTGACGATGCGATTATCGAATACAGCCACCTAGCGCGTAAGGGTGAGCTTGCTACCCGCATCCGCCAGATGACAGGCCAAGAGCCGCCAACACCAGAGCAGCAGCAAGCTATGGCGCAGCAGCAAGAGATACAGATGGCTCAGATACAGCTGGAGCTCGCCAAAATGGAAGCTGAAGTTAAGAAGCTGCAGTCAGAAGCCGCATTGAATATCGCGAAGGTTCAAGACACCGCAGAGATAGACCCACAGGTACGAATGGCTGAACTTCAAGCGAAATTGCAGATGAACCAAGAGCAGCTACAGCTTCGCAGGGAGCTGTCGTCTGCGACCAACCAAATTCGGCAAGGTCAAGCAGAGACAAGTGCGGCTACGAAAATAGCCACAACTGTTATGCAAACCTCTCGAAATAACCCCAAACCACAATAGGACTTTGATATGAGCAAGAATGAAGACACTACAGAAGACACGACAATGCAGTACGACGTAATGCCCGGTGCAGACCGCCCGGACGAAGACCCAGCGGGGCTTGACCTTAATTTTGGGTTAACAGACGACCCCGTTACGGCGGAAGTTGCCGAGGAAGAAGTTGCCGAGGAAGAAGTTGCCGAGGAGGAAGTTGAAGAAGAAGTTGAAGAAGAAGTCGAAGAAGAAGTCGAAGAAGAAGGCGAAGACGAAGTTGTGGCTGAAAGTAAGTCGTCTAAAAAACAAATGGTGCCTAAAGCCCGTCTAGATGAGGTGCTTGCAAAACAAAAAGCACTGCAGAAACAACTAGATGAGATGACAGCACAGAATGAAAAGTCCGCGGAAGCGCCCGACGCCTACGATTTTGATTCGAAAGAAGTTGAGTACCAAAACATGGTGCTTGATGGTGAAACAGAAAAAGCTGTTGCGCTCCGCAGAGAGATTAGAAAAGCAGAGCGAGCCCAGCTTGAGTTCGAAATGCGACAAGAAATGAACCAAACCGTTAGCAAAGACCGGCAGATGACGGCCTTGCAGAACGCAGCGGCGGCAATGGAAGAAGCATACCCTGTGTTTGACAGCAACTCAGACGTTTTCGACCAAGAAATTACTAACGAAGTCGTAGATTTGCGGGATGCATTCATTTTGAAGGGTTACGACGCTGTAGATGCCCTATCGAAAGCTGTGAAATACGTCGTCAAAGACCACGACCTCGACCAAGCGCAAGAAAGTGTGCCAAGTCTAGCTGGTAAAGCGCAGAAAACTGATGAACTTGCTAGAAAACGCGCCCAGGTTAGCAAAAAACTTCGCGCCGCAGAGGCTCAACCGCCTGAACTTCCTGGTGAAAGTTCTTCTAATCATGGTGATAAAGGGTTTGACCTATCGTCCATGACTGAAGAAGAGTTCGCCGCGCTGCCTGAAGCTACGTTACGGCGTATCAGAGGCGATATTATCTAACGAGGTGAGTAATGCCCACTAAAAAAGACCCAAGAATAGCCCGAGCAGGAGTCTCGGGCTTTAATAAACCCAAGCGGACGCCTTCTCACCCAAAAAAGTCGCACATTGTGGTGGCTAAAGAGGGAGATAAGATTAAAACCATCCGTTTCGGTGAGCAAGGTGCGTCGACCGCGGGCAAACCCAAGGCGGGTGAGTCTGAAAGGATGAAGGCCAAACGCGCGAGCTTCAAAGCACGGCACGCGAAGAACATCTCGAAAGGCAAAATGTCAGCTGCTTATTGGGCTGACAAGGCTAAGTGGTGATCAATGAAGACTCGCATCCACGTTAATCAACACAACATCAGGGCTAACAATAAAGGCGCAGACGAGCCGGTATTGACCGTCAAGGATTATAAAGGTAACCGCAAAGTTAACAAAGCAGAGATTGTCACTGCAGACGGGGACGTTGTTGCCACCGTCGTGTATAGCCCAGACAAGCCGCTCTCGTGCGGGGCTAAGGTCTGGATCGAAACAGAGCTAGAGGTGGTGGTGTAATGGCTAGAAGTGACGAACCCAAATGGAAACGCATTGTAGCGGCAGTAAAAGCTGGGACTAAAGCTGGTAAGCAGTTTAGTAAGCAGCCCAAGAAGATCGCTAAAAAGACCGCTCGGCATAGAGCGTGAAACAGTTGGTCTTTGCGTTAATAATTGTAGTGAACGGTGAAATACAGCAGAATGCAAAGAGTTACTGGCAAGGGCTATCGCGGTGCAGATGGTATGCAGAGGAGCTAACAGTTCAGGGGACACTCAGAAAATACGAGACTCCCGTGCACGCTTACTGCGTTCCTGAATTTGTAGACCCACAAAAAGTAACAATATACGAATAGCGGTTGCTTTGTTATATTAGCTGTACTAATATGCTAATACGTCCATCCCTGCGATATGGGGTCGGCCCGTAGCCGTAAAAAACGTAACCCCCCCGCCTACAAAGGCGTAAAACCTGTCGAGGTCGCACCTCGCTAATCAGCGCTAGTTCGTTGTCCCACGATACGGGAATACGGATTAGCCGCTCCTTTAAGTCGGCTGATAAGGCGGCATGTGCCGCATAAAATTATTCTGTCAATTTATTAGGAGGCCATCATGGCTTTAACAAATTTCGGCACCTTGACTGGTGACCAACTCCAAGCTTGGAGCCGCGACTTCTGGAAAGTAGCTCGCAATCAATCTTTCATCAACCAGTTCGCTGGCGCGGGTTCAAACGCTATGGTTCAGCGCGTAACTGAACTTACTAAGAACCAAAAAGGCACCAAAGCAAACATCACTTTGCTTGCTGACATGACCGGCGACGGTATCACTGGTGACAACACGCTGGAAGGAAACGAAGAAGCCCTCCGCGCGTTCGACATCAGCATTGGTCTAGACCAGCTACGTTTTGCTAACCGCATCGCTGGCCGTATGGCTGACCAGAAGACTGTAGTTAACTTCCGTGAGCAGTCTCGCGACGCACTTGCTTATGCAATGGCTGACCGCTGCGACCAGTTGGCTTTCTTGACTTTGTCAGGTGTTGCCTACACTCAGAAAAACAACGGCGGCCTCCGCGCTACTTCAGCTTCTGCTGGACACGAGCTGGTTGACCTTGAGTTTGCTTCTGATGTGTCAGCTCCAACTAGCGACCGTCACCGTCGTTGGGATGCTACTAGCGGCCTAGTCGCTGGCGACACTACTGCTGTTGCAGGCGCTGACAAGATCGGCTACCGCACTATCGTAGAGTTGAAGGCTTATGCTAAAGACAACTACATTCGTGGTATTCGTGGTGCTGGTAACCAAGAGACTTTCCACATGTTCGTTACTCCTCAGCAGATGGCAGCCCTGAAGTTAGATTCTGACTTCCTGGCTAACGTCCGCAACGCTGGCGTTCGTGGAACTTCTAACAGCTTGTTCTCTGGCTCTGCGTCGTTGATGGTTGACGGTGTCATGATCCATGAGTTCCGCCACGTGTTTAACACTTCCGGTGCTACTACTGGTACTTCTGCTAACGCTGGCGCAGCTGGCTACAAGTGGGGTGCTGACGCTGACGTAGTTGGCGGACGTGCTCTGTTCTGTGGTGCTCAGGCCCTGGCCCTGGCTGACATTGGCTTGCCTGAAATGGTTGAAGATACTTTCGACTACGGCAACCAGTCTGGTATCTCAGTAGGCAAGATCTTCGGTCTCCGTAAGCCTAAGTATAACAGCGACATCAGTGGCTCTATACAGGACTTCGGTGTTATCGCCCTAGATACTGCACAGTAAGACAATCGCCCCCTCTTCGGAGGGGGCTTTTTACTTTAGAGGAACTAATCATGAAGATTGTAAGCAAAGAGTCGCTACGAGTAACGACACTAGGCGGGACAGCTGTTCTATTTGAAGCAGGCGTACCCAGAGAGATCTCCGCCGAGATTGGCCTTATTGCCATCCAGATGGGCGCGAAAGAGTACAACGAAAAATACGTCGAAGAACGCGATGCTGAAATCGCTGTTTTCGAAGAAATTGAAGAAACTATAGCCACACAAAATTCATCAGTGTCTGTCGATGATGAACTAGTCACCTGTCTGGAAAAGATGATGGACGAAGGTGACCCAAGGAATTTTAAAGCCGATGGTTACCCTAAAGCGGCTGCTGTAAACAAAGCCCTTGGGAGAACGGTCGACGCAGATGCTCGAGAAGTTGCTTGGGAATCAATCCTCAACTCATAGGTAAAAAACGATGGCAGTCACAGTACAGAGCGTAATTGACAGAGCACAGACAGTGCTGCAAGACACAACCGGAGTTCGATGGCCTGTTGTCGCAGAACTTGTCTTATGGGTGAACGACGCACAGCGAGAAATCGCCCTTTTAAAACCCGATGCCGCAGCAGTTAACGATACGATTACTCTTATCGCTGGCACTAAGCAGTCGATCCCTACTGGTGGCAACCGCCTGTTGAAGGTCGTCAGAAACATGTCTTCCGCGAGCAACGGTACGGGCAAGCGCGCTGTACGTTTAGTGGACAGAGAAGTTCTCGACGCACAAACGCCAGACTGGCATGACCCCACAGTAGCTGGCGATGCGGCGCACACCGCTGTCGTAAAGCACTATATCTATGACGAGAGCAACCCACGTAATTTTTACGTATACCCCGGCGTAAATGGGGCGGCTTATTTAGAGATCATCTACTCCTCTAACCCTGCGGCTGTTGCTCAGGTAGATAATTTGTCTATCCCTGACATTTTCGCGAACGCGGTGCTGAACTACGTTTTGTACATGGCCTACATGAAAGATGCCGAATACGCTGGCAATCAGCAGCGCGCGTCTAGCCACTTCCAGTTGTTTACAGCATCTATTACGGGCAAGGGACAGATCGACGCGATCACAAACCCAAATATGGAACGTAGGGCCCCCCAGCAACTAGCGATGGCGTAAATTATGGCGATTTCGTACGAAGCGCTACTGCCCGATATCCTACCGATGGTTCCAGGGTGCCCTGACTCGTTGATTAAAAACAACATCAGGTCTGCCGTCATTGAGCTCTGTGAACGCGCGAGCGTGTATCAAGCTGAACTAGACCCTCTGACAACTGTTGGCAATATCTACGAGTATGACCTAGAAGCCCCGTCAGGCACGGCGGTGCAAAAGATCCTATGGATTACTCATGAAGGCAAAGACCTCGAACCCCTAACCTCTACCCTTTTAGAGCAAAGAATTCCTAAATGGCGCGAAGGAAACGGCGTACCTGAATACTACGTACAGCAGGGGTCAGCATTGGTGTGGTTAGCCCCGATTCCAACAGCAACGGGCGTATCAAGCACCATCGTCAGGGCCGTACTCAAGCCAACGCACACAAGCTCTGCGTGTGATGACGGAGTCATGAACGACTATAGAGACACCATTATCAATGGTGCCCTATTCCGACTGCTAAGAATCCCAAACAAAGAATGGACAGACCTTCAAGGCGCTAGTGTGTATGGGTCTTTATTTAACGAAGGCACCATGATAGCGGAGCGTAAAGCGCGTGGCGCAGATACCGGAGTAGCTAGGAGAGTTCGATATGGTGGAACGACAGGTGCATGGCGCACAAGACGTAGACACTATGGCCGCGGCGGCTAACCCGGCGCGAGCGAATATCCGGGAAGAATGGGCGTGGGTAAAACAAGGTATTAAAGAAATATTAGCCGAGCAGCCTCAGCTAACTTTCATACCAGAAGACGTGTACGCAGCCTGTTTGAACCAAGAAGCCCACCTCTGGGTTGCCCCAGAAGGTTTTGTGATAACGACGGGAGAGCGGGACGAGTTTACGGGTGCCAGGACATTCTTAGTCTGGTTAGCGTGGGCCAAGGTCCGCGGACAAAACTGCGTGATTCAGTACTACGATTTTTTCGCCGCAGTCGCAAAAGAAAACGGCTTTAGCAATATAGAAGTACGAACACCGATTACTGCGATTGAGCCATACCTCATATCGCAAGGTTGGAAGAAAGACACAGTAGTCTACACGAGAGAACTCTAATGGGTAGCAAACCTAAGCAACAGGACTATCAAGCATCAGAAGGCGAAAAAGCGTCAGCGTCTGTCGCGATGGCAGAGTATACCTACTTCAAACAGAAGTATGATCCGCTGCTACAGAAGATGCGCGATGACTCCCTAGGCACTAACGACGATAAGACGCTTAGAGGTCGCGCAAACGCCGACACTATGCAAGCACTTACATCCGCTCCGATGGCGCAGCAGGCTATGTCTGGCCAAGGGTCAGAAGACCTCGCGCAAGCTTACCAGGGCCAACTTGGTATAGCGGACAAATCCGCTGAAGATATTCGCAACAAAAAACAAATGAACGTGCTAGGAACCGCCCGAGGCCAAGCGTCTGATGCCCAGTCTGGTATGGCGCAAGCAGCAAACCTCGCGACCTCTCAAGCGCTAGAGCGCGCTAAGAATAAGCAGCTGGTGTCCCAAGCGAAGATGACCGCTATAGGTCAGGTAGCAGGCGCCGCCCTTGCGCAGGGTATGGCAAACAAAGCGACAACTGGGCAAAAAAATGGGCGCGAACGGGATGGGGCCACCCCAAGAAGTGAAAGGCTCTTTCTTTAGCCCTGTCGATGACGCTGGCCAAAAAGTTTCTGGTTTCAATAACCGTCTTGCGTTTTCAAATATTTTTGGTGGGGGTTAAAAATGCTGGGAGCAGGTAGTTTTTCAATGTTAGGAGAAGCCGCGCTAGCGGGCCTCGCAGGGCAAAACGGAGGGCAAATTGGAGGGCTTCCAAATGTTTCGGACCCCGAAAAGACATACGCCAACATAACGCGACAAGAATATCTTGACTACGTTAGTCAGTATCGCGATTTCGAAGAGCAAATGATAACCGAGTCGCAAACAGACACGTCGTTGATCGATGCGTCACGCGAGAATGCGCAGATTGCCTCCGGTATAGCGCAGGGTGTATCAGACCGTAACGCTAGTCGGTATGGGGCGGCGCTAACGCCTGCTCAAGCACAAGAACAGAGACGAGCTCTCGAACGTGGTAACACGCTTGGGTCTATACAGTCGGTCAATGACGCCCGCATTGCGCAGCGCGAACTTAATCAAAACAAACTCGCAGACCTAATTAATATCGGGCAAGGCGTAAACCGGTCGTCCCTGTCTCAAATGGGCTCAGCCGCAGCTAATGCGACGCAACGTAAAAACGCGTACGACTCAGCGAAAGCCGCGTCCAAAGCGCAAACTATGAGCACCGTTGGTAGTTTGGGTGCGATGGCAATCATGGCTTTTGCCTTTTAAAGAGAGAATTTTATGGCCCTTTTAGACGGCATGTTAGCCGGCGCGCAAAGCGCAATGGCTTTTGGTCAGCAGCAAACTGAGAACAAGCTCGCGAAAGCAAAGTTCGAAGAGCAGAAGCGTCAGTACGATCAGTCGTACGACGAGAGCGTGCGTCAGTTTAATATTAATGATGAGTATAACAAAGACTCTAATACGCGCCTCAATGCACAAGAAGCTCGGGACGCTGACAAAGCAGGTATAGAAAAAGTAAGAGAAGCTAACGATAAATTTTACGAAACACTAGACGTGGGCGGCTACATTGCGAAAGACCGCATGAGCCTTAATTACAACCGGATAAATGAAGATATTGCCGCGGGAAGAGGTAGTGATCGATTCGGCGCGGCAGAGCAAATTGTTTTGGGTTTCGCCACGCAGTTCGGGAACCTACCTGAAGGCTCAAAAGCAACCAGCGTAGAAGCACTTGACGGTGGTGGGTACGCCATAACCGTGACAAACGCCGATGGGTCAAAAGGCGCGGTAACTGAAGATGGTTCTAGTGAACCAACATCTACCGTAGTTCGATTTGCTCCTGGCCAGCTGGGCAGACTTGCGAATACCCAGTTCCAACGCGAAGTTGCGACTAACACAAGTAAGTTTGATCCCACTGCAATGCGGAGCCATCTAAATGCGATTGACACAGATTCCGCACAACAGGCGGCTAACGATCAGGAGCGCGATTTTCTAGCAGAGAAGCAATACGAGAAGCGGGTTGTTGATGCTGCAAAACAGACAGGGAACGTTGGTTTAGTCAGAGGCGTCGAGAGTGCTATTGCTGACGGCGGTCCTGAAGTGGTTGATATGATTGGTACAGATCTTGGTGTAGCCAGACCACAACCAACTGTTAAAGCAGAGGTCGCTCAAATTGATGATAGCGAAGCCACTAACACTGATACCGCTACTTCAGATCAAAAGCCCGCGGTAGCAGCATTTGACATGAAGACCGTCGATCGTACTACAAAGGCAGGCCGTTTAATTCTAACGATCGAAGGTAACGGTGCAGTGAATCCGAGAGCGCAAAAACCTGCAGAATGGATGCAGAAAAGAAACCGCCCTAAGCTCGACGAGCGACGAGAAGAATTAGTAAAGCAGATAGCGGCTACTGAGAAAAACAGGGCAGGATTATCTAACTTTAAAACTCCGCCCCCTGAGAAAGATGGCTTGCTGAAAGACAAAGCGGAGCTGGCAATGATTGACGGCTACCTTGATAAAGACAAGCCGGCGGTATTTACGCAAGCGGCTGAAACAGATGCCGTAGCAGAGCAGGCGGCGGGTAAAACTACTGCAGAAATTGCGCAAGGCATCAACGATGGCACTATTACGGTAGATCCACAAACTATTAATCTAGTAGCGCAGAAGCTACGGGACGAAGGTTTGAAGGATATACGTGACTTAAAACGCCTTAGGGCTAGAGACGCGGCTATTGCACGAGCTGCCATTCTCGCAACGTCAAAAGACCAATCCATTCGTGATGAAATGGTTCGGCAGATGACTAACATATTTGATAACGTCGAAAACAGTCCGAGCATGACTCGCAAAGACGAGCTGACTTTACAGAATAGCGCCGCTGACCGTGCTTATAGGTACAAAAGCCTTGCTAACGACATAGCGAAAACAAGGCGCTCTTGGAACGACGCAGCAAATAAAGAAGCAGCAGACGTTCTTGCTGGAGCACTGGACATTTTCTACGGGCCAGAAGGAAACACGCAAAACTTCGACTATGACTCTGCCGCGAAATTCCTCCGAGGCAAACCTTTCAACAAATTTAATATTTGGTTAAAGCAAAGTGATCGCACCGATGAGGAAATAGCTAACGCAATGCCAGGAATGGCGGCCACTTTAAGTTTAACCTTAGCCGCTATGGCTGGCGAAGAGTCTGGCGGTAGAGGCATTGGAGGTCGGATTAGAGAGTCAGTAATTGACTTTATTAGTCGAGACGAAGTGGAAGACTCGACAGACCCTGCTGACTTCGATGCAAGCCGACTACGAGTTGACGACCCTGGCGTTGATGAAACTGGTAAATCGAAAGCTACTAAAATCTACTATACCGACGAAGACGGTAATATCTTGGATGAAGACGGCGGTTTGCAAGCCCTCAAGGATCTACACCCGGGAATGTACGCGAACGCACTGAGCATTGGTATCTACAACACGCGCAAAGCGAACGGGGGATAAAGTGTGGAAAGGGATTTACTCCAGATTTTTTACAATAACGGTACTTTCGACCTTCCTGAAGATCGAGGACCAGATGGTGGCCCAAGTAACAGAGACATAGCGCAAGGGCGCGTAGAAGACCCAATTGGTGTAATTGCACCTGAGTCTTTGACAGAAGCTTTTAGCGCGGGCCTCAAGTCCGGTGGGGCGTCCCTCGATGCAGATATCGAATATTTCGGAGCACTGTTCAATACGCTTACTGGCGACCAAGAGGCCGCAGAGACGAACGTCCGCCGCGCGCGGATCAAAGAAGCCCAAGCCGCTATCCCTGTATCCACGATGGAGACGTTCTCTGAGTTTGTTGATGAGCCGACAATCGAAGGCTTCTTCATGCAAATCGGCAAGTCTACAGGCGAGTTGTTGCCGTCGGTTATATCCAGTATCGCGGGGGGTGGTATTGGCGGCATTACCGCGGTGCTAGGCAAAACCGCGATCAGTAAAACCAGTAAATCTATAGCTAACCGCATCGTAAAAGACGCCATTAAAAACACAGCTGATGGTACTGCTGATGCTTTGGAGAGAGAGCTCGCGCAATCTGCATGGGGGGTTTTTAAAGCTGGCGCGTTCGTTGGTGCAGGCGCATCAGAGTTCGTCCCTCTAGCTGGCGGTAACTTGTCAGAAGCCCTTGAAGCAGGGCAAGAACTAAACTCAGATACAGCTCTCCGCGCCGCAGCAGTTGCAACACCACAAGCAATACTTGGTGTTGGCGCTGAAGCGGGAATGCTGAAGCTGATTGGTAACGTCGCCAAGAAACGCGCGGTCAAAGAAGGGTCGCTCTTTGGCCAGTTAGCGAAAGATATAGGTGGCACCGCGCTGAAAGGCGGCGCGATGGAAGGCGTTACTGAGGTTGCGCAAGAAGGTATTGGCGTCGCCAACCGATTTGATCTGGACGAAACCTACACAGCCCAAGACGCGAAGATGCGACTCGCACAGTCTGCTTTTGCCGGTTTTTTTGGTGGTGCCGCAGCTGGTGGCGCGGGTGGCACAGTCAGTAGTATTTTCAGTCAAGCCAATAAGCTTGTTGAGAAAGGTAGACAAGACGAAATAGATCAGAAGATCAACGAAGAACAATATGGTGCTGACGTTTTTGGCGGATACACTTCTGAGGAATCGCAGAGTGATATCAATGGTCAAATGGAGGCAATGACTGACCCGTCTAGCGCAAAGCAAGCGGTTTGGACTGCAGGCCCGTCCCCTGCGTATGGCGCTAAAGAAAACACTGCAACCCCAGTAGAAGTCGGCACGTCTAAAACTAAAGCCTACGCAGCCTTCGTACCTGGGCGAGGTACTATCGTCTCAACCAGCAAGCAGATTGTAGACGACGTTATTGCGGCAGAAGCAAGCGATGCGGTACTGCAAGCAGCCCTAGGTTACAGTAACGTCAAGACTGAAGATGGTAACTTAGCAGTCGTAGTTAAAGACAGCCAAGGGCGCATAGTCTCTGAAGAGCTAACGACTGAAGAGAATCGAGCAGCGGCAATCGAGGCAGCAAAAAAGCTGATGCCACAAGGCGGTAGTTACGATGTCGTGTCTGCCCAGCAAGCGTTGGAAGAACGAAAGCGGCGTGTTGAGAAAGAGCGCGGCCCCGTTGTGCGTCCAATGGATGACAGCTTTGACCCAAATGCTGAGAAAGATCCAGACTTAGAGGATGAGGTAAAAGGCGCAGTAGGCGGCGGTTTCTTCGAGTCTGAAACCACGAAGCTCAAAGAGTACGCCCTTCGAAATACAGAGAGAGAGTACGAGAACACCGACCCCACTCGTAAGGCTTTTGAAAAAGCCTTCGGCGAAGAGATGGATATCGATTGGGACAATTCGTTCTATGACGGTATGAGTGAAAGCCTCATGAAGGCGGCTATTGCAGCTAAGAAGGCGAACCCTACCGCTCTGGTTACAATTACTACTAACAAAAATTTCAAGTACGACCTAAATTTAGAGACTACTCCAGATACGGAAACCTTCTCAATTGGTGCGCAAGGCAAGAAGTTGCCAATCGGGGAGTTTTTAGCGCAGTCAGTTAAAGACGCAGACCGCGTTGCAGAGAACGATGACTTCAACAACAAAGACTCTGCTGAGGCTAAGGTCACCGTGGTTAACCCCGAAGGCAAAGAGACCTCTGCTATTTTCGCAGATCTAGTCAACGCGGGCCGAAGAATATTGCAGGTGCGGGAAGGCGCTAATTTTGATCAAGGCGGGCCTACGCAATCTGCGGCGGCTGCGTTTTCGGCGATAATGAGCGAGCTGCAGTTATCTGGGTATGACATTCGCGACCAGGCGACAGGCGATTCCTTGCTATCTATGAATCAGCAGCAGCTTAAAAATACTATGGGCGCATTACGCGCAGGTGGCACTAAGAAGTCACCACTTACACTGCAAGAGATTCTTTCTCCAGAACAAGAGCGAAGCGCGCCTATTAAATTCACTGTCTCTGGTACACGGAGTGCTGACGACAGCTTCGACGCTGGCGGTAGGTTCTCATACGAATACGACAACCGAAAAATGGCAGAGGACGCAAAAACTGCCCTCGAGGAACGCGGTGCTGACCGAGTAGTAATCACTGATGATAGAGAGGGTTATTCCTACACAGATCCAAAGGGGCAAGAAGCAGGCGTAAAGGCTGAAGACCAGTTCTATGAAGATCAACGGGCAATTGTGGGAGATTTACCGCTCTCTCGCCTCAATATAGAAGCGGGCCCTGTAGAGAATAGAGGCTATTCTACCGCCAAGCCGAAGTCTAAAGGTGGCCGCAATCCGATGAACGCGACTTATCCGGCTGGGGCTATTGGG
>Ga0210295_1210115_pt1 | contig 12841 bp, 11 predicted proteins | sample R963ASmetaT_FD_159686 | JGI IMG/M metagenome (GOLD analysis project Ga0210295, IMG submission 159686) | Metatranscriptome of estuarine water microbial communities from the Columbia River estuary, Oregon, United States - R9.63AS (Metagenome... | ecosystem: Environmental > Aquatic > Marine >...
CCGCATTTTCAGTCAGAAAAGGAACTCAGGACGATGTCCCTTCTGTGCTTGGGTTGATAAAAGAATTGGCTCTGTACGAGAAGGCCCCGCAGGAAGTAACAATAACCTTGGATGAGTTGATGGCGGATGGTTTTGGACCGAATCCAATTTATGGACTATTTGTGGCCGAACAGAAAAATGCGATTATCGGGATTGCTCTCTATTACGAGAAGTATTCAACGTGGCAAGGGCGTTGCACTTTTTTGGAAGACATAATAGTAACTGAAAGCAAGCGCGGAAAAGGAATTGGACACGCTCTTTTTCAGGCGGTAATTGGCGTGGCAAAAGAGCGGAATTCAGCACGAATGGAATGGCAGGTTTTGGATTGGAATCAACCAGCCATCAACTTTTACAAAAAATATAACGCGGGGCTAGATTCCGAATGGCTTAATGGGAAACTAACCCGCAAACAGATTCAAGAATTCAACCAGAAATGAGAGTTTTCAAATTCGGAGGTGCATCGGTGAAGGACGCGGCAAGTGTGCGGAATGTGCATCAAATCATAAAGCGCTTCAATACGGAACCACTTATTATCGTGGTATCTGCCATGGGCAAAACCACCAACAAGTTTGAGGCGTTGGTCAATGCTTATTTTGACAAAAAACCTACAGACGAAATTCTCGAAGACCTCAGAAATTGCCACGGAGCAATCGTAAAAGAGCTATTTGGCGAGAATGCGCAACCAGTTATTGAGGATATCAATAACACCTTGGTAGAGGTTGAATGGGCATTGGATGACCCTGATGGATTAGACCGTCTTTTTCAGTACGACCAGATTGTTTCTATCGGTGAGATGCTCTCCACAAAGATTATTTCGGCCTATCTCAAATACCAAGGATTGGAAAATGTTTGGGTAGATGCGCGCGATCTTATCCGCACCGACAATAATTATCAGGATGCAAAAATTGAGTGGGATGAAACCAAGCAATTGACCACATCTACCATCAATGCAGCGTTGAAGAAAGCCAACGTGGTTGTAACTCAAGGATTCATTGGTGGCACGAGTGAGAATTTCACTACAACACTTGGGCGTGAGGGTTCTGACTTTACGGCAGCGATTCTCGCCTATTGCGTTGGCGCAAAAGACGTAACAATTTGGAAGGATGTTCCTGGTGTGCTTAATGCCGACCCAAAGTATTACGACAACACGGTTCTTATTCCTGAGATGTCATTTTTTGATGCCATGGAGCTGGCTTATTTCGGAACGAGCGTCATTCATCCGAAAACGATTAAGCCACTGCAAAATGCTAATATTCCGCTGTACGTAAGGTCGTTTATCGAACCTGATGCGCTCGGAACAACCGTTTGCAACAAAGACAACCTAAAGATTGTGGCATCCTTCATTGTGAAACCAAATCAGGTGTTGGTATCGCTTACTCCGAAGGATTATTCGTTTGTAACCGAAGCACATTTCAGCCATATTTATTCAGTTCTCAGCGACATTCGCATGAAGGCAAACTGTGCTCAAAATTCGGCTGTGAATTTCTCCTTTAGCACAAACAATGACCCCGTGAAATTGAAGCAACTTCAAGAACGATTGAACGATGAATATTTCATTGGATTAATTGAAGATGCCGAGCTCGTCACCATCCGTTATTATGACGAAAAAACCATTGCCCGTACTACCGAAGGAAAGCAGGTTCTATTAGATCATCGCACGGCTACTTCCGCCCAGTTGGTGGTAAAGAAGTTTACTTAAACTCCGAATACGCTTGCTGAATCTTTTCAGCCAACACATGTGAAATCTTAGCGTTGCTTTCCTGAGTCCAGCCAGCAATGTGAGGTGTAAGAATCACTTTGGGAGAATCAATGAGGTACTGAAAGGCTGGGGGAATTTCCTCATTTTCAATCTGCTCAAAATTGAACTTTTCAAATTCGAGCACATCTAAACACGCTCCAAGTACTTTCCCGCTTTCAATAGCACGCACCAATGCTTCGGTATCTACTACTGCCCCGCGTGAAGTGTTGATTAAATAAATTGGATAATTCAGCTTTTCGAAGAAAGCATCATTAATCATGTGATACGTTTCTAACGTGAGTGGAACGTGCAACGAGACAACTTCCGCTTCCTGATAGATGCTTTCGAGATTGGTTTCAATCACCAAATCATCGCTGTATCCTTTCTTGTACTTATCGTACGCATACATCAGCACGCCAAAACCCGCCAACCGCTTAGCCAATGCCTGTCCAGTGTTTCCATACCCAATGAGTCCCACCGTTCTACCAAGCAACTCAACACCTCGATTCTCTTCGCGCAGCCAAAGCCCTTTTCTCACTTCAATATCGGCCGTATTAATGTGATTGAACAGGCTGAGCAACATACCTATTGTGTGTTCCGCCACGGCATCGCGGTTTCCTTCAGGCGCGTTAAAGCACTGAATACCAAGCATCTTGGCGTAACTCACGTCAATATTCTCCATTCCTGCTCCCGCACGAGCTATGAAACGCAGGTTCTTAGCCGCTTCTAGCAATTCCTTATCGAGCTTAATTCTGCTACGGATAACGACACCATCATATGTAGCAATTTGTTGGAGAACCTGGTCGCGACTGAGTTCGGTGCCGTCCACGCATTCATAATCCATACGCGTAAGATGCGATGCAAGGTGTTCGTGAACTGTGTCGAGAAAAAGTACGCGCATTTAGATTTGCAAATTAGAACAATCGTAGCGCTAAAAAAGACCATACATGACTCTTCCGATCATAAAATAAAAGAGGAGTCCGATGATGTCGTTGCTGGTGGTAATGAACGGACCCGTAGCAAGCGCAGGGTCAATTTTCATTCGATTGAGGGTTAATGGCATGAACGTTCCGAATGCAGCTGCAAACAGAATAACCGCCAGCAGTGATGCCCCTATTGTTAAGCTCAGCGCCAATGGATAACCAAACATGAAACTGTACAGCATCAGCACAGCTGTACAAGCAATTCCATTAATGAGGCCAACAATCAATTCCTTCAGGATTCGTTTAACCATACCGTCTTTGCTCAGCGTATCGTTTGCCAAACCTTGCACGATAAGTGCGGAAGATTGAATCCCAACATTTCCACCCATGGCTACAACCAACGGAATAAAAAACGCCATCTGTGGATTGATTTGTAGTTCTTCTTCGTAGTTGCCAATAACCATCGCGCCAGCAATTCCTCCAAACATGGCCACAAGCAGCCATGGAAGCCGTGCACGACTCATGACCAGCACATTATCGGTGGTTTCGATGTTCTCCGAAATACCCGACATCATCTGGTAATCCTTCGAAGTTTCTTCACGAACTACATCCATGATGTCATCCACGGTAATACGCCCCAAAAGGCGATGTTCCTTGTCTACTACAGGAACGACCACCAAATCATATTTCTCCATCAGGTTGGCTACATCTTCTGCCTTGGTGTGCGCTTCCACGGAACGGATTCCTTCCTTGTAAATGTCTTTAATCAATGCCCTCGTAGAGCTCAAAAGCATCTTTTTAAGGGAAACTATTCCAAGAAGCACATCGTTGTCGTCAACCACGTAAACAGTAAATACTTGATCCACGTCTTCGGCCTGCTTTCGCATTTCGCGAACGCAATTGACAATCGGCCAATTCACGTTAACCTTGATAAGCTCCTTGGCCATAATACCACCAGCGGTATCCTCATCATAAGAAAGAAGATGGGCAATATCGCTAGCCTGCTCGTCATCATCAACTTCGGCAAGAACGCCTCCTTGCCTGCCTTCGGGCAGTTCTCCAATAATATCAGCCGCATCATCCGTATCGAGTTGATCAACGTATTCGGCAATTTCCTCATTGGAAAGCGAAGCAAGAAACCGCTCTCGAACGTCTTCATCCAGCTCAACAAGCACTTCAGAACCCAACTCATCATCGAGCAGATTGAAAATGAATTGTGCCTCGATGAGGCTTACCTCATCAAGAACTTCGGCAATATCTACAGGGTGTAGCTGTCCTACCTTGGCAGAAACGGTGTCGCTGTCAAGCCTTTCAATGTCCTCTTTGAGTTCTTCGAGGAAGTCGTTCGTGAGTTCGAACTGCATTGTTCAAGGGCGTAGGTTTCGTTCAACTTAGCTTCGCAATCAGTCGGCAAGACACTTCGTGATTTGAACATAATCCGCAACAGAAAGCCTTTCGGCCCTTAGCGTTAGAAGATGCTCGTTTGGAGCGGTCGCAAAAGTAAGGGATTTTAAGGCGTTCCTCAAGGTCTTTCGTCTTTGATTGAAAGCGGTCTTTACCACCATCTTGAATTTCTTTTCAACGCAGTCCAATTCCTTTACCTCATTTCGCTTGCAGCGGATAACTGCAGAATTCACTTTCGGTGGTGGGTTAAAAACCTCTGGAGGTACGGTGAATAGGTATTCTACATCATAAAATGCCTGAACAAGTACGCTCAGAATACCATACGTTTTTGAGCCCGGAGGAGCGGCAATTCGGTCGGCTACTTCTTTTTGCAGCATGCCAATGACCTCAGGAATTTGATCACGACTCTCCAATACTTTGAAGAATATCTGCGAAGAAATGTTGTACGGGAAATTACCGATAACGCACAATGGGCCTTCGGTAATGTCTTTAAAATCTAACTTCAGAAAATCACCTTCAATGAGGTTGTCTGTAAGTTGAATGAAATTCTGATGGAGGTACGCAATCGATTCGCGGTCCATTTCAATGGCGTGAATTTCATACTCTTTTGGCAGCAAATACTGCGTTAGCACACCTGTTCCCGGGCCGACTTCTAATACGTGCTTGTAATCGCCATGACCTGTAAGTGCATCGGCAATATCAGATGCAATTTTCAAGTCCTTAAGAAAATGCTGACCAAGATGTTTCTTTGGTTTGACCATCAATCGACAAGCTCTAGCACTGTTCTGAAAGCAACAAACTTGCCTGCAAACTTTTCATTTACATCGGCCTGCAAGCGCGGTGCGTGAGAGCCTTGATAAATTTGAAGGTCTGCCATGTTCTTGCAGAGATACTGAACCGAATAGGTAACGCCACCTTCATCCTTCGTTAGCAGGACCTTCGCAAACCGGTTCTCTAAGAAAAACCCAGTTGCCATCACATCGGGAATGTGCACATCGCGCATCCATGCAACCCACTCGTCATGCACTTCTTCGTTGATATTTACGGTTACATTGTAGATGATCATAGATTATTTTCTAAATGTTCATTCGCCAAAATAGATGTTGATTCGGCATCGATTGACTTTTTAATGTTTTCAGACAAAGTGGCACCAAGCCGTTTTACAATTCCTACAACCAACGCATTTCCCATGAAAAAGGCGCGTTTTTGGTCCGATATCCCATCAAGTTTCGTGTGATTATCTGGAAACATGTTCAATCGTTCTAACTCAATTGGCATGAGCCTTCTATAGTGGTCATCTTTCAAAATTACGTGCTTAAAACGTGATGGAGCAGATCCACCCTCACCCGTAATAATTGTTCTCGATGGAGCATCCAATGCATCAGGAAAAACCATTCCTCCTTCTGAATAAACATACTTATGCCCTTGCGAATTCGTCCTTTCAATTCTCTTAGACCCTTTTAAATACTCCCAACCCTTTTCTTTACTAAAATCCTCTTGGCTTATGAAAAACTCTTTCGGAACTTTCTTCGTCTCGACAAGAACGTCTTCCATAACTGTTCTCTCTCCCGAATAATTGCTTGTGGTTTTGATCGTCCAATATTGACCGTCCATCATCACTCCCGAATTCTCGAAAGGCGAAGTGCCCCCCTTGATATTGAACTCATCAGAAACCTTCTGTATGTCAGAATCTATCGTTCCGATGGTAGGTTTTACATAATCTGCTATCACAGGAAAAGACTGCGCAATGATTCCCGAAGAGGTTATCCAATCTGTCTTGCTCTCCGATTCTAAACGCTTCCATAACTGAGTGGAGCGATGATAAGCGAGAATAAAAACACGTCTTCTTCGCTGTGGCATTCCGTATTCTGCCGCATTAATTACCCGCCATTCCACAGCATAACCGAGCGCGTTAAGCGAAGAGAGCATGATGGCAAAATCTCGCCCGCGTTGCTTTACAGGAGATTTCAGTAAGCGATCTACATTTTCGAGCATAAGATACTTCGGTGCCTTAGCTTCTTTCTTTCTCAGAATAGCTTCAATGCTCCACCAGAGCACACCTTTTTTGCCGCGCAGTCCTTTTGAGTTTTTAAGACTTGTGGCAACAGAATAATCTTGACACGGAAACCCACCTACCAAGAGGTCGTGATTGGGAATCAATTCAAAATCGTTCTCAATAACCTCCTCAATGTTCCGATTGCAGTGATTTGCTTTAGGCCAGCGGTTTTCATAGACCAAACTAGCATGTTGCTTTTTAGTGCTTGGTTCCCATTGATTGCTCCAAACAACGTTATACACCGAATCCTTTGCTTTCGGATAATCTTCCAAACCAATTCTGAATCCGCCAACACCTGCAAAAAGCTCAACGACTCGGAGTTCCATATGGTCAAAGTTAGAGTCGATTAGTGCGTGATCCTAATCAGAATAATGGAGTTCTGCACATGGCTTTGTCAATCGATGGTCTCCGAAATTAATCCGAAGCGCTTACAATCAATTCAACAAATCTCCCCTCAAACTCCTGTAACGTTTTCGCGCCTCTACAGTGAACAGACTTCCTGGATAATTGAGCAGCAGTTCCTGAAAGTATTCCATGGCTTTAGAGGTGCTTTTAAGCTGGTTCTCGTAGAGTTGCGCCATCCTGTAAACGGCATCATCGGCCAGTAGGTCGGTCGGGTATTCCTTCCACACGCGGTGGTAGTTCTCTTGAGCAAACTCGTAGTTGCCTTCCCGTTCTGCAATCTGCGCACGCTTATAGAGAATATCGTCCTGAAGACTGTGTCCTGGATAGAACTGCTCGATGCTATCGAGGGCCAATTTGGCGCTATCGAGTTTGTTTTGATAGAGGAATAAATCTGCTCTTGCGAAGGTGCTGAGCGCGGCATAAGTCGTGTCCATGGTGGAGTTGTCGCCAATGAGCATGGCGAGGTAGAGCGCATCGTTGGCAATGAAATCGCTAGTGGCGGCTTTCAGGATATTGAGTTGCGCCTGCGCCCAATCAAACTGTCCTGTGTAGTACGACAACTTGGCGTTCTTGAGTTTAGCAATACGACCAATATCATCTGTTTTGAACATCTTTTCGGCCTGCGAGTAAAGCAATGTGGTTTCCCAAACCTCACCAGTAAAAAGCAAGGCATCCGCTAATTGAATCTTAGCCATGGCAAGGTCTTTCTTGTTGATTCCAGGCAACTCAAGCACCTCATACAAAAGGTCGATTCCTTTCTCTGTATTGTGAATGTAAAAGGTGTAAAGCTCCGCAAGATTCATCATCATTTGCGCCACATTTCCATTGCGCCCAAACTCATCCAACGTGGCTAGAAAAGTCTTTTCTAGGTCTAGCAATTCCTGCTCGGTGTACGTTCCGCCCGTCACGGCCTTTTCGTAAAGGGTGTTCACCAAGTCCTTCTTGCAGCTCATGTAATAGTAGCTGTCGCGACCTTTTTTGATGACATACTCATACGACTCGATTGCCAAATCAAATGACTCATTGGCGCGGCAGATGTGGGCAAATTGAACGATGCGTCCACCGTCTTCCTTGTTTCGCCTGTCAAGCGCTTTCGCTTGTGCAAATGCTTGACTGAATTTCTTCTGTTGTTCAAAATGCCAAATCAACAACTCCGGATAAATGTCTTTTTGTGGTTGGCGCTGAATACGCCCAATCACAGCCTCTTCAAAATATTCCTGCTTGGCTCCTGTTTGATCGGCAACGAAGAGATCCAAGAGATCGGTGCGCACTTTTGTGATTTGCGATTCATCGTCCGCCAATGCGTTCAAGTACTCCTCCAAAGCCAAATCAAACTTGCCCAGCTTGTTGTACACCGCAGCCAACTCAAATTGATAATTGTAAAGTCCATTCAAAAGCTTCCGCCCCTTTTCATAGGTCCGTACTACTTGCTCAAACTCGCCCTTATCTGCAAATGCATTTGCCAATGCTTCTATCTGTCGTTGAAAGGGTGGTAATTCCTGAATCGCCTGCGAATAATCTTGCTCTGCTTTTTTAGCATCGCCAGCCGCTTTGTGCACGTAGCCTAGATAAACGTAAAGGATAGGATTCCCCTCTTTCTTTATGCGCTTCTCAACAGTCTTCTCGGCTTCAGAAAAATTCTCAAGTTTCAGGAGGCAATCCACATAATACTGGAAGAAAAACTCATCATTATACTTCTTGTATAGCCGCTGATAATAGACCTCCGCCTTCTCGTATTCTCCATTCTTGAAATACTGCGCAGCCAATTGCTCGTCCGTATCAGCTTGAGCATAACTACCCAATGAAATGGTGAATAATAAAAGTGCTATGAATAACCTCAAGTTCATTCTTGTGCCTTGCTTGGCAATGCAATCAGTAAACGGTCTATTTCGTCTTTTAGTTCAGCGTACGTCTCAAAACAACTGTTCAGTTCTACTACCACCTGCTCTGTACCTTCGTTCAAACTTTCCACAAAGAGAAATTCTTGCTCAATATAGACGTTTGCGCTGTCCTTATCGGCACGTCTTTCCTTAAGGTCAGTTTTCAAATTGAAAAGCTGATTGCGCGTTTGAGTCACCTCAGCATCAATTAGCGCTTTTCTGTCCAAACAACTTTGAAGATGATCTTGCAAAGCACAGAAATTCACGAGTATCTGTGCCTGCTCCAATTCAAGCGTATCCGTCAATTCATTCTGAATCTTCTGGCACTTTTCCGCTACATCTTTCTCGTATTGTTTGATTAGCCGGGCGTCCACCTCGTTGGAAGATTGCTCCACGCTATTCAGTACGCCAAGCAAGCTTTCCGCTGCGTTCAGTTCTGCTGTAAAATCCGTTCTACAACCCATTGCACCGGCCAATATCGCAACAAGCAAAGTCGTAGAAAGAATTGAATTACGCATCCAAACCAATGCTTTTGAACCCTGTGTATTGATGCAATACTTCGGGAATTTCAATTCCATTCTCCGTCTGGTTGTTCTCGATAAGCGCTGCCATGATACGAGGCAATGCTAACGCACTTCCATTAAGCGTGTGTGCCAATTGCGGCTTATCGGTTCCTTTTCGGTAACGCAACTTTAATCGGTTCGCTTGAAACGTTTCGAAGTTGGATACAGAACTCACTTCTAACCAACGGTCCTGCCCACCAGACCAGACTTCCATATCAAATGTTAGCGCAGAGGTGAAACCAAGATCGCCACCACACAAACGAAGCACACGATAGTGCAAACCAAGTTTATCCAATAGACCAGTTACATGCGCCACCATCGTATCAAGTACTTGGTAGCTGGTTTCGGGCTCTACCACTTGCACCACTTCCACTTTATCAAACTGATGCAATCGGTTCAGGCCTTTCACATCCTTACCGTAAGAACCAGCCTCTCTTCGGAAACAGGGAGAATAAGCAGTCAGCTTCTTTGGAAGTTCGTCTGTATTCAGAATCACATCGCGGAAAATGTTTGTCAGCGGCACTTCCGCTGTAGGAATCATGTATAAATTGTCTTCCTCCATGTGGTACATCTGCCCTTCCTTATCGGGTAGCTGTCCAGTACCAAAACCAGATTCCTTATTCACCATGAATGGGGGAATGTATTCTTTGTAGCCAGCATCTCTCGCTTCATCCAAAAAATAATTGATAAGCGCACGTTGCAATCGTGCTCCTTTCCCAACATAAACTGGAAATCCAGCACCAGTAATCTTTACTCCAAGTTCAAAATCAACGAGGTCATACTTCTTCACCAAGTCCCAGTGTGGAGCTGGCTCAAATGAGAAACTTGGCTTCAAGCCATACACAGAAACTATTTCATTGTCGGTATCAGCTTTTCCTTTTGGAACGCTTGCATGCGGAAGATTTGGCAATTGATACAACAATTGATTCAAACTTTCTTGAACGTCATTCAAGATTTCTTGTAGGGCATTAGATTGCTCCTTCAGTTCCGCAGATTTGGCTTTGGCAGCATTGGCTTCTTCTGCCTTTCCTTGTTTAAATAATCCACCTATCTCTTTTGCCGATTGATTGGCTTCGGCCAACGTGGCATCCAACTCGGTCTGGGTAGCTTTCCGCTTGTCATCCAAGGTAATTACCTCATCAATCTTTGCTGCAGCATCTATTCCTCTCACCGCGAGACGATTGATTACGGCTTCCCTATTCTCTTTTATGTATGTGGTCTGTAACATGAAATCTAATGTGGCACAAATTTATCTACTGAAAACAAAAAATCCCTTGAACCGAAGCACAAGGGACTTTCCTTACAAAAATCTTGTCGGTTCGATTAGCTCAGAGGAACTACCGATACAAACGAACGATTGTCTTTTCTCTTTCTGAATTCAACAACACCATCTGTCAATGCGAAAATTGTATGGTCTTTTCCAATACCTACATTTTCTCCTGGGTGATGTTGTGTTCCTCGTTGTCTGATGATGATGTTACCAGCAATAGCAGCTTGACCTCCGAAGATTTTCACTCCAAGTCGCTTACTTTCTGATTCTCTTCCGTTTTTGGAACTACCGGCTCCTTTCTTATGTGCCATGGTTGTGTGCTTTTAAACTGAATTATGCTTTATCGTCTGACTTTTCTTCTGCTTTAGGAGCAGCCTCTTTTTTCTCTGCCTTTGGAGCAGCTTCGGCTTCAGGCGCAGCTTCTTTCTTCTCAGCTTTTGCAGCACCGCCTGTTGCAGAAATACCTTCAATCAACAACTCTGTCAACGATTGTCTGTGACCGTTTTGTTTCTGGTATCCTTTTCTTCTTTTCTTCTTGAAAACGATAACCTTTCCGTCCTTCAAGTGAGACACGATCTTCGCAGAAACCGTAGCTCCGCTGACCGTTGGCGCACCAACAGATACTTTACCATTCTCCTCCAAAAGAAGAACCTTATCGAAAGTTACTTTAGAACCTTCTTTTCCTTCCAAACGGTGAGCGAACACTTTTGTGTCTTTCTCAACCTTAAACTGTTGGCCAGCTATATCAACAATTGCGTACATCTTAAAACAGAATTGTATTTAACTCCCTAAAACGGGGCTGCAAATTTAGAAAAAGAAGTGTTGCTCACAACTTCTTCAAACAATATTTTGTTCAACGGTTCAAATGAAGCAATCGATCTGAATAAACATTGCCATTAACAATCAGTTGAATCAGATACAATCCGTTTGGATCTGAACCTACAGAAGCATCAAACTCAAAGCTTGCCTGACCTGCTGCCATGGAGCCTGAATAAACTTGATTAACTTCTTGTCCAATACTATTGAACACCGTCAATTGAACGTTTGCACTTTCTTCTAGGTTGAATTTAATGAACGAAGTACCATTGGTCGGGTTCGGATAAATTGACATAAAAGCGGGCTCGTCCTTTCTAACATCAAAGATTCCGTTAGGGTTTGTAGGGATTGGCTGTCTAGTAAATTGAATAAACGCAAGCATCATCTCATCATTAGTCGTTAGTCCAAAATTGATGAAAGGTGCTGTTTCGTTGGCACTTCCAGGAATCTGGTATTTCGCTCGCTGTATCAAGCCATCTTTCTCAGCAACAGGAACCAAATGCCCGTAAACTTCATCTAAATATAGGTTTCCAGGATGCTCCCAGTCATAGTATCCCTGATTGAAGGTATATGTAGTGTTGTAATAACCTTCATAAAGCTGATCCCCTTGGCTTCCATCTGGATTACGTTTAAAGATATCGTAATCTGTTCCGTATTTATGTGTGTGTGACGATAAAAACCAGATATAAATCGAGTCAGTTGTACTTGAACCGAACGTAGCCGTGTTATTGAAGGTCACTTCGCTACCGTTGTTCGGGATGAAAATTCCCAAATTGATTAGCAACTGGCTCTCCATTTCAATTAAATCTGGGGTTGAGTTATCGGTGTAAAAGTTGATATAAGCCTCTGCAGCAAGAACAGAATCACCATTTGAAGCATAGTTAATCAAGTGATAGTTGAGGTCAATAACCGCATTGTCATCCAATTTATATGCTGTTCCGTAAGGCAGTTCCGTCACATCAGGATCAACCCAACCTACCATATACTCGGCATCCTGAAATGCATTCTGTACTGTTACTGGTCTCAAACCTTCTTCAATTCCAGCATCTGTTCCGGGAAGGAATTCAAATAGCAAGAAGTGATGCGACTCATCGTTAAAATAAGCTTCAAACTTGATTACGTTCTCCAAATCAGGATTGTTTGCTTTTTCCTTCTTGTAAAATTCAATCTCCTCGCCTGGCTCTAGAAAAAATGGCCCCATGTGCATTTGAAATCCTTCTCCTGGCGCTGGAGGTGCGGGTTTCTCAATTCTAGCCATTCCGTTAACGTTGTAATAATCGTAGAGGGTTTGTACCGCTACGTCCTCTCCACTTGTGCTAGCTCCATACTGAATCCACTGACGAATAAGCTCAATCTCTTCTTTCTCCAACGAAGCCTGATTCTGTGGCATTACAGAACCTTCAGCAACATCCATCGCGTATTGGCTATCCCATGAAGCCGTGGCGCACTTGTAAAGCAGAAAGCTGTTGTGAGGATATCCTGGGTCAACCAGTTTACGGCCTTTAGCAGCGGCAGCAGGGTTTACTGGGGCTACTCCAACTAAATTAGCGCGTAGCGCATTCACATCTCCGCCAGCAAACAAATCAAGGTTCGCATCAGGATTGGCTCCGCTGTGACACCCAGTTGTGCAATTAGCCTGGAAAATGGCCGACACAGATGAAATTGTAGAAGGAGGTGTAGTTTGAGCTGAAGCAATTGTTGGTAATGAAGCCACCAATAGGGCTGAAAGTACTTTTTTCATCATGAC
>Ga0210295_1048955_pt1 | contig 12737 bp, 15 predicted proteins | sample R963ASmetaT_FD_159686 | JGI IMG/M metagenome (GOLD analysis project Ga0210295, IMG submission 159686) | Metatranscriptome of estuarine water microbial communities from the Columbia River estuary, Oregon, United States - R9.63AS (Metagenome... | ecosystem: Environmental > Aquatic > Marine >...
AAAATTCTTGTAATTATTGTTCCTTTACTGATTTCTGTAGCTTATTTTACATTAGCAGAGCGTAAAATTTTAGGTGCAATTCAACGACGTAGAGGTCCAAATGTTATTGGAGTTTTTGGATTATTACAACCCCTTTCAGATGGTTTAAAACTTTTTGTTAAAGAAGCTATTTTCCCAAGTAATGCTAATAAATTTATTTTTCAAGCATCGCCGGTAGTTACTTTTTTAGTAAGTTTAATGGGATACGCAATTATTCCGTTTGATAAATATGCTGTTTTTGCTGATATAAATTTAGGTATTCTTTACCTTTTTGCTATGTCTTCTTTAGGTATTTACGGTATTATTATGTCTGGTTGGTCTAGTAATTCAAAATATGCTTTTTTAGGTGCTTTACGTTCAACTGCACAAATGGTTTCATATGAAGTTTCAATTGGTTTTATTATTGTAATTATTGCTATTTGCGCTGGTTCATTTAATTTAAGTACTATTGTGGAAAGTCAGCAAAATACATGATATGTATTTACTTTTTTTCCATTATGGTTAATGTTTTTTGTAACTGCTTTAGCAGAAACTAATAGGCATCCATTTGATCTTCCTGAAGCGGAAGCAGAACTTGTTTCTGGTTATAATGTAGAGTATTCAGCAATGGGGTTCGCATTGTTTTCTTTAGGAGAATACGCGAATATGCTGTTGATGAGTGCTTTTAATACTATTTTATTTTTTGGTGGTTGGCTACCACCTTTTGCATTTTTATCTTTTCTTCCAGGTTCATTCTGATTTGCGATTAAAATTTGTTTTTTTGTAATTTTATTCGTTTGAATCCGTGCTGCTTTACCAAGATATAGATATGATCAATTAATGTCGTTAGGTTGAAAAGTATTTTTACCATTATCATTAACTTATTTAATGTTAACTTTTTGTGCCTTAATGTCTTTTAATATGCTACCTTATTAGAAAAATTATTTTTTGGGCCTATAGTTTAATGGTAAAACATACCGCTCATAACGGTACAAATGCAGGTTCAATTCCTTCTGGGCCCAAAAAACTTTTATTCTTAATATATAATTAACTTATGAAATTAAAATCATTTAAACCTACATCTCCTGGAGTAAGACATAAAATTGTTATTCAAAAAAATTTACTCGCAAAAGATAGTTCTTTAATAAAAAATTTAATAAAACCTTTAAAACGATCTTATGGTCGTAGTGCAACTACAGGTCATATTACTGTTTGACATAAAGGTGGTGGTGTAAAAAGACGATTTAGATCTTTTGATTCGAAAAATAAAGCAAGCGGTTCTATTGTTTTAGGTGTCTTTTTTGATCCTAACCGAAATGCCTTTATTAGTTTAAATTTTAACGTTATTGATAAAAATTTTGAGTTTTCTCTTGCACCTTTTTTTGTATATTCTGGTACTTGTTTGATCCAAAATGAAGTTTTAGATGAATTAATTTTAGGTTCTCGTACTTCTTTAAAAGCGATACCTGCAGGTTCAATTATACATAATATAGGATCTTTAGATAATAAATTAGGTCTTTTTAGTCGTGCTGCTGGAACTTTTTGTCAATTAATTCAAAAAGGAGATAAAATTGCTAAAATTAAGCTGCCATCAAATCAAGTGGTAGAAATTCCTTTAAATTATTATGCTACTTTAGGAAATGTTTCTAACATAGAGCATAAGAATACTGTTTTAGGGAAAGCAGGTATTAATCGTTTAAAAAATAAACGACCTACTACCCGTGGTATTGCTATGAATCCTGTTGATCATCCGCATGGAGGTCGTACTAATGGTGGACAACCTTGTGCTACTCCTTGAGGACGACCAACTAAAGGTCAACCAACAGTTAGACGAAAAAAATAAGATTCTTTTAAGAAATATGAATTACACTATTCAACTAAATTTAAAGTCTTCTAATTTAGAGTCTTTAATCCTATATAAAATTCTTTTAAAAAGAATTTTTAATAACTTAAATTGTTCATATTCAAATTTTAATTTGCCTACAACAAAACGTAGAATTACTTTAAATAAATCACCGCATGTGTATAAAAAAGCACGTGAACAATTTGAAATTTTTACATTTCGTTCAGTTTTTTTATTTGATACTAGTTTAACTAATATACCTTTAAAATATATACTTTTAAATAAACCAAAAACAATATCATTTAAATTAAAAAAAAGAAAATAACAAATTTATGAGTCGCTCTAAGTGAAAAGGTCCTTTTATGGATACTTATATAAATAAAGATATTCAATCTACAAAACAACTTTCGATTTGATCAAGACGATCGGTTATTCCATTAGCATTAATAAATAAAAGTGTTTTAATACATAATGGATTAACTTTCAAAAAAATTCTTATTACACGAGAAAAAGTTGGTTTTAAATTTGGAGCTTTTGTTAATACTCGTAATCGTCAAAAAAAAACAAAAAAGAAATAATATTTTATGGGACAAAAATCAAATATTCAAAGTTTAAGAAAATCAAATAAAAATTTCAATTTTCTTACTCAGAATGTAAATCATATTAACTTTTTTTTAACTTTTAGCAATCTTTTTAAACGATTGTTTTTATTAAAAGGAGTTTTAGTTTCAGATTTAACATTAAATTTTTTAAATAATCAACTTTTTTGTAATTTTTTTGTTTATTATACTTATTCAAAAGTTAAATTTTATAAAAAAAGAAATTTTTCAATTAATAATTTTGTATCTTTTTACAAATCAAAAAATACAAAAGTTAAAAACATTTTTAGCTCAGTTTTAAGTTTATTAAAAACTAATTTAATTGTATTTAAAGTTACTAATTTAAATATTAATATAGATAAAAAGCTTTTAAATACTTTATATTGAAAAGTACGATTTGTTAAAAATTTATTATTTGCTAGAAGACATACTTTATTTGTTGATTTTTTAGGGGTAACTTGTTTATTTTTTCAAGGTTTTATTAAAGCTGAACTCTTTTTAAAAATGTTAGGGGAAGTTTTTAAAATTTTACCTAAAAGAAGACACAATATGTTTTTATCTTTTTTAAAACGATTATTTACCGCTATGATTGAACTTGATAATTCTTTTTCTGTTTTAAACAGTACAAAAATTAAAGGTTTTAAATTTACTTTAGCAGGTAAAATACAAGGAAAATTACGAGGAAGTACTACTACTTTACAACTAGGCCAAGTACCTGTTCAAAGTATTGATAAAAATATAGAATTTTGTCGTTTACATGTCTATACTGTATATGGTGCTTTTGGTATGAAATTATGAGTTTATAGAAACCACCAAAATTAAATTTTATGATGTTATTTACTCCAAAAAAAGCAAAATTTACTAAACAGCAAAAAGGTCGTGCTTTTAATAAAATAAATAAAGATCTTTCTTTAAATCAATTAAAATATGGTTGTATTGGTTTAAAAGCTCTAGAACCTGGTAGAATTTCATCTACTCAATTATTAGCTTTACGCCAAACTTTAAATAAACATATAAAAAAAAAAGGTCGAATTTTTCTTAATATTTTTCCGCACACACCTATTACAAAGAAACCGATAAAAGTTCGTATGGGAAAAGGAAAAGGTTCTGTTGATCATCATGTTGCAAAAATTCAACCAGGATTACTTCTTTGTGAAATTGAAACTGCTAGTTTCAGTTTAGCAAAAAAAGCTTTAATACTTGTTCAAAATAAGCTACCTATAAAAACAAAGCTTGTTTTTGAGGCAAATCTTATCTCTTAAACATTTTACTTTTTTAAAATTTATTATATGATTAAAAATTTATATAAAAACACACAAAGTTCTTTAACAAAAATTATTTGGGAAAAAGAATTAACAAAAGAAATTTATCCAAAATTTTATCTTCGTAAAACTTTAGTTGGAGAAAATAAAAGTATTCAAATTTTAGATAAAGGATCCTCTTTTGTTAATATAAAAGCCTCTAAAGATATTACATTAGGAAGTTCTTGTGTCTTTGATATTACTAATTACGTACATACAAAAAACAATGCTTTAAGATTTGAATACATTTCACCTTTTTTAAAATTAGCTACTCCTTTAAATTTAAATCGTATTTATTCATTATTTTATCGCTTCAATTCAAAAAACTCGTCAAATTTAACTTCTTTTTTGATTCGTAAACGTATTGAATCTGGATTTGAAAGTTCTGGATGTGGTGTATCAGGGTTTTTACCTAAGAAACATGGGCAAACTTTTTTTAAAAAAATTAATAGTTCATTAAAGTCTTTTTCAAACTTACCTCTTTTATTAAAAAGAGCTTATTTTTTTAGACAACTTTCAACATTAAAAAATAAAATGATTGTATATCGTGCTAAAGGTAAACTTAAAGCTCGATCTGGTTTAGGTTTTTTACAAAAAAAAACATCATTTTCAAAAACTGGTTTTAATAAAAATAAAAATTTAAATTATATTTTTACTATTTCTGAATTAAATAAATTTTCTTATGCGAATAAAAAAAGAAATCAAATTAAGACTTTTAAATCTAAAAATAGCGGAACAAAGTTCTTTTCAGATAAAAGCGATTTCAAAAGAAAAAAACAAAAATTCTCAAGCAAAAAGAATTTCAAAACTGGAAATTAAGAAACTAAATAGTACTCTTTTTTTCAAAAACAATTTAAAATTTCCTCTTTCACTTGAGCCTTTTAATATAAATAATCCAGCTAATATTACTGAAGATACTCTTTATTTAAAAGAATCTTGTTTTCATTTTAAAAAGTCTTTTAAATCGATAAATCAATTTTCTACTTCTTTATTAACTTTTCAAAAAATTTTAGTTATGGTAGAAACTGGTTCAGCTGTAAAAAGATTATTAAAATAAAGAATCTTATTAGTTTTTGGGAAAGGTAGTTTTAATGGTAAAACATTGGTCTCCAAAATCAGAATTCTGGGTTCGAATCCCAGTCTTTTCGTTTTTAATATTATAAAAGCCTTCTTCGTCTAATGGTAAGGACATCACTCTTTCACGGTGGAGATGTGGGTTCAAGCCCCATAGGAGGCATTAATAGAAGGATAGTTTAATGGTAAAACATTGGTCTTCAAAATCAACATTCTGGGTTCGAATCCCAGTCTTTCTGTTTAAAAAATTTTAGAAAAATATTTCATTTTAAAATAAAAAATTATTATTATGGACAGTCTTGTTTTAAAATCTTTTTTTCCAGAGATTTTTTTCTCATTAGGTATTTTTCTACAATTAATTTTTAATGCTAGATTAATTAACAACTTAAAATATAATTTTCCTATTATTGATAAAGAAATGTTTACTCAAACATTCTTTATTCTTTTTTGTGTCTTAATCTTATTATTAAATTTAAAAATTGAAGGTCATTTTTCAAATTTTTTATTTGTTAATGACGCTGGAGGTCGTATTGCTAAAATTCTATTTATTGTTACTTGTTTATTAGCATTACCTACAGTTTTAAGAGGATATATCGTTCAAAATTTAAATTTCTTTGAGTATTTCATTATACTTTCTCTTGCATTTTTTTCATCTTTATTACTATTAAGTGTTTATGACTTAATTTCTGGTTATTTAGTTATTGAAATGCAAGCATTAGCCTTTTATGTTCTAGCTAGTTATAAAAGAGATTCTGCTTTTTCAACTGAAGCAGGTTTAAAATATTTTATTTCAGGATCTTTTATTTCAGGAATATTCTTATTAGGATGTTCTTTTATTTATGGAAGTGTTGGAACTTTAAATTTTAATGATCTTTCTCTTTTATTATCTTTTCAATTAGATAATAGCTTAGCGAATTTAAATTTCTTTCTTCTTTTAGGTGTACTTCTTGTAGTATTTACTCTTTTGTTTAAAATTTCTGCTGCGCCTTTTCATTTTTGGTCGCCAGATGTTTATGATGGTTCTCCATTAGCAACTACTGTTGTTTTTTCTATTTTTCCTAAAGTAATAATTTTTACTTTTTTTATTAGATGGATTTCAGCAATTTCTAATGTATTTTTTGATATAAAATTTATTTTTATTCTTATTGGAATTTTATCAATAATTTTTGGTACTTTTTTTGCTATTAAACAAAAACGACTAAAAAGATTAATTATTTTTAGTTCTATTGTTCAAGTAGGTTTTATGATAGCTGCTCTTTCACAATATAGTATTGATGGTATGGTATCTTTATACTATTTTCTTATTATTTATATTTTGAGTTCAGTTTTAATTTGAAGTAATATTTCAATGCTTTATAGTTTCCGTAAATTAACAAGTGTTTTTTATTACGAAAATTTAAGATCAGTTTTTTTATCAAGTTTAGCAAATATGTCTAAAACTAATAAAACTTGAGCTTTTTCATTTGTGGTTGTGTTTTTTTCACTAGCAGGTATTCCACCTTTTAGTGGGTTTTTAGCTAAAGCTTTAGTTTTATTCTCATTAATTAATTCTAATGAAATTATTGCAGCATCTATTATGATGATGATCAGTTTAGTTAGTGTTTATTACTATGTTCGAATTGTTAAATTGGTTTATTTTGAACCAAAAAAAAATAACTTTATTTGATGAAAGATTTCAAACAACTTTTGTCACTAGTTATTTTGATCTAGATTGTTTAACTATTTCTTTAGTATTATCATTACTTATTCTAGCTTTCTTTAATCCAACACTAATATTACTTACTTCACAATATTTAGTATTAGGATTAACAGGATTCTAATTAAAATTTCTAATATTTTCTATGTTAAAAGTAATTAAAGACTTAAAAAAAATTGTTCCTATTTTAGCTTACCAGCGTTTTATGGACGAAAATACAATAATTGTTTCTCGCGATTCATTGTTATTCTCTTTATCTTGCTTAAAGTCACATATAGGATATCAATACTCTCTTTTAACTTCAATTGCAGGAGTTGATTTTTTAGGGAAATCATATAGATTTTGTGTAGTTTATGACTTACTTAGTCTAAATTTTAATTCGAGAATTCGTGTTAAAACTTTTGTTAATGAAATTATTTCAGTTCCATCAGTTGTTAATTTATATATAAATGCTAATTGATGAGAACGTGAAGTTTGGGATATGTTTGGTATTTATTTTGAAGGTCATCCTGATCTTCGAAGAATTCTTACTGACTATGGTTTTGAAGGATATCCTTTAAGAAAGGATTTTCCTCTTTATGGTTTTATTGAGGTCAGATACGATGAAAGTAAAAAACAGGTTGTTTCAGAACCTGTTGAATTAACCCAAGAGTTTAGATCATTTACTTTTCAAACTCCTTGGTAATTTATTTTTTAATATTTATGATTTTAAAAAAAAAAGAATTATCCGCTGAAATTAAAAATTTCACTATCAATTTTGGTCCACAACATCCTGCAGCGCATGGGGTACTAAGACTTATTTTAGAATTAGATGGTGAAGTTGTGGAACGCGCGGATCCACATATCGGTTTATTACATCGAGGTACTGAAAAATTAATTGAACATAAAACTTATATTCAAGCTTTACCGTATTTTGATCGTTTAGACTATGTTTCTATGATGGCTCAAGAACATACTTATTCTTTAGCTGTTGAAAAACTTGCTAAAGTATCGGTCCCTCGTAGAGCACAAGTTATTCGTGTAATTTTTTTAGAAATAACTCGAATTTTAAATCATTTACTTGCTGTTGGTTGTCATGCTATGGACGTAGGTGCTATGACTCCTTTTATGTGAGCTTTTGAAGAACGTGAAAAATTAATGGAGTTTTATGAACGTGTTTCAGGAGCTCGTATGCATGCAGCATATATTCGTCCAGGAGGTGTTAGTTCAGATATTCCTGAAGGACTATCTGATGATATTTACCTATTTATTTCACAATTTAATCTTAGATTAGCTGAAATAGAAGAGATGTTAACCGGTAATAGAATCTGAAAAGAACGTTTAGTCGATATTGGTATTGTTTCTTCAAAAAAAGCTATTGATTGAGGTTTTAGTGGAGTTATGTTACGAGGGTCAGGATTAGCTTGAGATCTTAGAAAAACTTCACCTTGTGAAGTTTATTCAGAAATTGATTTTACTGTTCCTGTAGGTAGTAATGGAGATTGTTATGACCGTTATATGATTAGAATAGAAGAGATGCGTCAATCTATTCATATAATTCAACAAGCATTAAATTTACTAGAAGGAGGTCCGATTAAATCGTCGAACTTAAAAGTTACACCTCCTAGTAGAAATGATATGAAAACTTCTATGGAAGCGGTTATTCATCATTTTAAACTTCATACTGAAGGTATTGTTTTACCTTATGGAGATACATATGTTGCAACTGAAGCGCCTAAAGGGGAATTTGGAGTTTATTTAGTTTCAAATAATACTGATAAACCTTATAGATGTAAAATCAAAGCCCCAGGTTTTGGTCATTTACAAGCATTAAATGAAATGTCAAAGGGTCATATGATTGCTGATGTTGTAACTATTATCGGAACCCAAGATATCGTTTTTGGGGAAGTTGATAGATAATGAATTTAATATTTATTTCTGTTTTCTTTTTTGTAACTAACTTTTAAATCATATGCTTTCATCTTTTTTTATTACAAATCTTTTTACTATTCTTTTTCTTTTCGTGTTTAGTGGAGTAGTTTCGTACACTTCTTATAAGCGTTATAGAAATTTTAAATTATATACTCTGATTTTATCTTTAATAATGTTAATGCAATTACTTTATTGTGTAATGTCAGCGAAAACATTAAAAGAATTAAATAGTTTTGTTTTACATTTTGATATATTAAATTTTAAGCTTAATTTTGCTCTTGAAGGGTTTACTGTTATTTTTTGTTTTTTAACAGCACTTTTAATCTTCATTTGTATTTTGCTTATTTGAGATAAAAATCAATTTTTTGAGCAAGCAATTTGCTTATTTCTTATTCAATTATTTGTGGTAGCAGCTTTTACTGTAAAAGATATCTTTTTCTTTTATGTTTTCTTTGAAGCTATTGTACTTCCAATGTATGTTCTTATTACTCGATTCGGTTCTCGTGATAGAAAAGTAAGAGCCGCACAGCTATTATTATATTATACTTTAGTTAGTTCAGCTTTATTACTTATTGCAATTGGAGGTATTTATAGCTTTTTCGGAACAACTTCGTATGATGTTCTTTTAAGTGATTATGGATTAAAATCATTACCAAGATTTATTCAAGATATTCTTTGGTTAATTTTTTTTATTTCATTTGCTACTAAAATGCCTTTAGTACCATTTCATACATGGTTACCAGAGGCACACGTTGAAGCTTCTACACCAGGATCTGTCTTACTGGCTGGTATTCTTTTAAAATTAGGTTTATACGGTCTAATCGTTTTTTGTTCTAATATGTTACCAGATCCTTCTGAAGATTTTGCTAAATATGTTTTTATTGCTGCAATTGCAGGTGCTGTTTATACAGGAATTCTAGCAATTCGTCAGCAAGATTTAAAACGCGTTATTGCGTATTCTTCAGTAAGTCATATGTGTGTGACCACTTTAGGAGTTTTTTCTTTAAGAATTGCAGGTATTCAAGCCGCACTATATCAAGGTATTAGTCACGGATTTGTTTCAGTAGCTCTTTTTGCTCTAGTTGGTTTTATTTATGACCGTTTTGGTAGTCGTGATATTCAAAAATATTCTGGTCTTGCAAGAGTAATGCCTTTTTACGCAATATTCTTATTATTTTTTACCCTAGCAAATATTGCTATGCCAGGTTTATCTAGTTTTGTTGGAGAATTCGGTTTAATGTATGTTGCCTTTGGTCAAAGTATTACTGGAGGATTACTTGTATTAACAACTGTTATCGTTGTAGGTGGATACTCTTTACTTTTAAATAACAGAGTGCTTTTTGGAGATTTAAATAAAACTTCATTAGAAGTACTTCGTGATTTAAATACTAGAGAGTTAATTATTGTTGTCCTATTAGCTTTTTTTGTAATTCTTTTTGGAGTTTATGCAGATTTAATTACTAGCTTATTTAGTGATGATTTATCTCCTACCTTAGCAAATTTATATCAATTTTGTGATAAATAACCTTTAATTTTTATGTCGTCTTTTTTAAATGAAAAAATCAAACAATCAGAAAGTTCGTATCTTTCTCGATGTGATTTAACTCAAAAATATTGTTTAAAATCTTTATATTCTTTACCTAAAGTTGATAAAATTGTTTTTGAATTACCTATTATGAGTTTAACTAAATCTTCTAATAAACAAGAAAGTTTAAATGCTATTGCTAAAGGATTAATGATTTTTATAGTTGTTTTTGGTTGTTTGCCGAAAATTGTTTATCAAAAATCTTTAGTTGCAAATACCAAAAAAATTTATTCTTTACAATACACTTTAAAAAGAAAAGATTTAATCAATTCTTTTTTAACATTAATGTTTTTTTCAGGATTTAGTCAATCTGAGTTAGAAGAATTTATTCTTTTTAAAAAAACAGATGACGTTAATATTACAAAAAAAAAGGTGCTTATTTCAAACCAAAATCTTACTCTTTCAATGCCTATTTTTTTTAATTCTTTTTTTGAATTAAATGATTTATTCTTAGATAAAGGTTGAGACTTAAGTAAAGATTTATTTTTTAAAACATCTTTTGTTTTTAATAAGACTTCATCAGATGCTTTTTCAAACAAAATGATTCAAAATATATCTCCTTTTTGAATGAGTCGTCATTCAAAAGTATAAAAATAAGTTCTTATTAAGATATTATTTTAATCCTTTTTAACTTTAAAAAATATTTATGCTACTTTCTATAGTATTTTTACCCCTTTTAGGGTTTATTTTTACCAGTTCGCTTGGTTTTTTAACCGGTAGAGGTTCCACTATTATTAGTACTTTTTCAGTTTTTCTTGCTTGTCTTTTTTCAATAAAATTATTTTCAGTTTTACTTTTAACAGGATCTATCTTTAAAGTTTTTGTTGGTAAATGATTTCATTTTGCAAGTGTAGACATTAATTGATCTTTTTGTTTTGATAAATTAACCGTAATAATGTTGTTTGTTGTTACTTTTATTTCAACACTAGTACATTTATATTCAACAGAGTATATGGGTGAAGATCCGCATTTACCTCGTTTTATGTCGTATCTATCATTATTTACTTTTTTCATGCTAATTCTTGTAACCAGTAATAATTTTCTTCAAATGTTTGTTGGTTGGGAAGGAGTAGGTCTTTCATCATATTTATTAATTAATTTTTGGTTTACTCGAATTCAAGCTAATAAAGCAGCAATGAAAGCTATGCTTGTTAACCGTGTAGGAGATTTCTTTATTCTGTGTGCACTTTTTGGGCTTCTTTATTTATGTGGAAGTTTAGAGTATGATGTAGTTTTTAGTGTAGCTCCTTATATGTCTGAGCTTTATATTTTAGAATTAGGATATCGTTTTCCTGTTTTAGATGTTATCTGTATTGCTTTATTTTTAGGTGCAATGGGTAAATCAGCTCAATTAGGTTTGCATACTTGGTTACCTGACGCTATGGAAGGTCCAACTCCTGTTTCTGCATTAATTCATGCAGCAACCATGGTTACCGCTGGTGTGTTTTTACTTGCTAGATGTTCTTTTCTATTTGAATTTTCACCAAGTGCTCTTGTATTTGTTCAATATGTTGGTGCTTGTACTGCAATTTTTGCTGCAAGTACTGGTCTATTCCAAAATGATATGAAAAAAGTTATTGCTTATTCAACTTGTAGCCAATTAGGTTATATGGTTTTTGCAGCAGGACTTTCAAATTACGATGTAAGTGTTTTTCATTTAAGTAATCATGCGTTTTTTAAAGCTTTATTATTTTTAGCTGCAGGTTCTGTTATTCATGCAGTAAGTGATGAACAAGACATGCGTAAAATGGGTGGATTAAAAAGATTACTTCCTTTTGCTTATAGTGTTATTGTTATTGGATCTCTTGCATTAGTTGGATTTCCGTTTTTAGCAGGATTCTATTCAAAAGATGTTATTTTAGAAGCAGCTTTTGCTCAAAATTCAGCTAATAGTCATTTTTGTTTTTATTTAGGTACTATTGCTGCTTTTTTTACAGCTTTTTATTCAACACGTTTATTATTTTTAGTGTTCTTAGCAGAACCTAATGGAAATAAGCTAGCCACTTTTGGAGCACATGAACCTTCTTGAAGAATGAGTTTACCTTTATTTTTACTTGCAATTTTTAGTATTACAGTAGGTTTTTTAACAAAAGATATTTTTATTGGATTTGGTTCAGATTTTTGAGATTCTTCAATATTTATTTTTTCACAAAATTATGTATTAAGAGATATTGAGTTTATTAATTTATTTTATAAATTAGCTCCATTATTTTTTACACTTTTTGGAACTGCATTAGCTTATTTAATATATGCTTTTGCTTTATCAAATGTTTATACTTTAAAGCAAACAAGTTTATTTCAAGCGGTATACAATTTCTTAAGTAGAAAATGATATTTTGATAGATTGTACAATGAAATGATAACACAATCAGTATTAAGTTATAGTCTTTATGGTTTATATATTAATATTGATAGAGGTATCCTAGAAAAAAGTGGTCCTTCTGGAAGTGTGGCTGCTGTAAGAGGTATTAGTAAAGAAATGAATTCTTTACAAAGTGGAGACATTAAACAGTATTTACTTTTATTTCTTATTTCTGGTCTTGGTATTGTTTTTTTAACTTTTTGTCAAAGCCCTGTATTAACTTTTGCTTGCTTTGCAAGTTTTATTTCTAATTTAGATGATTTTTAAATTATTTAACTTATAATAGAAATAATTATCTAAAATTGTATAAAAATAATTTATAAAAAAGATAATAAGCTTTGAACTTTA
>Ga0210295_1073749_pt1 | contig 12609 bp, 9 predicted proteins | sample R963ASmetaT_FD_159686 | JGI IMG/M metagenome (GOLD analysis project Ga0210295, IMG submission 159686) | Metatranscriptome of estuarine water microbial communities from the Columbia River estuary, Oregon, United States - R9.63AS (Metagenome... | ecosystem: Environmental > Aquatic > Marine >...
AAAAACTGCCGTCTCAAACACAAAGGTGTTATTCTCAAGTTGTTAAATTTGCGAGCCTTAAAACAAGTAATTGCACATGCTAAAACATTTCTCCCTCGTAATTCTGTTCGTCACATTTGGTCTCAACATGCGAGCCAACGCACAGGAAACCTTATCAATTAAAGACAGATTGGCTGCGAAGTTCACAGAAACCGAGTTGAGTAATATGAATTCAGATGAGCTTGCATTCTGGGAGTATTTCGTCACAGAAGGTTTCGTTTTGTTCAACATTAGCAAAGACCCTTCGGAGAGTGAAATGGAGAGTCTAGAGTTTGAAGGCTCTACCGATTTGTTCAATCCATTGACTTTCGGCCTGATGCCAGAGGAAACTGCTGTTGCTACTTATCGATTAGGCAATACTGGCCAAGGCGTCATGATTTTATCAAAAGCCAAAATCAAGGCTAAATTGGACCGCAAGAAATAATTCGTTCACTCAGCTCAAACCGAGAAAAAGCACAATGAAACAACTACTTCAGCTGATTGCAGCAATTTTCGTTCTCTCTATCACATCCTTAGAATCAAGCGCGCAGACTACTGTAACGATGACAGATGGGGGTACCGTTACCATTCCATGTAATATTCCGAACGAATTTTTAGACGGATATAATGGTGCATACGGAAATAACCTTGATCAGACTTTCACGGTCTGCGTTACACCTGGAACTGGACTGTCTGTAAGCTTCTCTTTCTCAGCCGAGGAAGGTGGTTATTTCGATATTGACCCGAGCGATACGCTTTACATTTATGATGGCGATAATGTGAATGCTCCGCTTATTGCCACTCTCAACAATACCTCTGCCCCTTTCGGAGCTGCTACAGGAAACACCACTATCGCCAACGAATCTGGTTGCATCACTTTTAGATTGGTGACGGATGGCGCCAACACTGGACAAGGATTTCAAGGTGTGATAAATTGCAACTACAGCTGCCAGCCAATTGAACCATGGTTTGCAACTGACCCTGCCATCTTCCCTAACGATTCTTCCGGTTCTATCAATATCTGCCTAGGAGATACTGTAACGCTTACAGCCCTCGTAGATTTTCCTTTGAGTTCTGCGCAAGGTGGACCTGGCTACAACCAGACTCTCGCGAATAGCACAATCGAATGGTTCATTTTTGGTGAAGCCACACAGACAGGAGAGAGCATTACTTTTATTCCAACTCAAAGAGCTGGTTACTTTGTAGATATGCTCGTTACTGATACACTCGGTTGCTTTGAGAATGTTCGAACTAGAATTCAAGTTTCGACCATCCCAATTTTCTCAGAGACCAGATTTCTTGATTCAGATACCATTTGTCTTGGAGAAATTGCCACTGCCATTGCGGGTGTAACACCAAGCGATACTGTTGGAGTTGACCCCACACAAGGAAATTTCCTTAATGGAGGTCTTTTCGGTGAGGCACTTGAGCTACCAGACGGTTCTGGAACACTAGAAGACATCTACTCTACAACAATTACAATTGGCGGTTTTGAGCCTGGTGATACCATTACGGCTGGCTCAAACATTCTTACCATGTGTGTGAGCATGGAGCATAGCTATTTGGGCGACCTTGAAATGTGGCTCTCTTGCCCTAATGGCGATAGCATTACAATTTTCAATGCTTACAATGGTAATTCTGGCGCCCCCGGCTTTATTCCAGGAGGTTTCACGGGCGCTTTGGGTACAAACTTTGGTATTCCAGGTGCTGGAAGTAGTCAGGGAACATGTTTTGAGTATTGCTACAGTATTACGGAAAACGAATTTGGAACATTGGGGTCTGAGTTCAATACAAACCAAACTTCAGGCGCTGCAAGCCCCGGAATCTATCTTCCAGAGCAATCATTCGATATGCTCGTAGGCTGTCCGATAAACGGTGATTGGACACTTCATGTGGCAGATAGTTGGCCAGCTGATGATGGTTGGATTTGCGAATGGGGAATTGTGTTTGACCCAGACATTGATCCGAATGCTGAGTCATACGAACCAACGGTTGCTAACGCATGGTGGTCTATTGATGCAACTATCATCAGCAACCAAGCGGATACGTTAATCTTAGTCCAACCAACTGTACCTGGCAATAACTTCTACACCTTCAACATTGTTGATGATTTTGGATGTGCCTATGACACGACTATTCAACTACATACGGTTCCAACGCTAACCTCATTTACAGATGATGAGGTTTGCAGTGATGAATATCTTCTTTCAGCTGCCGATTACGAAATTCTTGGAGAATGGACTTACACTGGTCCTATTGGCGGAACTGCCACTTTCTCACCAAATCCATTCGATTATCAGCCAACAGTTTCTGTGAATGAGTATGGAGATTACCTTTTCATTTTTACAAGTGACTATTGCGGACAGAGCGACACCATTGTGGTCGACTTCAACCCTACACCATCGCCTGTTGCTCTTATTGACCAGACCATTTGCCCTGGGACAGACCTGAGCTTCGATGCTGGAAATGAGGATATCGGAGCGGTTTATTCATGGTCTCCTGGAGGCTCAACTGGTCAAACATTGCAACTTGATTCTGTTACGAATTCAGGAGGAATACAAGTTACGGTTACCAACAGTTGCGGAACCTCAAATGGAGCGGCAAGCATCACGGTGCATGCAGTTTCCGTAACTGGACCTTTAGAAGTTTGCTTGGCAGCCGAGGCCGACCTCATTGCCTCTCTATCGACTTCTGGCGGGCATTGGAGTTATTCTGGTCCTGCTGGTGCTAACGTAAACTTCAGCTCAGACACTTTGGATGCAACTCCATCTGTTTCTGTTGATTTGCCAGGAGCTTACCAATTTGTATTCACTGATGATGAGTGCGCACTTGAAAGAACATGGGATGTGTTTTTTGCACCAGCACCAACAGTAGAAATCACGATGGATACGAACCGAATCTGTGTAGAGGACGATATTGTTCTTTCTTACATTATAAACACTGATTTTTATGATGATTTGCAGTGGGATCCTTACGGAGTTACCTCTGACACACTGATCATTGCCGGAACGGACTCATTAGCGTTCAGCATGTTCGACACGCTTTTCCATGTGAGTGCAAGCATTAGCAACTTCTGCGGAACAAGCACAGATGAGGTTGTGTACCAAGTAATTGATTGTACACTGGACGTGCCAAACGTATTCAACCCAGAATCAAGCATTCCTGAAAATCAATACTTCAATATTGTGGCTTTGGACCTTCACGCTGGAAACAATGTCAAGATATTTGACCGATGGGGACGCAAATGTTACGATGTGGATGATTATCATTTGAATCCGTGGAGAGGCGAAGGTGACAACGATGGTGTTTACTATTGGGTCCTTGAACGTAATGGATACGAAGCCGAAACGGGTTACGTACATTTGGTGCATGGTACAAACTAAGACCATCATTCAAGAAACTGTATGAAAGTCATAGATCATTTAAAGAGTGCTAAACGCACTCTTTTTTCTATTGAAATCCTCCCTCCGCTAAAAGGAAAAAGTATTGAAACCTTGTTTAATGGTATTGAGCCCTTGCTGGAGTTCAATCCGTCTTTTGTGGATGTGACGTATCACCGAGAGGAGTATGTGTATAAGAAACGGCCAGGCGGTTTTCTAGAGAAGGTGAGCATTAAGAAACGCCCTGGAACGGTCGGGATTTGTGCTGCCATCATGAACAAGTATGGTATTGATGCGGTACCTCATATCATTTGTGGAGGTTTCACCAAAGAGGAAACCGAAAATGCACTCATCGATCTGAATTTTCTGGGAATAGATAACGTGCTTGTGCTACAGGGCGATTCCATAAAAACGGAACCAAACTTTGTTCCTGAACCAGACGGTCACGCCTATGCGAATGAATTAGTGGAGCAAGTAGTTAACCTGAATAATGGTATTTACCTAGATGAGGAGCTTACCAATGTAAAGGAAACCAGTTTCTGCATTGGAGTGGCTGGCTATCCCGAAAAGCACATCAAAGCACCAAATCGTAAAACCGACCTTCGTTTCTTAAAGAAGAAAGTAGATGCCGGTGCTGATTATATCGTAACCCAGATGTTCTTCGACAATAAGGCTTACTTCCGATTCGTGGATGAATGTAGGGCCGCTGGCATAACAGTTCCTATCATACCAGGACTTAAGCCCATGACTACAAAGGGACAATCTGGCGTTCTGCCAAGTCTGTTCCACATTGATGTGCCCGTAGATTTGTATGATGCCATTGAGGCCTGTAAAGACAATGATGCAGCAACGCAGGTAGGTGTTGAGTGGTGCATTGAACAGAGCAAAGAATTGGTTGCTGCTGGCGTTCCTTGTCTACACTACTACACTATGGGAACTTCGGGAGCTACGAAAATGGTAGCCGAAAAAATTTTCTAATTAGCGTTTCGCCATCATTCGCGCCACGTACTTGCCGATGATGTCAAATTCTAAATTGACATTATCGCCCACCTTCAAGTTTTTGAATCCAGTGTGCTCCAACGTATAAGGGATAATTGCCACCGAAAACCCTTCATCAGAAGTGTCGAATGCAGTCAAGCTTACTCCATTGATTGTAATTGAACCTTTATCTACAGTGAAATTTTCACCTTGCTTATGCTTAAAAGAGAATACGTGGCTTCCATCCTTCTCTTCAACTGAGACTACTTCTCCCATTTGATCCACATGACCCTGAACGATGTGCCCGTCAAAGCGGCCATTGGCAGCCATGCATCTTTCTAAATTCACTACTTCTCCAATTTCTAGTTCTCCCAAATTGGTTCGTTTGAGCGTTTCATCAATCGCGGTAACCACATATTGACGGTCTGCGACCAACTCAACGACAGTGAGGCAAACACCGTTATGAGCTAAACTCTGATCTACCTTGAGCTCATTAGCTATAGCACTTTCAAACGTAAAGTGAATGTTTGAGCCGTCTTTCTCAAGCTTCATAAGCTTGCCAAGTGTTTCAATGATTCCTGTAAACATGGTTAATTCGGTCCTTGGCCTGAATTTCTAAGAAGCTGCACATAACCGTGCAAATCGCGCGGAATAACACCAGCTAAGCGTATCTCATTGACGGTACAGATGTAATAGTAAACACCATCACTACAGTCCAACTTGGTGCTTTGGTTCGTACCATCCCAAAGAATATCAGGATCTGTGGTCTCAAATATTTTCAGCCCCCATCGATTAAATATCTTCATATCGATACTCTCAACGAACGCATACGGGAAAGGGCGAAACAAATCATTGTAGGTGTCACCTCCTGGAGTGAACACGTTTGGTAGCGTGTAATTTGAGCAATTGTCTACACAGACGGTGTCTGAAATGGTCACGTTTTGAAAGGAATCAACAGCTGCTATTGCATAGCATCCAGCCATCGTATTTTCCAATGGACCATGCTCAAAAACAGACCAAGGTGCCATGTGTGTTGATACTAATTGCAATTCACCACCATAAACAGGTGTGTACAGCACTTGGAATTCAACAACGTCATTAGGGCATTCAGGTGCTTGACTCCATGTGAGGCTATTAATCAATTCTTCGCAATCCGAGTCAATGGTAATATCCTGATTACACGGAGGTATCGAATCCACTGGGGTCGTGCAGCTTTCTTGAGACCAGTTGATAATTGGAAAGATGATATTATCGATGGAATAGTGACCAATGCTTTTTACACGATAACATTTTTCAACTCCATTTGCCAACCCAGTATCGAGATACGTGTGCTCAATTGTTTCACCAATAAACTCAAATGTCAAATCTGGTAGTTGCCTAAATACTTGGAACGTATCGTTAATCCAAGGAACAGTTTCGTCCCAAACCAGTTGAATCTGATTATCGGTTCCAATAGCAATAATAAACACTGAAGAGGCTGGGTCTGACTCGCCAACAGAAAACTCGTTGCCAGACTCATTATTGAACAGCTCAATCTTATAATTAAACTCCAACTCTTTGGTATTTATCAGCGTATCAACGAAAATCGTGTCGTTGAGATTGAAATAGGTTTCTACCAACTGAAAGTTTGACGGTGCAGTTACGTCCGAACGAAGAATACGATACTCATACGGTCCTTGAATTTGAACTGTGTCTAACTCTGTAGGCTTGCTCCAAGCCACATACATTGAGCCCTGAGTGATATCTGTATTCTGAACGCTCACATTCGTCAGAATTGGTAAATCACGCTTCAGTTCGGCACAGAATTCTTCAGATGCGTAACTCACCGCTCCATCAGGAAAACAGGCCACCACCATGTAGCAATACTCCAATCCTAAGGTGAGTCCTGCGCCACCGTTATCATCCAAATATGATGTTGATGCAAGCCCGCTTGTTGAACCGATGTACTGATAGCCCGTGTAACCTGGCACACCAACCTCGCATGTATCTGGAATGAAACCATACAGTTCAATTCTTCGGTAAATCTTATATCCTTCTACCTCTATACATGGGCTCTGATCCCAATTCAACTGTATTGAATTTCCCAAAGGATCTGCGTTGGGGTTTTGAGGAGCTGGACCAACCACCGTAATAAATGTCGTGTGGTAATCTACGAGCTCAATTTCATTTCCTGGAGGGTCATCTTCTACACGGAAGGTCATGCTATACGGCTGCAATTGCACGTGGTCGCATTGCGGAATCCATCTAAATGTGCTAACGGCAGTGTCTTGTGCAGAAACGGGTTGGTTGAATAAGGCTTGACTCACAGGAACTTCTAGTGGGCCGCCTGTTCCTGTTAGTGTCACAGGGTCGCCATCAGGATCCCATGCACGAACCAAAAACTGTACAGTATCTCCAACCGCAACACATATTTCATCAATAGACCTGACAATAGGCGGATTGTTGTTGCATGGAAGTACCGTCACCTGCATATCGCGAATAGTAAATCCTATCTCAACGTAAGTTCCGTCTTCTAAACGTCTCCATTCAATTATCTTGATGGCAAAATTGAACTCACCTTGTTCTTGAGGCGAATCCCAAGTTAACGTTCCAGTAATGGCATCAATAGTGGCTCCGGCAGGAATGGTGTATCCCCCAATAGGTATTCCGCCTTCGCCAATGCACGTGGTTAGCTCGTAGCTGAGACTGTCTCCATCTACGTCAAAAGCTCCAGGGTTGTGCTCATAGACCCGCTGAAAACACGCGTTGTCGATTGGAGGATTCAACAAAATAGGAGTACTGCTGGAGCCACTAAAAGGGCCGAAATCAATGTGCGTTTCAATATAAAACGGAACATTTACAGAGTTTGGAATATTCAAAATTCCACCATTTCGATTCGGGTCTTCCATTGAAACAGTATACCCACTAAACGAAGCACTGGCATATGTATGTTCTGAGATGTAGACGTTCTTCTTAACCCCAGGCAAAATAATGACACCATTTCCTCCGCCATTTGAACGAGCCACAGTGTCCAAATTACCATCTCCCCAACGTACTTCCAACGCTGGTCTATCCGCTGGGCTATCAGGAACAGTGTAGGTCGTGACAATTGCTCTTACGGTTAACCCGCCCAAAAATTCAATCCGAATCTCACCAGCGCGGTTGTGCGTAGCCTTTGCCCCTGTAGAGGCAAATAGTATAAGCACAAGTGGTAACAGTTTCTTCATTCGGAATTCAGCGCTAAAGTCTAAACCTATTTACGGTAGTATTTATTGTGGTTGCGTATTGTCAATAATCAATCAGTTGCTGCTCCATATTTTCTGGAAGTGCTCGGTATTCATACTGCTGCGTCCGTAATTGTGGCTCAAAGCCAGCTTCGCGAATGGCTTCCTGAATAGCATCGGCTGTAAATCGATGTGGAGCTCCTGCGGCAGAAACCACATTTTCCTCAATCATAATTGAACCAAAATCGTTGGCGCCAGCATGCAAACACATCTGAGCAGTTTGCTTTCCAACCGTCAACCACGAGGCTTGAATATTGTCGATGTTCGGAAGCATGATGCGAGAAATGGCAATCATCCGAACGTATTCATCAGCAGTACAACTGTTTCGAATTCCTTTAACTCGTCTTAAAAGTGTTCCGTCATCTTGAAAAGGCCAAGGAATGAACGCAATGAATCCTTTGGCATGGGCCGGTTTCTTTGCTTGTACTTCACGCAACCAGACCAAATGTTCGAAACGTTCTTCCAATGTTTCAATGTGCCCGAACATCATGGTTGCGGAACCTGTAATGTCTAATTGGTGCGATGCCGCGGCTACTTCTAACCATTCTTTTCCCGTACATTTTCCTTTGGAGATGAGCCTACGAACGCGGTCGTTCAGAATCTCAGCACCAGCACCAGGAAGACTGTCCATCCCTGCCGCTTTCAATTCGGTTAGAACTTGCGTGTGAGTCATTCCCTCCAACTTGGCGATATGCGCAATCTCAGGCGGCCCTAAAGCGTGCAATTTCAAGTTCGGATACAGTGATTTGAGTTCTCTGAACAAATCAGCGTAGAATTTCAAACCCAATTCTGGGTGATGTCCACCTTGCAAGAGCAATTGTTCGCCACCGTATCGAAAAGTCTCCTCAATCTTCCGCTTATAGGTAGCGATGTCGGTGATGTACCTCTCTTCGTGGCCAGGAATTCGGTAAAAGTTGCAGAATTTACAATTGGCTATGCACACGTTGGTCGTGTTCATATTGCGGTCAATAATCCACGTGACCTTGCCATCGTTTCGCTTGGTCTTGCGCAGTTCGTTACCGACAAACATCAAATCGGTTAAACCTGCATTTTCAAACAGAAACTGTCCTTCTTCTGCTGAGAGAAACTCAGCTTTCAAAGCCTTATTTAGTAATGTGGTGCAATCCATTCGTTACGAGTTAAACACCGCAATTCCCGTTGTGTTCGCTCAGAACAGTCCGACAGAACCTGTGTTAAAGTTGGTACTTTTGCGGCAACGAATTTACGAATTGGAAAGGGCTTTCCTTTCAGGTTCAAAATGGGTAGTAAACAGACAGCGAAATGAGTAGAGAAACGGATAAAATAAAGGTTGGAATTTCATGTGGAGATTTGAATGGAATCGGATTGGAAGTGGCGATAAGGACCTTTTTGGATAACCGTATTTTTGAGCTTTGCACCCCAATTCTATACGCTTCTAAGAAAACTTCTGCTGCGTACCGTAAAGAGTTAGACATTAAAGATTTCAGCTTTGAAGAGATTGACTCAATTGAAAAGGCAAACCCAAAGCGTGCCAATGTGTTGAACGTTTGGAATGAAGATGTACAACTGACGCTAGGAACACCCACTGACGCAAGTGGCGAATACGCGTTGAAATCGTTGCAGGCCGCAACTGCTGATTTGAAAGCAGGGAAAATCGATGTGCTATTGACCGCACCTATCGATAAGCACAATATTCAATCTGAGGAATTCAAATTTCCAGGACACACAGAATATTTAGCTGATGCTTTTGGAGTGGAGGAATATGCCATGCTGATGGTCAGCGATAGTCTGAAGGTGACCTTCATGACTGGTCATTTGCCGCTATCAGAAATAGGTAAACACCTCTCGTTTGAAAGCATCATTAAAAAGATTCGTTTTCTGAATAAATCATTGCTGCAGGATTTTGGAATCCGAAAACCGAAAATTGCTGTGTTGGGATTGAATCCACACAATGGTGATGGTGGCGTAATCGGGATGGAGGAACTGGAACTTATTTCGCCAGCGATTAAAAAGGCTAAAGAAGACGGCATTCTGGTTTTTGGACCTTTTGCCGCAGATGGATTTTTCGGCTCAGGTGCTTACCACCAATTTGATGTGGTTTTGGCTATGTATCACGATCAAGGTCTGATTCCGTTCAAGACATTAAACTTTGACCAAGGTGTGAACTACACAGCTGGATTACCGAAAGTGCGTGTTTCTCCCGATCACGGAACTGGATTTGATATTGCCGGAAAAGGCATTGCTAGCGAACAGTCATTTAGAGATGCTCTTTTCTTGGGAATAGATCTTTTTAGGGAACGCGAACGATTTGCTGAGTACACTTCGGATGTATTGAAGCCTCAGAAGGAAATCCGATTGGAAGGTAGCGGACGTGGTGATAGAGGTGATCGTAGTGATAGAGGTGATCGTAGCGATAGAGGTGACCGCGGACCAAGGTCAGACAATCGCGGCCCTCGAAAACCGAGACCTGTTGCTTCAAGAGACAACGAGTCTAACGAGAAAAGTAAGCCTGCAGACGACTAGTGTGCGACTCGTCCAAATAATGATGTAAAATCAATAAAAAAGGAGGCATTGCAACATTGATCGGAATGTTTACTTTTGCAGCCCTCGTTCTGAAACATGGAAAGTTCTAGTGCATTCAAGGTTCAATTCTCAGGATTGAAACTCGGGAAACACAGTTTCGACTTCGATGTATACGATGCGTTCTTTGAAAAACTCGATTATTCTCCGATTGAAAAGGGAGAAGTTGAAGTAACTGTTGTTTTAGACAAGAAGTCTACTATGATGGTTCTTGACTTTGAATTGAACGGTTGGGTGATGGAAACCTGTGATAGATGCACAGTAAGCTATCGCCAACATATGAGCGGAGAACATCAGATTTATGTGAAATTCGGTGACGATTTTGACGAACCTGACGAAAACCTTTTAGTTATTCCCAGAGATGAATACGAACTGGATTTAACACAACTGATTTACGAGTTTATACAATTGAACGTTCCATTACGGAAGATTCCTTGTGAGGAAAGTGAGGACGATTCGATGTGTGACAAAGACACATTGAAAGTGTTGGAAGACTCCGTAGTAGACGAAAAAAAGAATAACCCATTATGGGCTGAATTGAATAAGATTAAAGATCAACTGAAAGATTAACACGTATTAAGTAGAATATAATGGCACATCCTAAACGGAAAATATCCAAGCAACGCAGAGACAAGAGAAGAACTCATTACAAAGCTGAGGCTCCTACAATTGCTTTGTGTCCGACTACTGGCGAACCACATCTTTACCACCGTGCTCATTGGTACGAAGGAAAACTTTACTACAAGGGAAAAGTAGTAATGGAAAAAGCATAACACATTCCGAAACTCGGATTTGTGTAAAAAAGGATTGCGGCTAACTTAGCCGCAATTTTTGTTTTGAGGGGTAAGGAAAAAGCAACGGAATGAAGAAGACCAGAGCGGCCATTACAGGAATAAATACTTGGGTTCCTGAGTACAAACTCACAAATGCTGAGCTTGAAACCATGGTTGATACCAACGATGATTGGATTCAATCAAGGACAGGTGTTCAGGAACGAAGAATTCTGAAAGGAGAAGACATGGGAACGTCCAAAATGGCGATTCCAGCGGTGAAAGGTCTTCTCGAAAAAACCAATACAAATCCCGAAGATGTTGATTTGGTAATCTGCGCTACGGTTACGGCCGACATGCAGTTTCCAGCCATGGCAAACATCGTTTCAGATCAGTGCGGAATGGTGAACGCGTTCAGCTTTGATTTGAATGCCGCCTGTTCTGGATTCATTTACGCACTTACTACTGCTTCCATGTATATCGAAAGTGGACGCTACAAGAAGGTTGTGGTAATTGGTGCCGATAAGATGTCATCCATCATTGATTATACCGACCGCGCTACATGCATCATTTTTGGTGATGCGGCTGGAGCTGTTCTCATGGAACCGAACTCAGAAGGAAACGGTTTGATTGATCATCAATTGCACACAGACGGTTCGGGAGTTGTGCATCTTCATCAGAAAGCAGGTGGCTCTGCACGGCCAGCGTCACATAAAACGGTTGATGCACGGGAGCATTACGTTTATCAAGAAGGAGCAGCGGTTTTCAAATTTGCGGTAACCAAAATGGCGGATGTTTCGGAAGAAATCATGCAGCGAAATGATCTAACTGCTGACGACATTGCCTACTTAGTGCCTCATCAGGCCAACAAACGAATTATAGATGCCACGGCCTCTCGCATGGGATTGGACGAAAAGAAGGTCATGCTCAACATCATGAAATATGGCAATACGACCAATGGAACCATTCCGTTGTGTCTTCACGAATGGGAATCGAAACTGAAGAAAGGTGATAATTTGATTATCAGCGCCTTCGGTGGCGGTTTTACTTGGGGCGCACTGTATTTGAAATGGGCTTATGATACGCCCAAATAACAAGACAGACTGCCCTCAAAATTTATACATTTGAACCTCAATTAAGGGAAGAAGCATGGATATTAAAGAAATCCAAGAACTGATAAAATTCGTGTCCAAATCGGGCGTGAGCGAAGTAGAAATTGAGTCTAAAGGATTCAAGATTACCATTAAAACACCGCCTTACAAAAGAGGTGGGCAACCAGAGGCTCAAGTCGTTCAGACGGTTGCTCCTCAACCAGTTGCTGCTGCACCACAGACTGTGCATGCAACTTCTCAACCTGTTGCTGAAGCAGCTCCTGCCAAGGCAGAGGCTCCTGCTGACACCGACAATTACGAGGAAGTGAAATCGCCAATGATTGGAACGTTCTATCGTTCATCATCACCAGAAAAACCACCATTCGTGGGCGTGGGCGATGAAGTGAAGAAAGGAGACACTATCTGTATCATTGAAGCAATGAAACTCTTCAATGAGATTGAAGCAGAAGTGAGCGGAAAAATTGTGAAGGTTTTGGTTGACGATTCAACACCTGTTGAATACGACCAACCGCTCTTCCTAATAGAAGCA
>Ga0210295_1123947_pt1 | contig 12483 bp, 18 predicted proteins | sample R963ASmetaT_FD_159686 | JGI IMG/M metagenome (GOLD analysis project Ga0210295, IMG submission 159686) | Metatranscriptome of estuarine water microbial communities from the Columbia River estuary, Oregon, United States - R9.63AS (Metagenome... | ecosystem: Environmental > Aquatic > Marine >...
CATGCCCAGAGGCACAAAGACCTTGGAAATAGAAGCAAAGCTAGACAATATAATGTCTAAATTTGAGCCAGACCTTCTTTGCGTAGACTATCTTGGTATCATGAAGCCAAACAAGACATATGGCGCCGACTGGCAGGACATTGGTCACATAGGAGAAGATCTCCATGAGTTATGTAGAAAAAAGAATATCCCGCTAATAACTGCGGCACAAAGAAAAGGCAGAGTGAGAGCTGTTGGTAAAAATAAGCCAGAAAATATAGAGGATTCCGAAGAAATTGGTAGATCAAAAATGATCGGAGATAACGCAAATATTATTCTTCTGATAGAAAATAGAAACGAAGAACATATGAGAGAAGACATGGTAATTCATGTAACTAAAAATAGAGATGGCGCAAAAGGCAAAATCACACTGCTCAAGGAATTTGAATACTCAAAAATAGTGGATATGCCAGAAAACTGGACTGGAGATGGTGAAGAAGATTTTAACGTTTGATAAATAAAAATGGTATAAATATCATGAGGCGTTTATTATGTTGAAAAAATATAGATATGAAGAATACGGAGATTTTGAACTATATAAGCCTTATGAGATCTTATACAGAATAGATTCTTATGGACAAAATATAATTAATTCATCTTCCTCAAATATAAAAGGTGTCTGTTTAAAGAAAAAAATAGAAGGATATCTTTGCTTATTTGAAATAAAAGAAGATATGGATGCTCTCGGCATAGTAAGTAATCGTTATTTTTATGATACAATTTTAATTAATGTAAAAAATATTATTTGGAAAAAAGAACTAAATAAATCAATTATTTATTTTTGTAATCAGGATTTTAATAATTTAACAAAAAAAAATATAAAAATTGCAGAAGAGATATTTTACATGTATTCGGAGAATAAAATTGCCTAGTCATAAATTCAGGTGTAATAACTGCAAAAACTTAGTTTCGGTATATTTTTCAATATCTGAATTCTTAAAAATTAAAGATAACCCCGAGCAATGCAAAGAGTGCTTATCAGGCTTAATGTTAAGAGACTTCTTAAGTATAGGCAGTCTTTCAAAGATCCAGAGATCTTCCGAAGATATAATCGAAGATATTAGAACTGAGGCAAGAGAGATAGCGGATAAGATTCGTGAAGGAGACAGCAAATTATTTGAAAATATATACGGAGAAGATATAAATAAACTTAAGCAATAAATTTGTTTATATTTTATATCATAAATATCATAGACATCTTCTTTGATGATATTTTTTTGTTATTTATTTATTTAAAATAATGGTTGTTTTATATTATATGGGAAGGGAGTCCTAACCATATGGATAAAGCTAAAGTTATAGATAAAAGTTGGGGTTACGAGAAAATAATAGAGAACAACGATCTTTATTGCGGTAAAATGCTTTTTATAAAAAAAAATCACTGCATAAGCCTTCAGTTCCATAAATTAAAAGACGAAACATTCTTTATTTTTAAAGGTGAGTTACTGGCGAAATTCTCAAATCAAGATTCTTTTGTCAATCCGGAAGAGATACCCGCAGTAAAAATGGTCGAGGGCGACGTGCGACGAGTTAAGGCGGGCGAAATACATCAATTATTTGCCCTGGAAGACTCCCTTGTTTTTGAGGTATCATCAACCCATTACGATGATGATACATATAGAATATCAAAAGAGTTTGTTTTATAAAATACATTTAATTAAATTAGGGATATATATGAGTAAGTACATGGGAATCGATATAGATTATTCTAGGGATAATTTGATTGACGAGCTTGGGCATAAAAGATTAAAAGAATCTTATATGAGACAAGAAGAAACATCTCCTCAGGAAAGATTTGCATTCGTATCAAAGAGCTTCTCTTCAAATGACGAGCACGCACAAAGGCTCTATGATTATGCGTCTAAGCATTGGCTTTCATATTCGACGCCAGTTCTTTCGTTCGGAAGAACAAAAAATGGCTTGCCGATATCATGTTTTCTTTCCTATATAGATGACTCTGCTGAGGGTCTTATAGATACTCTTTCTGAAACAAACTGGCTATCAATGATGGGAGGCGGTGTTGGCGTTGGCTTTGGTATAAGATCGGCCGGAGAAAAAAGCACCGGCGTAATGCCGCACCTTAAGATTTATGATGCATCATCACTTGCTTATAGGCAGGGTAGCACAAGAAGAGGGTCTTATGCAGCATACCTGGATATATCACATCCGGATATTATGTCTTTCTTGGATATAAGAAAACCTACCGGCGACCAAAACCTAAGGTGTTTAAACCTACACCACGGCATAAATATATGCGATGACTTTATGGCGCTCATCGAAGGATCTATGCTTGATCCTAATTTTGACGATTCTTGGCATCTAAGAGATCCTAATAATCCAGATATCGTGGAAACTGTTTCCGCTAGAATGCTCTGGCAAAAGATATTAGAATTAAGAATGACTACTGGCGAGCCATATATACATTATATTACCACTTCAAATAATTCCCTTCCCGAATGGCTAAAAAATAAAGGTCTGAAGATAAGACAGAGTAATCTTTGCATAGAGATAATGCTTGCGACCGATAAAAATAGAACAGCTGTATGTTGTTTGAGTTCTTTGAATGCAGAATATTTTGATGAATGGTCTGCTGATCCTCAGTTTCTTTCTGATGTTCTTGAGATGCTTGATAATGTTTTGCAATATTTTATAGATAATGCGCCAGATACAATAAGTAGGGCAAAGTTCTCTGCAATGAGAGAAAGATCTGTTGGTGTAGGTCTGCTTGGGTTTCATGCTCTTCTCCAAAAGAAAAATATTCCATTTGAAAGTGCGATTGCAAAATCTCTTAATATGAGAGTATTCTCACATATAAGAAGTGGGCTTGATAAGGCAAATAAAACCCTAGCAAATACCAGGGGCGAGGCTCCAGATGCAGAAGGCTATGGAGTTAGATTAAGTCACGTAATGGCTATTGCGCCAAATGCAAGTTCATCAATATTTATGGGTAATACATCACCATCAATAGAACCATTTAAAGCAAATGCGTATAGACAGGATACACTTTCTGGCTCATATCTTAACAAAAACAAACATCTAGATTCTCTTATAAAGGAAAAGTGCTCTAACGACAAATCTTTAGATTATGATGAAATATGGTCATCAATAATATCTAACTCAGGATCTGTATCACATCTTGATATTATGACTGATTGGGAGAAAGATGTGTTTAAAACGGCAATTGAGATAGATCAGAGATGGTTGGTAGAACATGCTGCCGATAGACAAAAATTCATTGATCAAGGGCAGAGCCTAAACTTGTTTTTCAAACCAGATGCATCCGTAAAATATATTCACGCTTGTCACTTTATGGCTTGGAAGAAAGGTCTTAAATCCCTATACTACTGTAGGTCTGAAAAAATAGCTTCTGCAGATAAGGTTTCTCAAAAGATAGTAAGATCAAAGATAGAGGAAGAGATAGACCTTTCAGATCTAATAAACAATGAAGATTGTCTAGCTTGTAGCGGTTGATCATGATAGAAGTTATATGCGGTCCAATGTACTCTGGGAAAAGTAACGAATTAATTGTAAGAGTAATGAAGGCAAGGATAGCTGAGCTAAACCCAATACTCATAAAGCATTCTTTAGATAACAGATTTTCTTTAGATAAAATAGTTACGAGAGTTGGTATAGATATGAAGTGTCTTCTTGCTCCGAATGAAGAGATTCTTGATTCAATATTATCTCAAAATAATACAAAGTTTGTTGCAATAGATGAGGTTCAATTTTTCAACAAAAAAATATTAAATGTCCTAAAAAAGCATTCGGATAAAGATTTTCTTTTATGTGGTTTGGACTTAACTTGGCAAGGACAACCTTTTGGCTGCATGCCTGAGATTTTATCATTCGCAGATAACGTAATAAAATTGAAGGCTGTTTGTACCAACAATATAAATGGAAAAATTTGTGGCAACCCGGCATCAAAATCAAAGAAGCTAATTGACGACGATTCAATAATAGATATTGGCGACAAAGAAAAGTACGAAGCAAGATGTACTAGCTGTTGGTATTTAAAATAAATAAGGAATAATTTTTATGTCTAAGAAAAAACTAAAGCTTACCGAAGAAAGAAATTACTTCAAACCATTCTCATACCAATGGTGTTATGAAATATGGCTTAAGCATGAGCAAGCACACTGGCTTCATACAGAGATACCTATGTTTGCGGATCTAAAAGATTGGAAATCAAAACTTAGTGATAGTGAAAAGCATTTTTTAACTCAAATATTTAGATTTTTCACCCAAGGCGATATAGATGTTGCTGGTGGTTATGTAAAAAACTATCTTCCGCTGTTCCCTCAGCCAGAAGTAAGAATGATGCTTTTGGGTTTTGCCGCGAGAGAGGGCTTGCATGTTGCTGCTTATTCTCACCTCATAGAGACTCTAGATATGCCAGACTCGCTTTATAATGAGTTTTTGCAATACTCAGAAATGAAAGAGAAGCATGATTATATAAATTCCTTTTCAGAAAAGGATGAAAAAAATATTGCGCAACAGATTGCGGTATTCTCGGCATTCACCGAAGGAATGCAGTTATTTTCATCATTCATAATGCTTCTGAACTTCCCAAGGCACGGAAAGATGAAGGGAATGGGGCAGATCATATCATGGTCAATTGCAGATGAAACGATGCATACCGAAGCAATGATAAAATTATTCAGAACCTTCATAGAAGAGAATAGACATATATGGAAGGACGATCTTAAATCCCAGATATATACTATTGCAACCAAGATGGTTGACCTTGAGGATAAGTTTATAGATCTAGCTTTCTCAATGGGGGAGATGGAAAACCTAACAGCGTCAGATGTTAAGAAGTATATAAGATATATTGCAGATAGAAGACTTATATCTTTGGGTTTAAAGGGAATATTTAAAGTAAAAAAGAATCCTTTGCCATGGGTAGAGGAGATGATAAACGCACCAATACATACAAACTTCTTTGAAAACAAAGTAACCGATTATGCAAAGGGTGCTCTAACAGGATCGTGGGAAGATGTTTGGGCCAAAGCAACCGCAGACATATCTATAGATAAAGCATAAAAACTGCTAATAAAGCCTCTAAACTATATAGTTTGGAGGCTTTTATGTTCAATAAGAAATTAGAAATATTAAAGATTGCTATGAGAAAAATGAATATCGAGCTATCAAATTATGAAAAAAAATTTTTTGTAATGCCAGATTTCTCTTTAATATTGGAGAGCGACATAATTTCAAAATTAAAAAAAGAGCTGGACGAACAGACTAAATCACTTGGCCTAGATTATGATTTGTTTGAGCATTTCGTTGATCTTAATTCAGAAAAATTTATGGATTGGGATATCTTAAAACTACTAGGTCAAGGTCTCTCTGGTGAAGCATGGCTGATGAGGGATGGCAGAGTTTTAAAACTATACAGGTCTCAATATAAGGCAGGAGATCCTCACTTCGATGAATCTGAACAATATTTAAAAGATGAAATTATCAAAAAACTTCATTCAAACGAAGATAATGGCTCTGATAAAAAATCTATCTTACCCATGATATATGAGAATGAAAAGCTGAAAATGCCAGAAGAATCTAATATACATGAGGATATATTTTATTCCATCATGGAATATGTTCCTCAAGATCCTAAAAAATCAAAATATAATGAATTATATAAAATAGAGAATTTACCATTTATCAATAGTATATTCAATACTTTGAGCAAGATGAGATATAATATAGCTTATAATGATTTTTTTAAAGAGTTTTTTCGTGAAGTAAAAAATAAAGAAACTATAGCAAACATAATTAGAGAAGTTCTTTATGATACAGATAACGAATTTGATATATATAATGATGATTTATTAAGGGTCATAGAAGAAACAAAATATCTTACCTCGGTACATTATAATCAATCAGAAGAAGAAAATATCTCAAGAAATTATAACTTAAGAAAAGATTGGTTGGATGATCTAATAGAAACCATTATAGTATCAAGAGCAAACAGAAGAACGGATCTTCATTCGGGTAATCTTGGTATTAGAGGCAATAGATTTGTATTTTTTGACTTCTAAAAAATAGCTATTAATAAAAAAATATATTTGTACAAATGAAGGAATTTTTAAATAAAAAAATATTATGCGACAAAGATTCATGGAATCAGGCAATAAAAGAAGAATCTGAAGAATGGGTTCAAAAAATATTGAAGTTTTTAAACCTTGATTTCGGTATAATATATGGGGATAATAAAAATAAATCAGTAAAATATCTTATCGAACAAGGTATACATATAGAAGTATCTAAAAATAACACAAGAATAAATATATTTAAACTAAATAAGGAGATTGGCGAATGGCATGTTGAAAAAATATCTGTAAAAAAAGATGAAGACAATCTTCTTTACAGCGAAATTTTAATAAATTATTGGTCTGTTATAGATAAACAAAAAAAACAAAAGAGAATAAAAAAATAAAATGAAAACAAAAGAACAAACTTTGGTTCTTGACACTTCAGCAATATTAAATCAGCCCATGATATTTTCGATATTGGAAAACACAAGATTTATAGTTCCAATAGAGGTATTAGAAGAGCTTGATGGCGCAAAAACAAAGCAGGATGCAGTTGGATTTTCTGCTAGGCGCTCAAATAAAATTTTTGATAAATTTAGAAAAGATTCTGATATAACTTCTGAATTTACAATAGATAACAATAACTCAGTTTTAATCTCTTTCGAAGCAGACTTATCCGCTCTGCCAGAATCTTATTCCAGATCAATAGACTCAACAATAATTGCCACCGCAAAAAAATACGCAGAAGTTTATAGTAATCTTTTTCTCGTATCTTCAGATATCTCGATGAGAGTTAAGGCTTCTGCCATAGGAGTGTCTTCGTTATCCGAAGACGACGTTATACATACTGGAGAGGATCCTTTATCTGAAAAAATAAAAACATTTATTATTGATGAAGATTCTCTTGATGCATATTATGCCGATGGTAAGATAAAAAAAGATTTTATATCAGATAATGATGAATTTTATAATAATCAATGTATTGTAATGAAGACTTCTGAAGGTGGAAGTGCTTTAGGTATATATAAAAATGGATTCATACATAGAACAAAGATAACTGACAAAAAAGATTTTAATTTATTTGGCGTTTCTCCCAGAAATAAAGAGCAAAAGTTTGCAATGGAATTAATGTTAGATGCATCAATACCCCTTGTATCTGTATGTGGTTTGGCTGGAAGCGGAAAGACGATGGCAGCGATTGCTGCAGCTCTACACATGGTTGATAAAGGCATGTACAACAAGATTGTTGTAACTAGGCCAGTTGTAAGTCTTTCAACAAATATCGGTATGTTACCAGGTGATAAGCTAGATAAAATGAAACCATGGGTTCAGCCAATATTTGATAATGCGAAATGGCTTTTAAAAGGTGGTTCTGGACACGTAGAGCTTCTAATAGAGAAAGGAATTCTTGAGATAGAGTCTTTGTCTTACGTAAGAGGAAGGACGTTCCCAAACACAGTATTTATAGTTGATGAATGTCAGAATACAACGATATCTGAAATGAAATCCGTAATAACAAGAATGGGCACAAACTCTAAATTAATTCTAATAGGAGACATAGAGCAGATAGACTCTCCTAAGCTTGATTTATTTAACTCAGGATTATCAACCGTCGTCTCTAAATTTAGAGGCTCACATCTTGCGGCAAATATAATGCTGACAAAATCAGAAAGATCAGAACTAGCTGCATTGGCTGCAAAAATACTTTAAAAATTTAGTATAACCTCGTCTATGAAAGTAAATCTAAAAAATTCAGAATACTTTGAAGTTAAACTTAACCCAACAAAAACTTCTGTTAAATTTTCTATAAAAACAAAAATAGACGAGGACTCGTTCGGGTTTATATCTTGCGATATAAACCGCGATGGTGTTGACTCTATTATAGCTGAGCTTATAAATTTTAAAGCGGAATTGAAGCATGAAAAAAATTAACTGCCAAGAATCCTGCCAGAAAACAAAGCAGATGAAATGCTCTTCCTTTTGCACAAAAGAAGCCACCATAAGTGATGGTAATATCACTTTTGGCTGCGATAGATCTTCCATTAGAGGCGAAATTTCTGAGGAGGAAGAAAACTATTTAAATTGTAAATTTTGGAGCATGGGCATAGAAGAGCAATGCAATGTATGTCTTCTTTCTTGTAAGAATAATAAAAATGAAGAATTTAAAAATACTGCAAAGAAGATGAGTGATATAAAAAATATATTAGACTCCTTCTCACCATTGCTTTCTATGGTTGGTAAATCAAGTCAAGAGATTTCTGACTTAAAAGAAAAGATATCTAAAGGCGAGATTGATACTTCTGGTGTTGGAGAGGTTGTAAATTTAGCGAATTATGCCAAGTCAACACTAGAAGTAATTATGTCTGGAAAACAAGTTGATTTGGCTGAATTTGGAAAAATGAAGGATTTTGTTTCTAAAAAATATGGTAATAAATAAATATAAAACATTGGAGTTACGATGGGCTGCGGTTGTAATAAAAAAGCAAATATAACAAATAAAAATAATACAAGCGAATCAAAAAAGCCATCAGTAAGGATGCCTCTAGTAACAACGAATACTTCCTCTGATGCAAAAAGAGCTGCGCTTGCAAATATTAGCAAAAAAATAAGCAAGAGGCAAGAATGAGGCTTTTTTGTTTAAAAGGAAGAACAGATCCTAACATATCTCCAACTACAGAGATAGAGCTGGATATGGAAACTGACGGTTATCCTTACGCAATAGAAGTGCTAAGAATAATGGTTAAGCACGTCGGAGGTGATACCTCGGGTCATTTTCATTTTAGAATGGGTAATGTGCCTGGTTTCAGTGCAGATTCTATAGATCAAATGTTTGTTGATGGAACTGTCGCAAAATCAAATCTTATGGATATTTCTCTACCAAACTCAACTACATCATCAGGATTTTGCAAGACTTCCAATAACGGAAAAATGTATGTTAGGTTTGAGCCGAGCGCCGGAACAGATAACCAGTTTGATTATTTTATAGTTTTTAGAAGATAAAATAATAGTACTAAAAATTTATATATAAAAAGAAATAGGCAGAGTAAAATGACCGCGTTGGTGCGGTCATTTTTATGACTCTATTGGGTTTGAGTTTAAAATAAGATCAAGCAGCGCGCTTTCTTCGTCGCTAGAGTTTATATTTATCTCGGAATTAACAATATTCTTATTGTTAAGAAGATCAGATACAGAGGAGGCAATGGCAAACATCATTTCTTCTTTTTTGTCTTCATCTGCAATAATATTGATACCTATAGAAAGCTCTATATAAACTTTTTTATTCATAATAATCCCGCCTATATTAACATAATATTATTACCTAATATTAGCTATTTACTTAAAAAACACGGAGGTTGATTTTGTCAAAACCAAATTTAAAAGGTCTTATTGTTAAAATAAAAAAAATTGATGAAAATGCAGTTACGCCATCTAGGGCTCATGACACAGACTCGGGTTGGGATCTAACGGTAACCGATATACATAAGATCAGAGGAGATACAATCTTTTTTAAGACTGGCTTACAGGTTCAGCCGCCACCTGGATATTATTTTGAGATATTTCCAAGAAGCTCTATATCAGAGCTGCCGTTAATGCTTGCAAATTCCGCAGGAATAATTGACGAATCATATACGGGAGAACTTATAGTTCCTATAAGAGTTCTTCATTCCTCATTAGGTTCAGACCATAGCTCTTATCAGTTTCCAGGCGGTCTTGTGAGGATGCTTGACTCAAGACCAACGACAATGCTTGAAGTCGGAAGGCTTTTGATATCAAAGAAACCAAGAATAGCTCAGATGATACTTAGAAAGAGAATCGATTTTCAGCTAGAGGAAGTGGAGTCTCTTGAAGATACGGCAAGGGGTGACAGCGGATTTGGAAGCAGCGGCTGATTTTTTTTTGCTTAAATATGGTGTGCAATGAATAGATCAAAAAGATTAGGCAGATTATCATCGATAATATATAAGCTATCATCGGAGTCTGATAAGTCATCAGAAGATATTTTTGAAAAAGCCGAAAAAGACCTTCCTTTTGGTATATCATGGATAAAGAAAGTTTGGGAAGACTCCGGAGAGACGAGTTCCTCGGAGCCTTACTTTTCAGAAGTATTAAGAAGTTCTTTCTTTGAATCTATATTTTCCTCTTCAAAACTAGACTATTCTTCCGAGGAATATAATGAAAAAATGCTTGATGAGTTTATTTCTGAAAACTGGAAATTTCTTTATGAGATGAGTAATGATGAGGGACTTAGAAAAGAGAATGACTTAAAATTTGTTGGATCGGGCGCATTTGGACTCGTTTATAAAATTCCTAGTGGAAATATTTTAAAATTTGCAGACAAGGGATATCATGAAGTTATGCTTGAAGAGCGTACTTCCCGCAAGGATTACGGCGAAATTATCTATGAAAAAGAAGCGGATTACATAACTTCTGATGTTGGATCAAAATATCTTCCAAAGATCCTTGATATCTATAAGCTAATTATCGGTGACAGACATATTTACGTAACTCTAATGAAGGAGGTAATTCCCGTTGATAAGATTATTGATAATACGTCATCATACAACTTTTCAGCGGGTCTTATAGATATGAATAAAATACTTTTTAAAAGTATTTTGAAAAACTTAAAAAATATAATAGACCTAATTATGATTGGGCAAAAAAAAATTAACTTTAGTATTTCAGAAGAAGAAGACCTTGATATAAATTATAAGCTTTCTTATTTTGAAGATATTTTAATAAATCTTTCTCAAAGCCCAATGTCTTCCACCGTAGTAAGAATAGGGCTAGAATGGGATGAATTGCTGGAATCAATTGAGGAAGCTTTTAGGCAAAGCTCAATAAAATATATTTCCTCTGATGATGCATATAAGATAGGTGAAATAGAAAAATTAATAGAGTTATTAAGATCGAAATACTGGACATTCATCGAGGGGGATATAAGGAGGATGTGCGAATCTGATGTTGAAAATACAAGCAGTCCATCGATTTTATCATTTATAAAATATGTTGATTCTTTTATGCAAAAAAAATTAAAAAAAGACTGGTACAAAGTTTTTGCAAAATCTTTTGTTCATAGCACATTTAGAGGAAATACAGATATATCTGTCTTTAACATTGGAATCGATGACAGAGGCTATCTGGTAATTTTTGATGGATAGATTGTAGGTATATAATATGGAAGAAACTTTAAACAAAAGAATCGATAAACTTCAAAAAATACTCATATCCGCAGGAATGTCATATGAGGCCGCTGAGCTATTGAAAATTTCAAAGAAGAAAAAAAGAGTACCTACAAACAAGGCGCTTTGGAGTCAGTGTATAGCTGAAGCAAAAAGAAAGTACGATGTATTTCCATCTGCTTATAGCTCCGGATATGCTTCAAAAATTTATAAGCAAAAGGGCGGTAAATGGAAAGTTGCAAGCGAAGAAAATTCAATCGTAAAAGTTTCTGATCTAAGAAGATGGTTTAAAGAAAAGTGGGTTGATATTTCCAGAAAAGATAAATCAGGAAAGCATCCTGAATGTGGACGAAAGGATGCTGATTCTGGCGCTTATCCAAAATGTCGTCCAAGCAAAAAGGTAACAAAAGAGACCCCAAAGATATCAAAGTCTCTTTCTAAAAAAGAAAAGGAAAAAGCAACTAAAATAAAAAGAAGAAAGGAAAATTCTTCATCAAGCACTCCTGCTGGCGGCAAAGCAAGAAAACCGAATTATACAAAACTTTCTGGAGATAACGTGAGAGCAATATCCAAAAGAGCATTTCATTATAATGAAAATGAAGAAGAATCATCAATGATAAAATCAAATCTTAGGGGTTTGATAAGAAATGCGACAGAGATTTTGAACATGATGAATAGCAAAGATATTGAGATACCCGAATGGTGTCAGGAAAAAATCGCAGTATCTGAAAATACAGTTAATATGGTAAACGACTTTCTAAAAGAAGAGTGCGGATGTAGTTTACCTGAATTAAATGAAGATTATAATAATTAAAAAAACTATATTTATATATTGTTGCTAATAATTTTTAATTAAGAGTTTAATAAAGTAAAAATTATGAGGTGCTTAAACTTATCTTAAAAATGTTATAGCAAAATAAATTAAATATGGAGTTTCTGATGTTGGAGCAACTAATCAAAATAGCTGATTTTTTAAATAATCAAAGCACAGAGAAAAAGGATGCTCTCTTTATAGAATATATAACAGAAAAATATGCATCAGGAGATATAAATTCATTCTTTGATAAAAAAGAGTATCTTGATATGCCTAAAGAAGAAAGAGAAATTCTAAAGGATGTATTATTAGGTTTAGCAAAAGCTTTCGATAAAAAAAAATATAAATAAATGATGCTTGACTAAAATATATTATTTTTTTTTCCTACAGCCGCGTACAATCAAGTATAGGCCCG
>Ga0210295_1149560_pt1 | contig 12261 bp, 14 predicted proteins | sample R963ASmetaT_FD_159686 | JGI IMG/M metagenome (GOLD analysis project Ga0210295, IMG submission 159686) | Metatranscriptome of estuarine water microbial communities from the Columbia River estuary, Oregon, United States - R9.63AS (Metagenome... | ecosystem: Environmental > Aquatic > Marine >...
AAAGGGCTCATTCAAAACCCTCACGTTATAGGACCGACAATTACACTCGATAGTTTTTTCCGCGTTGTTGTGCAGGAAGAAAAAGTGCGGCTGTCAGCGCAACAGCGAGCCGTTGTTCAGGAAAGTTTTGACTTTCTAACAGAGTTTTCCAAAGACAAAATCATTTACGGAATCAATACAGGTTTTGGGCCAATGGCGCAGTATCGTATTGAGAACGAAGAGCTTGAGCAGCTTCAATACAATCTCGTAAGAAGCCATGCGTCAGGTTTGGGTGCAGGGCTTCCTGATCAGTACGTACGTGCTGTGATGTTGAACCGTTTGAATACGCTCTCGTTGGGTGGTTCAGGTATCAGCATGGGAGTCGTTGATCAGTTGGTCGCGTTCCTGGATAAGGGCATTTACCCATACATCCCCGAGCACGGAAGTGTTGGAGCAAGTGGCGATCTTGTTCAGTTGGCGCATTTGGCTTTAGGATTAATCGGTGAGGGAGAAGCGCGTTATAAAGGCGAAACTCGACCTGTGAAAGACATTCTCAAAGAATTGAAAATGGAGCCGGTGAAGTTGCAGCTTCGCGATGGTCTGGGCTTGATGAACGGTACTTCGTGTATGAGCGGTATCGGATTGTTGAATGTGATTTACGCTACGCGATTGCTTCGTTGGGCGACTTTGATAGGAGCGGTAATCAATGAGATTGTCCGTTCGTATGACGATAGTTATTCGGAGTTTTTGAACCGTGCGAAGAAGCACGAAGGGCAACGACAGGTTGCTGCTGCCATGCGCAGATGTTTAGAGACGAGTAAGTTGGTTCGCAAACGCGAAGACCGACTATTTAAAGACATTGAGAAAGTAGGGAATGGAAAGCCGATCAAGGAAAAGGTGCAGGAATATTACTCATTCCGTTGCATTCCGCAGATAATTGGGCCGATTCTAGAAACCGTTCAGAATGCAGAAGAAATTCTGTTGGATGAAGTGAATTCAACCAACGATAATCCTGTTGTTGATCTCGAGAACAAGCACGTATATCATGGTGGTAACTTCCATGGTGATTATGTGGCGTTGGAGATGGACAAGATGAAGATTGCGGTTACCAAGTTGAGCATGTTGTGCGAGCGACAACTCAATTACCTGATGAACGAAAAGCTGAACGACATTTTTCCTCCGTTCATGAACTTGGGAAAACTCGGTTACAACTTCGGTGTGCAAGGAATGCAGTTCACGGCCACATCAACTACGGCCGAAAACCAAACACTTTCCTTCCCGATGTACGTTCATTCTATCCCGAACAACAACGATAATCAGGACATTGTGAGTATGGGAACGAATGCTGCGTTGATGACCAAGAAGGTGATCGACAATTCGTTTCAGGTAATGGCCATTGAAGCCGTTGCCATTGCGCAAGGTGTTGATAGCTTGGGTTGCAAATCGAAGATGTCGGTTGCGGGGCAGAAGTTCTACGACACGGTTCGCAAGCATTTGGCAACGTTTGAAGACGATAAACCACGTTCTCATCAGTTGGCGGAGTTGTCTGCGTTTTTGCATGAAAACGACCCTCAGATTGAGATTTTTTGAAAGTCTATAGAGTTTATAAAGAGATAAAGTTGACAGAGTTAGGTCACATGATTAAGTCACAGATGTTTCACGGAGAAAAGTCGCTCTGTGCATCTCCAATTCTCTTACTGTCTCTGTGCAATAGTTTTCTTTGCGTCTCTGCGCCTCTGCGTGAAATAAATTTCAACCATGTCTGAGAGGAAAATAGCATTGGTAACGGGTGGTTCGCGAGGTTTAGGTCGCGCTATTTCGGTGCGTTTAACCAAAGACCACGGTTATCACATTCTTGTCAATTATTCATCGAATGCCGCTGCGGCTGATGAGACAGTAAAACTCATCGAAGAAGTAGGCGGCACTGGCGAAACCATTGGTTTCAATGTAGCCGATAGAGAAGGGGCAGACAAGGCACTTTCCGCTTGGATGGAAGCCAATCTAACCGAGCATATTTCAGTCATTGTAAACAACGCAGGCATCACCAAAGACGGACTTTTCATGGCCATGTCGGAGGAAGCTTGGGATGGCGTTCTTGGCGTTTCGCTCGGAGGATTTTACAACGTTACCCGTAAGTTGGTGGATAAGATGATCCGCAAGCGTTATGGTCGTATTGTGAACGTGGTTTCCGTTTCGGGAATGATGGGCAATGCCGGACAGGTGAATTACTCTGCCGCCAAAGCAGGTGTCATTGGCGCTACCAAAGCATTGGCAAAAGAGATTGCGAAGCGAAACGTAACGGTGAATGCTGTTGCGCCAGGTTTCATTGAAACCGATATGACAGCCGATTTCGACCAGAAAGAGATGTCGCGCATGATACCGATGCACCGCTTCGGGAAACCAGAAGAAGTAGCTGCGGCTGTTTCGTTCTTAGTTTCAGAAGATGCAGGCTACATCACAGGAAACGTGATTAACATTAACGGAGGACTTCACTGCTAAATGAACAGAGTTGTCATCACCGGTAGAGGAATTCATTCATGCTTAGGCACCAATGCCGAAGAAGTGACTGCTTCGCTGCGTGAAGGAAAATCAGGTATAGTTTTCGACCCTATCCGCAAGGAAATGGGTTTCCGTTCTGCGTTGATTGGTAATGTTCCAATGCCCGATTTGAAAGCAGAATTGGGCAGAAAGGAACGCAAGAACATGCCCGAAGAGGCGCTTTATGCCTTTGCATCTACCAAGCAAGCCTTGGAGCATGCAGGTATGACACAAGAATTTATTGATGCCAACGAAGTAGGCATTCTCTTCGGAAACGATAGCACAGCAGGTGCGGTAATTGAAGGTGTTGATCTGCTTCGCGAGAAGAAAGACACCACGCTCATCGGTTCTGGAAACATCTTCCAAAGCATGAACTGCACCGTAACCATGAACTTGAGCACGATCTTTCGTCTCAAAGGCGTGAACTTTACGGTGAGTGCTGCCTGTGCCAGCGGTTCGCATTCCATCGGAATGGGCTATTTGCTCATCAAAATGGGATTGCAAAAGCAGGTTATTTGCGGAGGTGCGCAAGAAGTAAATCCCTACGCATTCGGAAGTTTCGATGGTATTGGAACCTTCTCTGTTCAAGAAGACGAACCGAGCAAAGCATCTAAGCCATTCGATAAAAACCGTGACGGATTGGTGCCTAGTGGTGGTGCCGCAACCGTCATTCTCGAAAGTTTGGAAAGTGCGCAGGCACGTGGAGCAAACATCTTGGCCGAAGTGGTCGGTTATGGCTTCAGTTCAAACGGAGAGCACATCTCCAACCCGAATGTAGACGGACAAGAACGTGCCCTGAAAATGGCGCTCGAAATGGGAAATGTCAATCCGGCAGAGGTCGATTACATCAATGCGCACGCTACATCTACGCCCGTTGGCGATGGTTTCGAAGCACAGGCCATCGACAAGGTTTTTGGCGAAACACGCCCGTTGGTGAGTTCAACCAAAAGCATGACAGGCCACGAATGTTGGATGGCAGGAGCCAGCGAAATCGTCTATTCGCTGCTCATGATGGAGCACGGATTTGTAGCGCCCAACATCAACTTTAACGAGCCAGACGAACACTCCGCCAAACTCAACATCCCAAACAAAGCGGTCGATAAGGAATTGAGCACAATCCTTTCAAATTCGTTTGGTTTTGGAGGTACCAATTCAACCCTGATAATTCGTAAGTTCGCGCCCTGAAAATGGATAAGCAGCAGATCATAGACACGGTGAATGAGTTCCTGATCGAGGAATTTGAAGCCGATGCGGCCGACCTTGTGGCCGATGCCAACATGCACGAGACCCTCGATCTCGACAGTCTCGATTACGTTGATCTTGTGGTGCTTATCGATGAGAATTTTGGTTTCAAAACCACCTCAGAGGATTTTCAAACGATTTCTACGTTTGATGATTTCTACAATTTCATTTCTTCAAAAATAAACGCATAAAACCCCATGGCAGGCTGGAGCGGTAAAAGCCGAGGCAATGCGTTGGGTTATTGGTTCTTCATCTTCTTTATGAAGAACTTGGGAATGGGTTTTACCTACGGTTTCCTCCATTTTGTGGTGCTGTATTTCTTCCTGTTTTCGTGGAGTAGCAGCAAATGGATTTACAACTATTACCGCGAGGGTTTGGGCTATGGCCGTTGGAAGAGTATCGTTGGCATCTACAAGACCTATTACGTTTTCGGGCAGGTGATCATTGATAAGGTGGCGATGGCTTCGGGCATCAAAGACCGCTTTAATCTGCAACACAACGGTGCGGAGTTTATCCGCAATATGGTGGAGAACAAAACGGGGGGCATTCTTATTTCGGGCCACATGGGAAACTGGGAAATTGCCAGTCATTTGATGCGCGGTTATGGCGGTGTGGTGAATGTGGTGATGTACGATGAGGAACATCAGAAGATTAAGAAGCACATTGACGAAACCACGGGCGGAAGGAAGTTCAACGTCATTCCTATTAAAGACGATATTTCGCACGTTTTCCTCATTAGCAAAGCGCTGCTGAATAAGGAATTGGTCTGCATTCATGGCGACCGTTTCCGCGAAGGAATGCGCACCCTGAAGAGCGAGTTTTTGGGGCAGGAAGCACAGTTTCCGTATGGTCCGTTTGCCATTGCAGCCAAGTTTGATGTGCCGAAAACATTCGTGTATGGTTTTAAGACTGGAACCTACGATTACAGCTTTTACGCCACCAAGCCAATTGAGGGTAAATTGAAGCCCGAACTTTTACTCACAAAGTATGTTGATGAAATGGACAAAATGGTGCGGAAATACCCGAACCAGTGGTTCAATTTTTACGACTTTTGGAAGGCTTGATGAAGGAGTTAGTAAACACAACAACATTCAGGGTTCGGTTCAGCGAAGTGGACAGCCTGCGCATAGTGTGGCACGGGAATTTTCTCAAATACTTTGAGGATGGCAGAGACGCGTGGGCGAAGGAATTCGATTTCGATTTTACGGAGGTTTACGAACAACATGGTTTGTTGATGCCTTTGGCCTCCACGCATTTGGATTTCAAATATCCACTACGATATAACGAAATCGGTCTGGTGGAAACGACATTTATCAACTCGCCAGCGGCCAAGATGATCTTCCGCTTTAAGGTGTACAACGAAGACAGAACGCAACTCAAAGCAACAGGCGAAACGGTACAGGTTTTTATGGACACCGACCACGTGTTGCAATTGAACACGCCACCTTTCTTCGAAGTGTGGAAACGAAAAATGAAGCTGGTTTGAGCGAGGTTTTCATAGGAGCGAAGAGTGTTCTGTGCCCACTGGGCGATACGCCATCGATGGTGTACAAAGCTATGTTGAATGGTGAAACAGGTCTTCGCGCTTTGGAAAATCCGTTCGGTGTAGAAACCACTAGTCACGTTGGGCTTATACCGAGCATTCTTATTCCGCAAGAACATATTGACAGTACCAAGCTGGAGAACATGCTGGCGAAGTGCTATGAGCATTCAGTGAGCAAACTGCGCTTCGACCCGTTTCAGGATGAGGACGGTTTGGTGATCATTTGCACCACCAAAGGCAACATCGATAAGATTGAGAAGGATGACGACCCGCGCTTGCCGCTTACGCGTTTGAGCAAGTTTATGCGGCAATCGTTTGATTTGGCCAATGAACCGATGATTGTTTCTAACGCTTGTATTTCTGGCGTTCTTGGAATTATTACCGCTGCGCGATTGATACGCGCTGGCAAATACGACCACGTGTTGGTGTTGGGTGGCGATGTGGTTTCTGAGTTCACGCTTTCGGGTTTTAAAGCCTTGCATGCTCTGACCGATGGCATTTGTCAACCTTACGATAAGAACAGAACGGGCATCAACTTGGGCGAAGCAGCCGCAGGATTGGTGCTTTCGAATGATGACACGCTTTTTAAAGGAACGTTTGATGAATACGTTTCAGGTGCGAGTTCGAACGATGCGAACCATATTTCGGGTCCATCCCGAACGGGAGAAGGTTTGCACCGAAGCATAGAACGGACCTTGAACCCATCTGAGATACGTCCAGCACAAATCGGTTATTTGTCCGCTCACGGAACAGGAACTTCCTTCAATGATGAGATGGAAAGCATTGCTTTTGAGCGCAGTGGTTTGTCGGAAATTCCCGTTAACAGTATGAAAGGTTATTTCGGTCATACGCTTGGAGCAGCTGGCGTTATTGAAGTCATGCTGGGCCTCGAAGCCATGAAGCGCAAGGAACTTGTTCCCTCACTCGGATTTGAAGAAATGGGCGTTTCACGACCGATGAATATTATCACGGAAACTATAGCACCAACTTCGGATTATTTCCTCAAAACTGCTTCTGGTTTTGGTGGGTGTAATGCGGCAGCCTTATTCAAAGTAGGATGAGTTTGTTCTTGAAAACATATTGCCGCATTAAGGAAGGTGAGGTTCACATCAATGGCGAACTCTTTTGCCAGCACATGGACGAAGACCCGTTTCTGCGTTCGGTTTACAAGCACATTGGATTGACGTATCCAAAGTTCTTTAAGATGGATGCGCTTTCGCAATTGGGATTTCTGGGAGCAGAAATGACGTTGATGCGTTCGGAATTGGAAGAATACGCGGATGATGATGTGGCTGTGATTTTTGCCAATGCTTCATCCAGTTTGGAAACCGACCATGCGTATTACAACTCGCTGAAGGAAAGCGGCATTGCCAGTCCTGCGTTGTTCGTTTACACCCTTCCGAATATTGAAGTGGGCGAGATTTGCATCCGCCACAAGCTTTATGGTGAGAACAACTTTCTCATCACCGAACGCTTTGATGCCGCGCAATTGCTGGAGCAGTGCGAAGCGCTGTTTGAAGACAATGCTGCCAAAGCTGTTCTCATCGGTTGGACGGAAGTAGAAAACGATAACCACGATGGTTTCTTCGCGTTTATCACCGCATCAGGAATGAATGAAGTAACGACTGAAGGTTTGACGGATTTATATTTAGACAGATGAACATGTTAATGCCACAGATACACGGATTAACACTGATTTTTCACAGAAAAAAATCATCTTTTTCATCTGTGAAAATCTGTGCATCTGTGGCTAAAAAATGTAATTATTAAGCCTTGGAAATTGCAATCACAGGCATAGGAGCAATTTCAGCCATCGGCAACGATGTGCAGGAAAATCTGCGTTCGTTATTGGCGAAGGAAACAGGCATAGGCAAAGCCAAATTGCTCAGTTCCAAACTCACCGAAACACATCTTTTCGGAGAAGTAAAACTCTCCAACGAACAGTTACGTGCAGGTTTGAATTGGAAGGATGACGCTGTTTCTCGCACCACACTTTTGAGCGCTTGGGCCATGAAAGAAGCCATCGAGCAATCTGGGATTGTGATTGATAACCTGGTCGGTTTGGTTTCATCCACATCTGTTGGTGGCATGGACCGCAGCGAAGGCTTTTTCGAACCCTATTACACCGAACAGGATTTTGCAAATGTGTTCATGCTCGGCACACACGATTGCGGCACTTGCACGAAACAAGCGGCCGCGCATTTCGGAATTACCGCGTATGCTACTACTATCAGTACGGCTTGTTCTTCGGCCGCAAACGCCATCGCCATGGGCGCACGTTTGCTGCGACAAGGAAAGTTGAAGCGCGTGATTGTTGGTGGAACCGATGCATTGTGCCGATTTACAGCTAACGGCTTCAACTCGTTGATGATCTTGGACACGGAATGGTGTAAGCCGTTCTCTGCCAATCGCGCTGGGTTGAATTTAGGCGAAGCCGCTGCTTATCTCGTACTGGAAAGTAGGGAAGAGGCAGAGGCTCGCGGAGCGGAAATTCACGGCTTGGTGACAGGTTGGGCCAATACAAACGATGCGTATCACCAAACGGCTTCATCGCCAGATGGAAACGGTGCTTTTATGGCAATGAGCCAAGCACTTGAAAAAGCAGGATTGAACTCTTCTGATATTAGTTACATCAACGCACACGGAACGGGGACGCAGAACAACGATCAGTCGGAAAGCATTTCTATTCACCGCGTTTTCGGAGCGCAGAAACCACCCATAAGTTCTACAAAAGCGTACACTGGTCACACCTTGGCAGCAGCTGGGGCGATTGAAGCGATTTATTCGGTTCTGGCTCTCCAGGAGAATAAATTGTTCCCGAATTTGAATTACCAAGATCCAATTGAGGACAATGATTGGAAGCCACAATTGGAGGTGGAAAGTGCAGAAATAAAGCACGTTTTGTCCAATTCATTCGGGTTTGGAGGTAATAACTCAACCGTCATTTTTTCGAAAGCGTGATGTATTTAGGAGCCGCCACCTGCATATCGTTTCAAGACACTTTCGGGAATGAAAACCCGTGGAATTCGTTGGTTGAGATCAATGGGGAAACACAACTCGTTCAACCCGATTACAAGGAATTCGTAAGCCCAGCAGCCTTGCGAAGAATGAGCAGCGTTCTGAAAATGGGCGCTGCAGGAGGAAAATTGTGTTTAGATAAAGCGGGATTGGAAAATGCAGATGCCATTACCGTTGGAACGGGACTTGGGTGCGTTCGTGATACACTCAAGTTCTTGAAAGCGGTTTACGAGGATGGCGAAGGTGGACTTTCGCCTACGGCATTCATCCAATCCACGCACAATTCCATTGCGGGACAGTTGGCGTTGATGTTGGGAAACCACGGTTACAACATGACGCATGTCCAAGGTGGTTTGTCGCTCGGTTATGCGCTTTCTGATGCGGAACTGCTGATAGGCGAAGGAGATGCTGAAACGGTGCTGGTCGGTGCTGTTGATGAGAAGACCGATGAACTGGTCGAATTGCTTTCTGAACTTACTGGCACCGTCAGTTATAAATTACCAGAAGTAGGCGAGGGCGGAGCGTTCTTTCTTGGCTCCAAGGAAAAATTGAATTCATCCGTGGCCAAAATGGTCGGATTGAATTTGTCTGGAAAACTGGAGGTTGATGCAGACCTCGTGCTTTCAAATACAGACGTAGGTTTCAACTATACTCAATTCTCGGGAGAGCATTTTACCTCTGTTGGTTTCGGACTTTTCATGGCGTTGAAAGCTTTCGAGGCTGGAAAAGTTGACAACCGTCACGTTTCATTCGACCATCCAACGCGTATTTTAGTGCATCATAAGTTGCTCGGACAGGAAATGAGCATCTTGCTTGAAAAGCTTTGAACTTCCAACGACTGAACATCCTCACCATAGGACTGGTACTAATTTTAGTACCAGCAAACGTGCTGCATTTTATTCCATGGTGGTATATTTTGCTGTTACTTCCAGTTTACTTTATCATACTCGGTTGGGGCGTTTTCGACATTGGTTCACAGTTTTTCATACCTACTTTTTGGCGAGGGGAAAAAGGAACGGTCAGTTTCACCTTCGATGATGGCCCAGACCCAGAAGTCACACCAAAGGTGCTAGATGTGCTTCGCGAAGCAAATGTGCAAGCCGCATTTTTTGTAATCGGAAGAAATGCTGAAAAACATCCGAAGCTACTGAAGCAGATCATGGATGAAGGTCATGTGATTGGGAATCACACCTACAATCATGATTACGTGTTCTCAAAAGCTGCAGCTGAAAAACAAGTAACAGACGGACAAGAAGCCATTGAGAAGATCATTGGCAAGCGTACCAAATACTTCCGTCCGCCATTCGGAGTGATGACACCAGAGATTGCTTCGGCCATCCGAAAAGAAAAATGCACCGTCATCGGTTGGGATTTGCGTTCGCAGGATGGACGCATTCGAACGAAAGAGGCGACCGTCAAGCGAATCAGTTCGCATCTTCTTAAGTCAACGGTGCTGTTGTTTCATGATACCAATCCGACCACGCCCGATGCACTTCGTGAGATTATTCATCTTTGCAGGCAGAATGGCATGAAGATCGTCTCGTTGCCTGAACAATCGGGAATCGAACCTTACTTTAAGAACAACTAGAATGAGAATTATATTGTCCACGTTTCTGCTCATGGCAATTGCTGCATTTGGCTTTGCTCAAGATGAGCTGAAAACGATTACCATAAAAACAAGCATCGCTTGTGATCACTGCATGAAATGTGATGATTGCGGATACAACATCGATACGAGTATTAGAAAGGCTAAAGGAATTAAAAAGGTGGAGATCAATCCTGAGCAGAACACGGTTGAAGTGACCTATCGCGCAGATAAGACTACGCCAAAGGAGATCAGAATTGCCCTTTCAAAAGCAGGATATAATGCGGATGATGTGAAGGCAGACCCAGCAGCATACGCCAAGTTGGACGGCTGTTGCAAAAAAGACTAAGGATTCCTCACACATGCGTAGAGCTACAACATTTTTCCTTTTCATCCTTTTTCCCATTTTCCTTTCCGCGCAGGATTGGAAGACGATTGAAGCTAGCGGTCCAATGCTGACTGGGTTGAAGTCAACGTTGGCGGGAATGAAGAGCATTAAGGGCGATATTCGACAGGAAAAATCGTTCGCATTTCTGACCGATAAACTCGTTTCCACAGGCATTTTCGTCTATCAGAAGGAAAGCAAGTTGCGTTGGGAATTCAAAGAACCGATTGATTATGTCATTCTGATCAACGAAAGCACCATGCGCTTGCGTGAAGAGGGCATTGAGAAGAAATACAAGGGAATGAACCAGATCTTGCGACAAGTGAAAGAGATTATTCTCGGTTGCATTGATGGCTCAATCATGAGCAATCCGAATTACAAAACGGTGTTCTCTACCAACGGAACCAACATTCGAATTCAGCTTCAACCGAAGGAGAAGAACCTCAAGGAATTCATCAAACAGATCGATGTTGAATTTGCCAAATCGGGTTCCATTCTAAAGAAAGTAACTTTGACCGATCCGTCTGACGACATGACGGACATTCATTTCTCGAACGTTCAGTCCAACCAAAAGATAGATGCGGCTCTTTTTGCTGATTTTTAGTCTACTTGCCACTTCGGTTCAGGCGCAAGCTCCCGGACAGAACGTGGAAATTCTTGGTCGGGGGAAAGAGGCCATTTACAAAGCCGAATTCAATATCACAGGTTCAGCCATCAATGGTTTTCTAGCTGTTCAGCACAAACGCAACGATGTATTACGAGTTCAGTTTACCTCGCCAATGGGCAATAATCTACTGGAGATAGAGTGGAAGCGAGGCAAATGGAAAAAGATCTACGCCACCAAGAAACTCAGCGGAAAGTTGATCTTCAACATGATGACGGAAGACATTCTATTGCTCTTTGCTCATTACCAGTATGATCAAAGTTTCGAGGATTTTGGCAATGAATGGAAATGGAACAAAAAGACACTGGAACCTGTTTTTGAGAATGGAAAACTTAGTTCTGTGAAAATAATTGGAAGACGACATCATCCATCCAAAACGGTGAAGTACAAACGTGGTGAAGATTGTATTGATGAATTAAGCATCGACCATCAAGGTTTTCCTTTCTCCATCACATTGGAACCATTAAAGAAGAAGTAATGGCAACACTTACAGCATTTTACGAACGAACGTCAGAAACCAAAACTGAAAACGGTTTCATCATAGATGTAAAGTTGAATTCAGAACACGAAGTGTACGAGGGACATTTTCCTGGAAAGCCAGTAGCACCAGGAGCTGCGTTAACCCAAATGGTTTTGGATGAAGCAGTCAGATTGACCAATGGCGAGAAGAAAGTGACTGAATTCTGTCAGATTAAGTTCCTTTCCGTTATTGACCCAACACAAGTACAAGATTTGGAGTTGGAGTTCGATTTCAGAGAACGGAATGGCGTTGATATGTTCACCTGTGTTGGTCGCTCTGGCGAAACGAATTACTTCAAGCTGAATGGCATCTTCGGATAATTCAATGAATTACCGTTCTGAACTCAAGCAAATGGAAATTTGCGTGATTGTTCCTACCTACAACAATCACAAAACGGTTAAGCGCGTTATCGAAAGTGTGTTGGAATACACGGATGATCTGATTGTGGTGAACGATGGTGCCACAGACGGAACACCTGCTATTCTGAATGAATTTGGAGATAGGATTGTTCTCATGTCATACACTCCGAACAAAGGAAAAGGCTACGCTTTGCGGATGGCTTTCGCTAAAGCAACGGAACTCGGTTATCGATACGCTATTACGATTGATAGTGACGGGCAGCATTTCGCGAATGATATTCCAAAATTCGTTGAAGTGCATCGAAGTCACCCCGAATCGGTAATTATGGGAGCGCGCAATTTGGAGGCAGATGGCATGGCAGCTAAGAGCAGCTTTGCCAATCGTTTTTCCAATTTCTGGTTCCGATTACAGACGGGGATTTACATGC
>Ga0210295_1111544_pt1 | contig 11890 bp, 11 predicted proteins | sample R963ASmetaT_FD_159686 | JGI IMG/M metagenome (GOLD analysis project Ga0210295, IMG submission 159686) | Metatranscriptome of estuarine water microbial communities from the Columbia River estuary, Oregon, United States - R9.63AS (Metagenome... | ecosystem: Environmental > Aquatic > Marine >...
AGTAAGGATGGCAGATGGCAGATATGGTTTCTGTACAAACATTGAATTGAAATGTTCATTAATCATAGAATACTATGCGTAATTCTTGTTCTCCCTGTCGGTTTGATCATTCTATATTTGCGCTCCGGTTTTTAGCCCATGATTTACATTACAAGAAGAGAACGATTCAATGCTGCACACAAGCTTTACAACGAGCATTGGAGTGCGGAGAAGAATGACGAAGTGTTCGGGAAATGTGCCAATGTCAATTGGCACGGACACAATTTTGATCTAATCGTTACTGTGAAAGGCGAGGTGAATCCGGAAACCGGATTTGTAATGAACTTGAAAGACCTGAGTCGCATTATAAAAGATGAAGTGGTTGAGAAAGTTGATCACAAGAATCTGAATCTCGATGTAGATTTCATGCTTGGTAAATTGCCGTCAACCGAAATTCTGGTCATGGAATTTTGGAAGATATTAGCACCACTTATAGCCGAACAGGGCGCGGAACTCCATTACATCAAATTGATTGAGACGGAGAACAACTACGTAGAGTACTACGGAAACTGACCTTAACATTAAATGAAAGCATACGTATTTCCGGGCCAAGGCTCGCAATTTCCTGGTATGGGAAAAGAACTTTATGAAAGTTCTGCCGAGGCAAAGGCTTATTTCGATAAAGCAGATAAGATACTTGGGTTCAGCATTACCGATATCATGTTCAATGGAGCAGAGGAAGACCTGAAGAAAACTAGTGTGACGCAACCAGCTATTTTTCTTCATTCGGTTATTGCTGCACTTACGATGGAAGATTTTCATCCTGAAATGGTTGCTGGTCATTCTTTGGGCGAGTTTTCGGCCTTAGTAGCCAATAAGGCTTTGACATTTGAAGATGGTTTGAAGTTGGTTTCTAAACGAGCACTTGCCATGCAGAAGGCCTGCGAATTAAATCCTTCAACCATGGCAGCCATTCTAGGAATGGAAGACGATGCAGTTGCTACAATTTGCGCTTCCATTGACGATGTTGTTGTTCCCGCCAATTACAATTGCCCGGGACAAATCGTTATAAGCGGTACTACTAGAGGTGTAGACATTGCATGCAAGAAACTTACGGAGGCCGGGGCATTGAGAGCTATTAAATTGAACGTGGGTGGCGCTTTTCACAGTCCACTGATGGAGCCAGCCAAGGTTGAGCTTGAAGAGGCTATTTTAAGCACAACGGTTTCAAAGCCAATATGCCCGATTTATCAAAATGTAACGGGCCAAGTGGTTTCTAATCCAGATATTATCAAATCCAATCTCATTGCCCAACTGACAGCGCCTGTAAAATGGACGCAGACAGTAAACCAAATGCTGCGCGATGGAGCCACATCCTTTACCGAAGTAGGGCCAGGACGTGTTTTATCTGGTCTAATTAAAAAGGTCAACCGTCAGATACCGACATCCACGGTAGGATAATTCGCTAATTTCAGAGTTCAAAATATTTATCATGCCTTTGAAAAGAATTGGCCTATTGGGTCTTGCAGCTTTATTCGTTCTACTTGTACCTACCGGTTGCGAAGAAGATCGTCCGTTGCGTGTAAACGACATAGAAGGAAAGGCATCTCCTGCTCAGCTTGCCGATTGGTTGGAGCAACTTCCCGCAATCGTTCGAGTTACTCAGTTATCTGGTCCTGAAACGTCTAGAATGTTGGCTTATGCCAGTATCGCATACTACGAAGGATACGCCTTCGGTTATGATGATATGCGCTCGTTAGTAGGGCAGCTGCAAGGTCTTGACCAACTTCCAACTCCAGATCCAAACTTGGGCTATAGCTATGGTATTGTTTCCGAATCAGCCATGAGAACAGTGCTGCTCAACCAGTTTCAGAATGCACCCTCCAACATTAAGAATGTGATTAATTCTACATATTCAAATCATGAAAGAGAATATGCGGTTGCTGGAATTGGAGAGGTCGTTGTAAATCGTTCTAGAGCATTTGGAGAGTTGTTAGGAGACGCACTTAACGTTTGGGCAGATTCTGATGGTTATTTAGACGTGCTCGATTGTTCTGCTACAGTTCCGAATGGGTCAAGCTACTGGCAGCCAACTCCACCAAGTTTTGAAGATGCTGAATTTGCTTGCTGGGGAAATATCAGAGCGTTTACATTTAGTCCAAACCAACTTACTGTACTGTGTAATCCCGGTGTACCCGTTCCCGTTTCTGCACAAAGTGGCACTGCATATCAGGCAGATGTTGACGAAGTAATTGCGTTGAATGCTGCCCTAACAACAGAGCAGCAGGTAATTGCCGATTTTTGGAGAGATGATGTAGGAACCTTCACCGTTCCAGGTCATTACACTTCTATTCTTGGGCAATTGGTAAGTCAGAACTTGTTAGACGGAAAGCAGGCTATTACTGCTTGGACTCAGCTGTGCATAGCGATGGCTGACACCTACATTTCTACATACAAATTGAAGTACACACATTATCGTCCACGGCCGTTGACCTTTATTCAAGCAAACTCAAACGTCAATTGGGAATCTTATCTAACCAATCCGAACACGCCTGAATATCCATCTTTACGTTCAACAATGGCGTATGCTGCTACACAAGTTTTTATCAATCTGTACGGAAACGGGTTGGCCTTCACAGACGATACGCAGTCTATATTCAACATGGAAGAGCGCTCGTATTCGTCATTCACAGAAATGGCGGATGAGGTTGTTGCCAGCAGACTTTATGCTGGAACAAATCTTAGAACAACTCTAGAAAGTTCAGAATATCACGGAAGATGTATTGCCCAGCGGGCTAACGAACTATTTTTTAACGAGTAGGCCCGTAATTTTTCTCAAACCACTTAAGGGTAATTTCAAGACCATCCTTTATACTCACTTGAGGGTCGTATTGAAGGTAGGCTTTGGCCTTTGAAATGTCAGCTAGCGAATCTTGAACATCTCCTTTACGAGGTTCTCTGTAGGTTGGATTAATGTCTGAACCAACAAGGTCTTTCAGGTCAAAATAAAGCTGGTTGATGGTGGTTCGTTCGCCAAAGGCGATATTATAAACTCTATTTGTTGCACCAGGGACCTGAGAGAACATTCCACGAATGTTGGCCTGCACCGCGTTCTCAACAAACGTAAAATCGCGCGATTGTTCTCCATCTCCATTGATGAATGGGGATTTACCTTTGAGTAGCGCATCCATAAACAAAGGAATTACCGCAGCATAAGGACCATCTGGTTTCTGATTCGGCCCGAAAATGTTGAAATAGCGAAGTCCAACAACTTCAATCCCATAATTGAGAGCGTAAACACCCGCATATATCTCATTCACGTGTTTAGAAGCTGCGTAGGGAGAAAGTGGAGCGCCAATATGTTCTTCCACTTTGGGAAGATTCAAACTATCACCATACACAGACGAAGAACTTGCGTAAACGAAACGCTTCACTTTTGCATCCTTTGCAGCTGTTAACATGTTCAGAAAGCCAGTTACGTTTGCTTCATTCGTCCGTAAGGGCGTTTCCAACGAGCGTGGAACAGAACCTAAAGCTGCTTGATGACTTATGTAGTCGATTCCTTCACACGCTTTGCGACACGTTTCAGAATTTGAAATATCTCCGTTGATGAATTCGAAGTTCGGTAGATTCAAAAACGGCTCAATATTTTGCAGTTTGCCTTCAGAGAGATTGTCAAGAACACGCACTTTCCCAGCACCGAATGCAATAAGGTATTCTACAATATTTGACCCCACAAAACCTGCTCCGCCAGTGATTAGGAAGGATGAATTACTAATGTCGTTTGTGTGAAAAGGGGTCGAGTACATTATCTGTCTTGGTATTGTTGTTTGAAGTAATTCTGATAGGCTCCGGAGGTTACGCTGTTCAACCATTCTCCATTTTGTAAATACCAGTCAACTGTTTTTGGCAAACCCTCCTCAAAGGTGAGGCTGGGTTCCCAACCGAGTTCGGTTTTCAATTTGGTAGAATCGATGGCGTATCGCAAATCGTGTCCCGCACGGTCTTTTACGAAGGTGATGAGCTTTTCCGATGTTACTTTTTCTCTTCCCAGCTTTTCATCCATTATGGAGCAAAGGAGCCGTATCAAGTCAATGTTGGTCCATTCGTTGTTTCCACCAATATTATAGGTTTCTCCCAAACCACCTTTGTGAAAGACAACGTCAATGGCAGACGCATGGTCTTCTACAAATAACCAATCGCGGATGTTTTCTCCCTTACCATAAACCGGAATTTCTTGATTGTTCTGGATTCGATGAATAGCGAGCGGAATCAATTTTTCTGGAAAGTGATTGGGTCCGTAATTGTTCGAACAGTTGGAGATTACAACGGGAAGTCCGTACGTATGGTAATATGCTCTTACTAGGTGGTCTGAACTTGCCTTTGAAGCTGAATATGGACTTCTTGGGTCGTAGGCTGTAGTTTCATAAAAGAAACCTTCCTCTCCTAATGAACCATAAACCTCATCCGTAGAAATGTGATAGAATCGCTTTCCTTCCCACTTACCGTTCCACAATTCCTTTGCGGCAGTAAGAAGATTAACCGTTCCTAGAATGTTGGTCTGAATAAACGCCATTGGACCTGAAATAGATCGGTCGACATGTGACTCCGCTGCTAAATGGATAACTCCAGACGGCTGATGTTTTTCGAATACTTCTTTCAGTCGCACTGGATCTGTGATGTCCGCATGTTCAAAAACGTAATTTGGTGCGTTTTCAACATCTTTCAGGTTTTCGAGATTCCCTGCGTAAGTCAGAGCATCCAAGTTCACAATCTTATAGTCGGGATAGTTATTTACAAATCGTCTGACTACATGCGAGCCGATAAATCCTGCTCCACCTGTAATAATGAGTGTTTTCATCCTTTAATCTTTCTATAGTTCTGTTCCCAATTCCATGATGAACGGAGTGCTTCTTCCAAGCTTAATTCAGACTTCCAGTTCAGCTCTTCGTTTGCTTTTTTTGTATCTGCAAATACAGAAGTTATGTCGCCTTCTCTTCTCGGACCAACTCGGTAATTAACCGAAATCCCTGTTGCTTTCTCAAATGTTTTAACCACGTCCAATACACTGCTGCCTTTGCCTGTTCCGATGTTAAAGATGTCGTAGCTTCTTTTGTCGGCTGTAGCTTCTAATTTCCGAAGAGCCTGTAAATGCGCCTTGGCGAGATCAACCACATGGATGTAATCTCTTATGCAAGTGCCGTCTTCTGTCTCATAATCGTCCCCAAAAATCGTAAGTTCCTGTCTGATACCTGCTGCAGTTTGTGTAACGTATGGAACCAAGTTGTTTGGAATTCCAACCGGCAACTCCCCGATTTTGGCAGATGTGTGGGCTCCAACAGGATTAAAATATCGTAGCGAAATAGCCCGGAGGTCTTGAGCGCGCGTTGAGTCTCGGATAATATCCTCGCACATTGATTTTGTATTGCCATAAGGCGATTCGGCCTCCTTTCTAGGAGTCGTTTCGGTTACGGGACACACGTCTGGTTGGCCATATACCGTGCAACTTGATGAGAATACGAGATTGGGAATCTGGTACTTATCCATTTCCACCAAGACATTCATCAAACTATCGAGGTTATTGCGGTAATAAAGTAGTGGTTCTTTTACCGACTCTCCAACAGCTTTCTTGGCGGCAAAATGGATGACTGATTTAGCCTGATTTCCAATTTGCTCGAATACCGAAGCAAGTTGCGCTGCATTGTCTATATCAACCTTAAAGAACTGTGGACGTTTACCGCTGATTTCTTCAATTGAATCAAGTACAGATTCTTCAGAGTTTGACAGGTTGTCAAGTATAACAACATCATATCCGTTATTAATCAGTTCAACACATGTGTGTGATCCGATGTACCCTGTACCACCTGTTACAATTACCATTCTTTACAGACTCCAGTAGGATAGTTTTTGAATCTTGCCTTTGTAAACTCCTTTCACGTCTACGAAAACCCCGTTAGCTTTGGAGATGGCCTGAAACTCACTTTCTGGTTTGTTCAAATATTCGGTGTGATTAACAGCAAGGATTATCGCATCATAGTTTTTCCCGATAGATGGCGCCAATTCAAAACCATATTCCTTTTTCACGTGCGAAGAGGAAGCATGTGGATCAACCACATCTACTCGAACTCCAAATGACTCTAGTTCTCTAATCACATCTACAACTTTAGAGTTACGGATATCGGCCACATTTTCCTTGAAAGTGGCACCCATCACAAGTACTTTCGACTGGCTGATATCTCCTCCCTTAGAAACGATTTTCTTAACAGTTTCTCGAGCAACATACGCTCCAACTTCATCATTAATCGCCCGGCCAGAAGTAATCACTTTTGAGTGGTAGCCAAGCTCACGTGCCTTGTGAGTAAGATAATATGGGTCAACTCCGATACAATGTCCGCCAACCAATCCTGGAAAGAATTTTAGAAAATTCCATTTTGTGCCAGCGGCCTCCAATACATCAAATGTGTTGATGCCAACCTTATTGAAAATCATTGAAAGCTCATTCATCAAAGCGATGTTGACATCACGCTGTGTATTCTCGATGATTTTAGCAGCTTCAGCAACTTTAATGGATGGTGCCCGATGAACGCCTGCATCTACAACCAATTCATAGGTCTTTGCAACTATTTCCAACGATTCCGCATCGCAACCAGACACCACTTTGATGATTTTTCTCAGCGTATGTTCTTTATCGCCTGGATTTATCCTTTCAGGAGAATATCCAATCTTGAAATCCTCATTGAATTTTAGACCTGATACTTCTTCCAATACAGGAACACAATCTTCTTCTGTACAGCCTGGATAAACTGTTGATTCATAAACTACGTAATCACCCTTTTTGAGCGCGCCACCTACTGTTTTCGAAGCTCCAATAACTGGCCGAAGATCTGGGAGATTGTGCTCGTCAATAGGAGTTGGTACAGCAACAATAAAAAACTGCACGTCCTTCAAGTCGTTAGCATCAGCAGTAAAAAGAATGTCACATCCGTTAAAATCGCTTGCTTCTAGTTCTTCGCTTGGATCGATATTGTTCTTCATCATATCAACCCGTTGTTGATTGATATCGAAGCCTACAACTTGGATACGTCTTGCAAATTCAAGAGCAATTGGAAGGCCAACGTAACCTAGGCCTATAACCGCCAATTTGGCGTCTTTACTTAGTAGTTTATCGTAGATATTCTCCATGTTAAAACTTTAAAATCTTTGGGTCTCGAAGACTGTAAATACGTTCAATTATCTCAACCACTTTCATTCCTTCCATTGCGTTTGTAGCAATGGTTTTTCTTCCTTTTAGAGTGTCAACCACATTTTGTATCACGAAATGATGGTTGGCTGCTGACCCTTTGTAAGCACCATAATCGTTGGCTGGGCCAGCAGGTTCTAGCTCGGGCATTTCGTATCCCTCGATGTTGCAATGGGTTACCTCATTCATGTATTGCCCACCGATTTTTACACTGCCTTTTTCACCAATTACAGTTAAACTGCTCTCCAAGTTTGAATCCCAAACAGAAGTTGTGTAGTTGAGATTCCCCATTCCACCATTAGCCAGCTTGAAACTGACCATTCCAGAATCTTCAAAATCGGTTGAATTGGAATGATTAAAATCTCGGAAATCACCTTTGATATCCTTGATGTCTCCAAAAAGCCAGTAGAGAATATCTACGAAATGTGAAAATTGAGTAAAGAGTGTTCCACCATCCAGCTTTTGGTCGCCTTTCCAACTTCCTGCCTTGTAGTAGCGGTCGTCACGGTTCCAGTAGCAGTTTACTTGAACCATGTAAATGTCGCCCATCAATTTGCGGTCAATTACATCCTTTATCCACACAGATGGTGGCGAGTATCGGTTTTGCATGACGCAGAAAACCTGTTTTGAACGATTGAGCGCTGCATGAATGACTTGTTCGCAATCGGCATTGGTCAACGCCATAGGTTTTTCGCAAAGAACATGAGTTCCTGCATGTAGTCCAGAAAGACTGTTTTCTGCATGAAGTCCATTGGGAGTGCACACGCACAAAACATCGGGCTTCAGATTCAGCAGTTCTTGAAGGTCGTTGAAAAAAGGCACGTCATATGACTCAATACCTAGTTGAACCTTCGGTTTGATGTCACATAATCCGATTAGTTCTGACTCGTCATTTCTGACAATCATTTCGGCATGTCGCTTTCCAATATGGCCGCATCCAACAACTGCGAACGTTATTTTTTTCTGGTCGCTCAACTGATTTTCTTTACGGAACCGTTGTTCAATTCGTATTTCTGGTTCGACTCTGGACAAATGGCAAAACCTTTGTCGTCAAACTCCAATCGATGACCGAATTCGCTCATCCAACCAATCTGTCTTGCTGGATTTCCAACTAATAACGCATAGGCCGGAACATTCTTGGTGACCACCGAGCCAGCACCAATAAAGGCAAATGATCCAATATCGTTTCCGCAAACTACAGTAGCGTTGGCGCCAATACTTGCGCCTCTTGCTACAAGTGTTTTTTCGTATTGTCCGCGTCTATTTACGGCACTCCTTGGATTTGTGACATTCGTAAAAACCATAGAGGGTCCTAGGAACACGTCATCCTCACAAACAACTCCCGTGTAGATAGAAACGTTGTTCTGAACTTTGACGTTGTTTCCAAGTTTCACTCCTGGAGATACGACTACATTCTGTCCGAGATTACAGTTTTTGCCAAGTGTACAATTACTCATGAGATGTGAGAAGTGCCAAATTTTGGTGCCTTCTCCAATCACACATCCATCGTCAATAATGGCCGTCTCATGAGCAAAGTATCCCATTACTTTCTGATGTATCCTTCGAACGTGTTGTGTTCTTTTTTGTAAAGCTCTTCGTCAGGGAGACTTTTGAAATAGTCGTAAGTGATCTTCAGACCTTCAGCACGGTTCACTTTCGGTTCCCAACCAAGGATAGCTCTAGCTTTGTCAATGTTTGGTTGACGTTGCATTGGGTCATCAACAGGAAGTTCTTTGTAAATCACTTTTTGATTGGTCCCAGTTAATTTGATGATTTCTTCTGCAAACTGTGAAATGGTGATTTCGTCTGGATTGCCAATGTTAACAGGCTCAGCGTAATCTGACAGAAGCAATCGGTAAATGCCTTCAACGAGGTCGTCAACATAACAGAAACTTCTAGTTTGGCTTCCATCCCCGAAAACGGTTAGGTCTTCACCTCTCAATGCTTGACCAATAAATGCTGGCAACACACGACCATCATTCAGTCGCATTCTTGGTCCGTAGGTGTTGAATATTCGAACAATTCGAGTCTCAACTCCGTGATAACGGTGATAAGCCATTGTGATGGCTTCCTGGAATCGCTTAGCCTCGTCATAGACACCACGTGGTCCAATTGGATTTACGTTTCCCCAGTATTCTTCGGTTTGTGGATGCACAGTAGGGTCGCCATAAACTTCAGAAGTCGAAGCAATCAACATTCGAGCGCCTTTTGCCTTTGCTAGACCTAAACAATTATGCGTTCCGAGCGAGCCTACTTTAAGAGTCTGAATCGGAATCTTGAGATAATCAATTGGGCTAGCTGGTGATGCGAAATGCATGATGTAATCCAATTCTCCTGGAATATGGATGTACGTGCTTACATCATGGTGGTAAAACTCGAATTCTTTGAGTTTGAACAGGTGCTCAATGTTTTTGAGATTCCCAGTAATAAGGTTGTCCATAGCAATGACATGATGTCCTTCTTTTAGGAATCTATCGCATAGGTGAGAACCCAAGAAACCAGCAGCACCTGTTATTAAAACTCTTTTCATCCTTGTGGGATTATGGTCTTTCTTCCGATTGAATTGTAATAGAAACCAAGTTCTTTCATCTGGTCAAGGTCATACAGATTACGACCATCAAAGATTACTTTCTCCTTGAGACTGTTCTTTAATTTGTCAAATTCTGGCGAACGGAAAACTGACCATTCTGTAGCAATAATTAGCGCGTCCGCGTTTATAAGCGCTTCGTATTGGTTTTCTGCGTAAGATATCTTGTCTCCAAGCAATTTTTTGACATTCGCCATCGCCTCTGGATCATAAGCAGTAATTGTTGCTCCTGCGGCTAATAATTTATCAATCACGTAAAGAGCTGGAGCTTCTCTGATGTCGTCCGTATCAGGTTTGAAAGCCAATCCCCACAGAGCAAAATGCTTTCCTTTCAGATTTCCACCGAAAAAGTCTTTAATCTTCGGAACGATAACGGTTTTTTGATCTTCGTTGACGCGCATTACCGCTGTAAGAAGCGAGAAATCGTAATTCACTTCCGCTGCTGATTTGGCTAAAGCCTGAACGTCTTTCGGGAAACAACTTCCTCCATAACCGATTCCAGGAAACAGGAACCGTTTTCCGATTCGTGTGTCTGTTCCAATTCCGATTCTCACTTTGTCAACGTCAGCATCCAGCAACTCGCAAAGGTTTGCCACTTCGTTCATGAAAGTGATTTTGGTTGCTAGGAACGCGTTAGCAGCATACTTGGTCAACTCAGCAGATTTCTCATCCATAAAGATGATTGGGTTTCCTTGTCGAACGTATGGCTTGTAAAGCTCCTCCATTATCTTCTGAGCTCTAGCCGAAGAAGTTCCGACCACGACTCGGTCAGGCTTCAGGAAATCATCTACAGCAAACCCTTCTCTAAGAAACTCAGGGTTGGAGACTACGTCAAAATCAACTGTTGCATGCTTTTTTACAGCGGCAGTCACTTTATCGGCAGTTCCTACAGGCACAGTGCTTTTGTCAACAAGAACCTTGTAGTCTTTCATAATCTTGCCGAGGTTGTCGGCTACGCCCAAAACATAGGAAAGGTCTGCAGAACCATCTTCTCCAGGAGGGGTTGGTAAAGCAAGGAATACAACTTGCGCTGATTCAACGGCCTCATTCAAATCGGTTGTAAAACTCAACCTTCCTTGTTTGATGTTGCGCTCAAAAAGCACATCCAAGTGAGGCTCATAGATTGGCACCTCACCATTTTTCATCTTATTGACTTTATCCACATCAATGTCAACACATATGACATGATTACCGGTTTCGGCAAGACATGTTCCTGTCACTAATCCAACATAACCTGTTCCTACAACTGCAATATTCATTTATCCTTTATTTATGAATTCAATTACTTTTTCAATGATATAATCCTGGTGCTCCAGCTCCATTTCTGTATGGATCGGCAGCGAAACAACGTTGTCACAAAGATGTTCTGTAACGCTGAATGACCTTTCCGAATCACTTAAGGCAAATGCCTTCTGTTTGTGTAACGGAATGGGGTAGTAAATCATAGAAGGAACATCATTCTCCGCCAAGAAATTTTTCAGTCCATCACGGTCAACTCCGTTCAAAACAAGCGTGTATTGATGAAATACGTGTGAAGATCGAGCATGCCTAACAGGAGTTTTTATCTGTTGGATATTCTTGAAAGCAGCATCATACTTATCAGCTACTGCAATTCTTCTGTCGATAAAATCATCTAAATGAGGAAGCTTTACACGGAGAATTGCTGCCTGCATGGCATCCAATCTTGAATTGACGCCAACCACATCATGAACATATTGACGGCTTTGCCCGTGTGATGCAATCATTCTGGCTTGAGCTGCCAAATCATCATCATTGGTGCAAATAGCACCACCATCTCCAAAACATCCGAGATTTTTTGATGGAAAAAAAGATGTGCAACCGAATTGCCCGATGGTTCCAGATTTGACCGTTTTATCGTTGGAGAAATGGTAGTCTGAACCAATAGCTTGCGCATTGTCTTCAATCACGAATATTCCGTGTGAATCAGCCAATTTCATGAGGCTTTCCATATCAGCACATTGGCCGTATAGATGAACAGGAACGATTGCTTTTGTTTTTGGCGAAATAGCCGCTTCAACCTGTTGCAAATTGAGTGTGAATGTGTCTTCATCAACATCAACCAT
>Ga0210295_1074904_pt1 | contig 11810 bp, 1 predicted proteins | sample R963ASmetaT_FD_159686 | JGI IMG/M metagenome (GOLD analysis project Ga0210295, IMG submission 159686) | Metatranscriptome of estuarine water microbial communities from the Columbia River estuary, Oregon, United States - R9.63AS (Metagenome... | ecosystem: Environmental > Aquatic > Marine >...
CTGCATGTGGTTTAGACAGAATAAGGGTAGAGTTGTTGCCATACTTTTTGTTGTTTCCTGCTTTCTGTGCACATCACAGTTTGTAAAAGCCCAGGACAAAGGGAATGTCCCACCTCCAGAGCCGCCTCCTGCATCTATGGGGTATTTCACCGACTTAGAACGTGCTTTGCTTTATCCGGATAAAGTGATAGAGCTCAATCTGAGAGACAAGAATCTGACCAGCGTACCGCAGGAGATTGTCCGATTTCAGAATATGGAGACATTAGATCTTGCAAATAATCAGATAACAATTATACCCAATTTCGTTTCAGAACTACCAAGTCTGAGAAGATTGTTTTTGAATGAAAATCAACTATCATCCGTGGATGAAACGATTACTCGGTGCGCTAATTTGAGAGTATTAAACTTGGGGCAAAATCCAATTAAAACAATTTCGAATTCTATCGCCCAGATGGTAAATCTGGAAAAGCTCATTATTTCAAGTACGGTTCCCAATGTTCAGTTTCAAGAGACTATTTGGGACATCCCTCACTTGGTGGTTCTCCGGTTGATAGATATGAATATCGACCACGTTCCAAGTAAGATAAGCGAGATGAAACGTCTCGAGGAATTATGCTTGCAGAACAACAAGGTTACGGTGTTTCCAATAGAGTTGATTGAACTGCCATTGCTTACTTACATTTCTTTGGGTAACAATCGACTCACTGAGATTCCAGCAGAATTGGGGACCATGAAACGATTGTATTATCTCGCATTATTCGGCAATCCTATAGAATCAGTTCCAGAAGAGATTGAAGGATTGAAAGGGTTGGAGTTTTTTGCCTGTTGGAATACCCAGTTAGACAAAGAAGAGCAGGTACGAATTGAGCGGCTTCTTCCGATAGAAACAAAATTGAATTTTGATGGTGAAGGCATTCACTGATATTAATAGATTATGAAAAAAATACTACTTGTTTTATTGACTGTGTTTACCGTGTTTACGGTTCATGCACAGAACGTTTCGGTACAAATAGATGGGGATAATCTCTATTACAATGAGCCTGGTTGTGATGATTGTAACGGAGATGCTGATCCGCGATTTAGAATGCGTGTGCTTCTTAATGGTAGCGCAACGGATTGGAATGTAGATCGAGATGGAATATGTGGTTGGACAGGAAACACCAATTACACTTGGGTTAATTATACAACGGTTCCTTCCACTGCTCCTATTTCCATGCAGATAAATGGGTATGAGTCAGATGGTTTTATTTGTGGTGGGGATGATTTCGTGTGTGGAGGGTACAGCACGGTACGTACTGTAGGAGATGTTGATGATTATCCGCCATGTACTTGGAATTATTTTACCGATTACCGAACATGTGGTGGTAACGGCACATACGGTGTGCAATGGAGTTACTATTGGTACTATCAAACTATTAACTCAGGAAGTATTAATGGGGATCAAACGGTTTGCTATAATGGTGATCCTTCTACTTTAGGTAACGCTTCTAGTGGCTCCGTTTGGGTGAATTACCAATGGCAATCTAGTTTAACTGGTACAGGTGGTTGGAGTGACATTAGCGGTGCCACTAGCTCAACTTACAATCCTCCAGCCGGATTGACGCAAACAACTTACTATAGAAGAAGAGCATCTACTTGTGGAGGGGCTGCAGACGTCTATTCGAATATTATTACTGTTACTGTTCTGCCTCAATTTATTGTGGGTAATATTTCAGGTGGTGGCGGAACTCAATGTTCTCCAGCTAATCCTGGCGCCATGTCTGTCAGTCCTACGGGAGGAGCTGGCACTTATACCTATCAGTGGTACTCTAAGGTCGGTACGTCATGTCCGTCAACAGGAGGGGCAACTCTTATTTCGGGCGCTACATCTTCCTCTTATGACCCACCTGCGGGACTTACAACTACCACGTCTTATCAGGTACAAGTGAATCCTACGGGGTCACCAGATTGTGGAGGTGGCACATGGTCTAATAACTGTATAACTGTTACAGTTAATCCGCTACCTGTAGCAACTGCAACCAATAACGCACCTGCGATTTGTAATAACACTTCGACAAACATTTCGCTTTCATCGAGTATCGGAGGAACTACATTTGCATATACTGCAGCGGGGTCTAATGGAAACATTGGAGGTTATTCTAACAGTAGTGGAAGTACAATAACACAGACACTCACCAATTCAGGAACCACCGCAGGGACTGTGACATATACAGTTACGCCAACTGTTACTGCAACTGGATGTAGCGGTAATCCAATTACAGTTGTCGTTACTGTTAATCCAGTGCCGAATGTTGTAGTAAACCCAAGCATTTCTACCATTTGTTCTGGACAACCAAGTAATGTGGCGCTTTCTTCAGCTGTTTCGGGTACAACTTTTTCATGGACAGCATCAAGTGGAAATCCTCAGGTAAGTGGATTTTCTGCTTCGTCTGGTTCTACAATTGCTCAGACCCTTAGTAACGCTGGTTCAATTCAGGGAGCGGTGACATATACTATTTCTTCAAGTGCAAATTCTTGTCCAGGAACTGGGGGAACTGCTACAGTAAATGTTAATCCGTTGCCACAAGGTGCAATTGTAGGGACGGCTACCATTTGTAATGGACAAAGCAATACGCTTACGTTCAATTTTACGGCTGGTACACCACCTTACGATGTCGTTTATTTGAACGGAGTAACTACCGTCTCGTTGAATGACATCAACTCTGGACATACTGTATCGGTTAGCCCAACTACGGCAACAACTTATACCTTGGTAAGTATTATTGATGCTGCTGGTAACGGCTGTACAAGAACCTCAGGTTTCACAGGTTCGGCCACGGTTTCGGTCAATCCATTACCGGTTGGTACTATTTCCGGAGCAACAACCACATGTTCTGGAGACCCAACTAATCTCACATTCAACTTTACAGTCGGAACTGGACCATTTAATGTCACTTATTCAGACGGGTCTACGTTCTATAACCTTGCCGGCATCTCTGACGGTCATACGGTTTCTGTCTCACCATCTATCACGACCGTGTACAGTATTGTTTCTATCACGGACAATAACGGATGTACAAATTCATCTGTTTCTAGCTCAACCACAATTAGCGTGAATCCACTTCCAAACGGAACGTTGGCGGTGGCTACGCCAATCTGCTTTGGAGATCAGACTACACTTACGTTCACTTTTACAAATGGAACTGGTCCGTACGATATTGCTTTCACTGATGGAATCACGAATTTCAGTTTGACCAGTGTTAATAGCGGTGATACGTATAATGTGACACCGTCTACGACCGTGACGTACAACTACACTTCGATTACTGATGATAACGGATGTGTTCGTTCGACTGGATTTGGAGGAAATGCTCAGGTTATAGTGAATCCATTACCAACGGTGAGCTTTACAGGCTTAGCTGCAGCTTATTGCCAGACAGGTTCGCCAGTAACGCTTACTGGAAACCGAGCTCCAGGAGGAGTTTTTACCGGTTTAGGAATTACTGATTTAGGAAATGGAACAGCTACATTCAGTCCTTCTGTGGCTGGTGTAGGTACGCATTCGGTTACATACACATTTACAGATATCAACAGTTGTACAAACAGCACTACGCAATCTGTGAATGTGGATGCACAACCAGTTGCTGATGCCGGCTCAACAGTAAGCCAATGTGATCTCGATTACACTTTCTCGGCTGTTCCTTCTGTTGGAATTGGAACTTGGTCGCTTTTCGGAGGACCAGGCACTGCATTCTTCTCTAACGCGAATTCTGCTACTAGTGGCGTTCAAGTAACAGCGTATGGAACGTATACGTTTGAATGGCGCGAAGTAAATGGAGAATGTTATGATAGCGAGCAAATCACGGTTACGTTCTATCAGCAACCGACTGTTTCATTGGGAGCTGATCAGACTCAATGTCAATTGATCTATAGCCTGACTCCAACCACCAATATTCCGGTCACTTCTTATTCATGGACGCAAATTTCTGGTCCAGCTGCTACAATTGTAGATAATACAGCTGCCGTAGCGGATGTTGTCACTTCTGGTACGCTTGGCGTGTATGTGTTTGAAGTTACGGTTACTGTAAACGGTTGCTCTTCTTCTGACCAAATTACGGTTACGCAAATTGGTGCACCGGTATCAAATGCTGGAATTGGAGGAAATGAGTGCGATTTGAACTTCAACCTTGGAGCAACGCCATCAGTTGGCACTGGCGTTTGGACACAGACTGCAGGTCCTGGCTTTGCTAATTTCGTCCCTAACGCAGCTACTCCTGGAGCAACGGTTAGCGTATCTCAATACGGAACGTATCAGTTCACTTGGACTGAGACTAACTTAAATTGTACCGATGCATCGTCTATTACTGTGAACTTCTATCAGCAGCCAGTTGCAAATGCGGGCACAAACGGTAACGAATGTGACCTTACTCATGTGTTCAATGCCGTTCCAAGCGTTGGAAACGGAACTTGGACTCAGTTGACTGGACCTGGAACATCTACATATGTGAATGGCTCTTCCGCAACCACCACCGTGACCGTATCCCAAGTAGGACAGTACGTTTACCAATGGGAAGAGGTTAATGGAACGTGTTCATCGGCTGCTACGGTAACGGTCAATTATTTTGAACAACCAGTCGCGAATCCAGGATTCGGAGGTTCAGAGTGTGACTTTGACTTTCAACTTGGAGCAGTTCCAAGTATCGGAAACGGAGGTTGGACAGCTCAAGGACCCGGAACGATTACGTTCAGTCCAAATGCATCAGACCCTAATGCTGTTGCCACTGTTTCGGCTTACGGAATATACATTTTCACGTGGAGCGAAGACAATTTCGGATGTACCGATAACGCATCAATCACAGTTAATTTTGATCAGCAAACGAATGCTAACGCTGGAGACGATGGAAACGAATGCGACCTAAATTTCACGTTCAATGGTTCTCCAAGTATTGGTGCAGGTGTTTGGACTTATTCTGGTCCAGGAAACGCATTCTTAAGTAACCCATCTAGTCCTACTGCAACAGTTACCGTTGATACTTATGGAGCTTATTTGTTTACATGGACTGAGACAAATGGAAGCTGCAGTGCAACAGATCAAGTAAGTGTTAACTTCTATCAGCAACCTGTAGCTAATGCTGGTCCTGGAGGGAATGAATGCGACCTTAACTTCCAATTTGCTGCTGTTCCGAGTGTCGGAAACGGACTTTGGCTTCAAACCAATGGTCCTGGAACATCCACTTTCACTTCGAATACAAGTGCTACTTCAACCGTTACTGTTAGTCAGTATGGTACGTACACGTATTCTTGGACCGAGACAAATGGTGTCTGTTCAAGTAGTGCTACCGTTGTTGTTAATTACTATGAGCAGCCGGTTGCAAATGCCGGAACTGGAGGAAGCGAATGCGACCTTGATTTTACTTTGAATGGAGTTGCATCAGTTGGTGTAGGTCTTTGGACTGCTTCTGGACCAGGTACAGCAACTTTTGTTAATGATATATCTGCAAGTACAAGTGTTTCGGTATCTGCTTACGGAACGTATACATTTACTTGGACAGAAATCAATGGCACGTGTTCTAGTAGCGCTTCAGTCACTGTCAACTTCTATCAACAACCAGTGGCTGTTGCCGGACCTGGGGGAGACGAATGTGACTTGACTTTCTTAACTGCTGCTGTTCCAAGTGTTGGAACTGGTCTTTGGTCACAAACTTCTGGCCCTGGAACTTCAACGTTTGGTAATGCCTCATCAGCAATCACAACGATAACGGCCAGTGCTTATGGGACATATGAATACACATGGACAGAGACCAACGGAACATGCGTTGATTTTAGAACTATGACTGTAAATTATTATCAGCAACCAGTTGCTGAAGCAGGATTAGGTGGAGACGAATGTGATTTTGATTTCACATTGGCTGCTACTCCAAGTGTAGGAAATGGAGTTTGGACTTACACAGGACCTGGAAACGCAACATTCGTTTCAGCATCTTCAGCTAGTACAGTGGTGACAGTTTCGCAAGCGGGAGTTTATACTTTCACTTGGACTGAAACCAACGGAATTTGTTCTAACTCGGATAACGTGGTTGTGAGATTCTACAATCAACCAGTTGCAAACGCAGGAACTGGTGGTAATGAATGCGATCTGAACTTTGTCTTCAGTGCTGTGCCAAGTTTCGGTACAGGAACGTGGACTGCAACCGGTCCTGGAAGTGCATCATTCACGAATGCAAATGGACCAACATCAACTGTTACGGTTAGTGCCTACGGAACATATCAATTCACATGGACAGAAGTAAATGGTATTTGTTCTGATAATGCAACGATAACGGTCAATTTCTACCAGCAGCCAGTAGCGAATGCAGGTACGGGAACAAATCAATGTGATCTTGATTTCACATTCAATGGTACCGCATCTGTTGGAGTAGGAACATGGACTTATACTGGGCCTGGAACAGCCAATTTTGTACCTAGCGCAAATGCGGTAAATGCAACGGTCACGGTTAGTACAACAGGCTCTTACACATTTACTTGGACTGAAGACAACAACGGATGTACAGCATCTTCGAATGTCATGGTGGCTTTCAATCAACTTCCAGTTGTTTCGTTCACAGGATTAGCTGCTAGCTATTGTGTAGATCGTACTACGCCTGTTCCATTAACTGGAAGCCCAGCAGGTGGAGTGTTCAGCGGACTTGGTGTGAGCGGTAACTCATTCATTCCTTCCGTTGCTGGTGTGGGTTCGATTTTGATCACTTACACGTACACTGATGTGAACGGATGTACTGATAGTGAAACGCAGAGTGTCGATGTAAACGGTCTGCCTAACGTATCATTCACTGGTTTATCATCCGCTTATTGCGAGGATGATGCAGTGGCTTATACATTGGTAGGAACTCCTGTTGGAGGAACGTTTACTGGTCCTGGAATTTCAGTGAATCAGTTCACAGCGTCTGTCGCAAATAATGGAAATCATACGATAACCTATTCTTACACTGATCCATTTGGATGCTCTAGCTCACAGCAGCAAGCGGTTACGGTGAATGAACTTCCAGTTGTATCTTTCTCAGGTCTATCTGCTGCGTATTGCGCAAATGCATCCAATGTTCAGTTAGTTGGCTCTCCATCAGGAGGAACGTTCTCAGGAACTGGCATTATTGGAAATGCATTTAGTCCAGTAGCTGCTGGGGTCGGACAACATACTATCACGTACACATACACCGATGGTAACAGCTGTACAAATACGAGTACCCAACAGGTAACCGTCAACGCTGTACCCCTTCCTGTGATAACGCCTGCTGGTTCTTCAGCTATCTGTGCCGGAACGAACATTACGTTGGACGCTGGAGCTGGATATGCTGGTTACACTTGGAGTATGGGTGGCAATGGGCAATCGGTTTCTGTAGGAACGGCTGGAACGTACAGCGTAACCGTAACCACAGCAGCAGGTTGTGTCGGCACTTCGGCTGATGCCACAGTGACTGTAAATGCACTTCCTGTAGTAAATCTTGGTCCAGATACAGTTGTGTGTACTGGGTCTACATTCACAATTAATGCAGGAAATCCAGGAATGACGTACGCTTGGTCTACTCAAGAGATTTCACAGTCAATAACGGTTGCTGCTACGGGAAATTATTCTGTGAACGTTACCGACCAAAATGGTTGTGTTGGAACGGATCAGGTTTTGGTTTCTGTGAGTAGTTTGCTTGACCCCGTTATCGTGGCTAGCGGACCGGTTACATTCTGCGCTGGAGGTTCAGTTACTCTTGATGGAGGGGCAGGATACGCTAATTATCAATGGAGTACTGGAGCAACTTCGCAGACCATTACGGTTTCTTCCGCAGGTCTGATTGAACTAGTTGTCGTGGATCAATTTGGTTGCTCAGGCAGTGACGATGAGGTTGTTTCGCTTCTCCAATTGCCTAATGCAGTTATCCAACCAACGGGACCAATTCAAATCTGTAGTGCAGATACCATTACACTTTCAGCCAGCAATACATTCGTTTCATACCAATGGAATCCTGGAGGGCAAACATCTTCTTCAATCGAAGTATGGCAGTCGGGAACGTACACTGTAACGGTTGTGGATCCTAATAATGGTTGCGTTGCGACCTCGGTGCCAGTCAGTGTCACCGTGAATAGTAGCACACCTCCAACGATTGTGCCAAGTGGACCGACAGAATTCTGTAATGGAGGTAGTGTTGCCTTGACAGTGGTTCCGGGGCCGTATGGCGAGTATTTGTGGACGAGTGGTTCGACAACACCTTCAATTGTTGTGACTCAGACGGGTGATTATGGAGTGACTGTTCTTGATGCGAACGGCTGTCTTGATAGCACTCTTCTTGGAAACCCACTTCACGTAGAGGTATGGAATCCGCAGCCAATAGTTGAGCAACAAGGCCAGATACTAGTGGTGGTTAACGGACCGTTTCAGCAGTATCAATGGTACTTCAATGGGGCACCAATTCCTGGAGCTACGGGAGCACAACATACTCCTGTGTCTAGTGGAAACTATTACGTGGTTGCTTGGGATTCAAACGATTGTTCTGGAGACTCCTACAATATTGAGTACACATTTACTGGTGTAGCGGATCTTTCTGAGAGGTATGATATTCGGGTTTATCCGAATCCAACCAACGGTACTTTCACACTTGAAGTGAACTTTGGAGAGAGAATAACCGGAACTATTTCATTAGTAGATGTTACTGGACGAGGTATTATGATTCCTGAGCAAATCACGGATGTTTCAAGTATCAGACGTCAATTTGATATTGAACACTTGAGCCTAGGAGTTTATTATCTGAGGTTAATGACTGATGAGGGCGTTGCTGTTAAAAGCATTATTAGGAATTGATTCATCTCCTTTTTGCGGATGAATATTGACCATTAGTCGATGATTTGTCTTCAAGTGTAGAATTTGGGTATTTTCGTAAACCAGTTGTTCATCAAATGAACAACTGGTTTACCTTCAAATTCAATTGAAGACCGTTCTTATGAGAAGATTTTACTTCAGCCTATTAATACTCACCTTTTCAATTGGAACATTTGAAGCTTTAGCTCAGTGTGGAACCAACACTCAGTCCGGAGCTTCCTGTAATCGAGCTCCGTCAGGTAACTCTCCAAGTGGCATTCCATATCTCTATGGAACAATTCTTCCAAATGCAGGATGCGGTACGTTCAATACTACGGCAGGTAATTTCGGGCCTGGTCAGTATTTTCAAATGCCGGTGCTTTCAGGAGGATGTTATTCAATCAGTACTTGCGGGAACGGAATCGACACGCAAATAGGCTGTTTTCAGGGGGCAGCTACGACTGGACCTTTCGCCTATAATGATGATAATGGTCCGCTTTGTTCTGGAACTCAGGCTTCTGTAAATATCACTCCAAGCTTTACTGATTATACCCGAGTTCAAGTGAGTCAATACAATTGTCAATCTGGTGGGTCGGCATCTATCACTGTAAGTGTTCGGCAGAACAATAACCTAAACATCACTTCTTCTTCTTCTGCAATGTGCGAAGGCCAGACTAGGACACTTACCGCCACCCCAGCGTCTGTTGCTGGCACACTCATTACGGGTAGTGGCGATAGAGGCACTTTTACGGGGACTGGTGTTTCTGGAACAACATTTACTGCGCCTACTCCAAGTGGAGCATCTCAGACCTACACAATAACCTATACGTTTGGATACTGTACAACTACACAGAATATTACCGTTTATCGTGCCCCTACCGCAGCAGCTGCGGGTTCAGATCAGAACATTTGCGGAACGTCCGCGACTCTATCAGGTAATACGCCAACGGTTGGAACAGGTGCTTGGACTGTTGTCTCAGGAACAGCCATAGTAAGTTTACCTAGTAGTGCAACCAGCCCCGTCACTATTACAAGTAGTTCAGCGACTTTTAGATGGACCATCTCGAATGGTAATTGTACGTCATCAATAGACGATGTGGTCATTAATAGGGATGTTACCAATCCGGTTATTACATGTCCTGCTAACATCAATACAAATTCGACAGTTGGTCAGTGCGGAGCCGTTGTAAATTATAACGTTAGCGCTTCAGATGCTTGTGGAACATCGCCAGTACCGGTTTCGGCAATTGGATCAGGTGGCTTCTTCCCAGTCGGAACAAACACAGAAACTTGGCAAGCGACTGACCCATCGGGGAACGTTTCAACGTGCTCGTTTACTGTCAGCGTATCAGATTTTCAAGACCCAGTTATCAGTTGCCCTGCTGATATTAATGTTACCTCAACGACTGCCAATTGTTCTGCAAATATTGTCTACACCCCACCAGTAGGGACAGATAATTGTGTCGTTACGACTGCTCTAATAACCGGATTACCGCCAGGGATTTTTCCTGTAGGGACTACGTTGGTAACTTACACTGCCACAGATGCATCTGCCAATTCCGCATCCTGTTCGTTCAATGTCACTGTTGATCCAATTCCGAATGGAACGATATCACTTTTGCCATCTCCAATATGTCTTGGACAGCAGACTACTTTGACCTTCACTTTTACATCAGGGCAAGCACCGTACAACGTGATTGTTACTGACGGTGTAAATAACTACAATGTTAATGGAATCAGTAGTGGAGCAACCTTCAATGTGACTCCACCTACCACGGTTACCTACAGCTATGTTGCTATTCAAGATGCGAGCGGATGCAGTAGAACATCAAATTTCCTTGGCACGGCACAAGTAATAGTTACGCCACTTCCTTCGGTCAGCTTTACTGGTTTAAATCCTGTCTATTGCGAGACAGGTGCGGTCGCAACGCTTACGGGTAACCCGAATGGTGGAACTTTCACGAGCTCAGGATTAGGTGTTACTAATCTTGGAGGAGGTCTGGGCGAGTTTGACCCAAGCGTAGCAGGGCCTACTGGACCTTACGATGTAATCTACACTTTCACTGACTTGAATAACTGTAGAGATTCTGCTGTTCAACAGGTTTTTGTTGACGAGCAGCCAGTTGCTAATGCTGGTTCTGGAGGTGATGAATGTGATCTGAGTTTTACGTTTTCGGCCGTTCCAACCGTAGGAGTTGGAACATGGACCATGGTTTCTGGCCCTGGAACTCCATTCTTCTCTAATACTAATGGGGCTACATCAGTCGTTCAGGTATCGTCTGTTGGAACATACATTTTTAGATGGACCGAGGTCAATGGTCAATGTTCTGATTTCGAGGAAATCACCGTGAATTTTTATCAAGTTCCATCGCCAAATCCTGGATTTGGAGGTGGTGAATGTGACTTAGATTTTCAATTGGGAGCTACTCCGAGCATAGGTACAGGGACATGGAGTGCAACTGGCCCAGGTACAGCCACTTATTCCCCTAATGCCAATGACCCGAACGCAGTCGTGACCGTTGATACGTATGGTACATATGTTCTCACTTGGACTGAGAATAATGGTGGTTGCAGTAACTCTGCTTCAATCAACGTTGTATTTGATCAACAGGCAATGGCAGATGCTGGTTCTGGTGGTGACGAATGTGACTTGAACTTCACTTTCTCAGCAGTGGCCAGCGTTGGTGGTGGTGTTTGGACCGGAACAGGTCCGGGGGCAACAGTATTCGCGAATGCTTCAAATCCAACGACATCTGTCACCGTATCCAACTACGGGACTTACACTTTTACTTGGACCGAAACCAATGGAAATTGCAGCGCTGTTGATCAGGTTGTGGTTAACTTTTATCAGCAATCAGTTGCAAATGCAGGCCTTGGAGGCAACGAATGTGACCTTGATTTCACGTTCAATGCTGTAGCGAGTGCTGGTGCTGGAACTTGGACGTATACTGGCCCAGGCGTGGCAAATTTTAGTAATGCATCAAGCCCA
>Ga0210295_1159520_pt1 | contig 11788 bp, 6 predicted proteins | sample R963ASmetaT_FD_159686 | JGI IMG/M metagenome (GOLD analysis project Ga0210295, IMG submission 159686) | Metatranscriptome of estuarine water microbial communities from the Columbia River estuary, Oregon, United States - R9.63AS (Metagenome... | ecosystem: Environmental > Aquatic > Marine >...
CGTCATCTTTACTTCCAACATCGTGGTTGGGCAAACGATTATTTCCACCGTAATTGGAACTGGGAGTCCTAGTTATAGTGGCGATGGAGGCCTCGCAGCAGTTGCCTCACTCGATAACCCTGGAGGCATTGCATTTAACAGTGTTGGAGATGCTTACATCGCTGATCTTGGCAACTTAGTTGTAAGGAAAGTTGATGCCGCCACTGGAATCATTAGCACTGTTGCCGGAACTGGAACTTCTGGTTACAGTGGAGATGGAGGGCTCGCTACAGCTGCCGAGTTCATTTCACCTGCATTCATTGCTATCGATGCTAGTGATAATGTTTATGTCAGTGATTTGACTGGTTCTGTAATTCGTAAAATTGACATTGCCACAGGCATAATAAGCACATTCGCAGGAACTGGAGTTTCTGCCTATTCTGGCGATGGAGGCCCAGCCACTGCGGCAGAATTGCAGAACCCTTATGGTATGGCTTTTGCTGCGGATGGCAGCTTATATATTGCCGACCAATCTAGCAACGTTGTTCGAAGAATAGATGCAGTTACTGGAATAATCACCACTGTTGCCGGTACTGGAACAGGTGGATATAACGGAGATGGCATTTTGGCCACGGCTGCTGACCTATTTGGCTGTCGCTATGTTGCTTTTAATAATTCTGGAGAACTTTTGATTTCTGAAGGCGCTGGACAGCGAATTAGAAAGGTTGATGGTGCTGGGCTGATTTCTACCATTGTAGGAACAGGCGTTCAAGGCAACGCTGGTGATGGTGGTTTGGCTACGGCTGCTCAAATAAATTTTCCACGTGGTATTGTGGTTGACCCGAGCAATGGCAATCTGTTTTTTACAGAAAGCACTGGAATGCTGGTTAGAAAAGTTGACAATTCTGGAATAATCACCACGATTGCTGGCTCGTATGGAGTTTCTTCTTACACAGGAGATGGAGGACCAGCTGTGCTTAGCACATTGAACACTCCAAGAGATTTAACCGTAGCATCTGACGGGTCAGTATGGTTTTCTGATTCTGGTAATGATGTTATCAGACGAATCTCAAATATTATTGACGGAACCAGATGTGCGGATGTGGTGGTTCAGTTAGACAATGCAGGGACCTACAACTTCACAAATGGTAGCTCCGTTCCTGTTGTAGACGTTTCTCCGGTTGTTCAAGGTGGGAGTCACACGAATACCTCAGCTTGGCAATCGTTCACCGCAGGAGTTGACGGTTTACTTAGTAGTGTTAGTCTGACTTTTGCTGCTGCCTATACTCCTGCTACCACTCTCACGGTTAACATTTACACGGGAGAAGGCGTAGGCGGTTCACTGGTTGCTCAACGTATTTACTCAAATCCAACTTCTTTTAGTTCAGGTACTCCAAGCCAGTTTGTGCTTAACGAGACTCTTGACCTCGTTTCAGGTAATATTTACACTGTTCAAATAGTGGACGGAAGCGGAAATCCTTTCCAACTTCAAAAAAATGATGGCGACTTGTACGTTGATGGGCGAAATAATATAAGCGCAACTTCCGATTTCGTATTCAGTACCAAGATGCTTCAGCGACCTGATATTGACAATGGCTCTACGTCTTCCGTAGGCATAGCATCTTTTGGAGTTGACATTTCTTCTTTCGACTGCTCTAATCTTGGTGCAAATACAGTTACGTTAACTGTAACTAATAACAGCAGTGCAACAAGTACTTGCACATCAACAGTAACTGTTGAGGACAACGAAAACCCAATAGCAGTCTGCCAAAATATTTCTGTAGCACTAAATGGAACTGGAAATGCCAGCATTACGGCAGCCCAGGTTAACAACGGAAGTTCTGACAACTGTTCTGTAACGCTGTCTGCAACTCCTACTGCATTTAACTGCTCAAATATTGGGGCCAATACCGTAACCTTAACTGTTGAAGACCCAGCTGGAAACATGGATGCTTGCACTGCTACTGTTACAGTCACGGAAACCACACCTCCAACAGCAGTTTGCCAAAACGTGACCCTCGTTTTAAATGGTAGCGGAAGTGCCACTCTAACTGTTGGTCAAGTAAACAACGGATCAACGGACAATTGCGCAATAGCAACACGTACTATCAGTAAAAGTGCTTTTACCTGCGGGGACCTTGGCACAAACACGGTTACGCTTACCGTTACCGATATCAACTCGAATGTATCAACTTGTACTTCAACCGTTACTGTTCAAGACAACCAGAACCCAGCCATTGTTTGCCCAGCTGATATTGTGGTTTGTTCTACGGATAACAGTGGAAGTGTTGTGAGTTACATTGAGCCAAGCGGAACGGATAACTGTTCTTCTACCACCAACCAAACAGACGTTACTGGCCTTACCAACGGAAGTCTCTTCCCTATTGGAACAACCGTTCAAACATGGACTGTTACTGACATCGCTAGTAACACTGGCTCGTGCTCATTTAACGTTACGGTTGATGCTCGTCCAATTGCTGATTTCAGTTTGACAGCTGCTTGTCAAGGAGAAGCTATTAACTTCTCCGATGAGTCGACCATCGACCCATCGTCCAGCATTGTAAGTTGGTCATGGAACATGGGAGATGGTAGTGGACCATTAAATTTAGTTGACCCAATCCATCAATATGCAGATACAGGAATGTATTCAGTTACGCTATTGGTTGAATCTTTGGAAGGCTGCACAGATGATACCACAATCATGGTTCACGTTACTCCAGTTCCTTCCGCTTCATTCACATTTGTTGCAGCTTGTGAAGGTGCAGCAACTGTTTTCACCAACACATCAACCATTGATGCTGGAAACCTAAATTATTCTTGGAACTTCGGAGATGGTTCTACGCCATCTGCTGACGTGAATCCAAGCCATGTTTACGCATTAGACGGAACCTACACAGTTACGTTGACAGCTACGAGCGATGACGGATGTGACGATATTGTAACCGCTTCAGTGGAAGTGTTTTCAGCACCAACTGCTCTGTTCACGGCATCTACCGTGTGCGAAGGAGCAACCACGGTATTCACGAATTTAAGTTCTGGTGATGGCCCACTTACCTACGCTTGGGACTTTGGTGATTTGACGACCTCTTTGGCTCCTTCACCAACTCACACCTATGGAGCTGGTGGCGTGTATTCTGTAACGCTTATTGCCACCAATGGAAACAGTTGCTCTACAGCGTTTTCTGCTGATGTCACGGTGAATTCACTTCCAACCGTTGGTTTCACGTTTTCCGATGTATGCGAAGGAACTCCAGCAAGTTTTGTGAATACCTCTACTCCTGGAAGTTCGGTTTGGGATTTAGGCGATGGCGAAAGTTCTACACTTACGAACGTCAATCATACGTACACCCCTTTTGGATTGTATGACGTGACCCTCACAGTAACAGATGCCAACTTCTGTATAAACTCGCTAACCCAACAGATTGAGGTTTTTGACCTTCCGAACTTTTCGCTTACGCCAACAGATGTTCTGTGCTATGGCGAATCAACTGGTCAGCTTGTAGCGGTAGCCGTTCCTCCAGCAGCAACACCTTGGACATTGAGCATCGATGGAGGCACGCCTGTGTCAACCGTAACATTCGGTGGTTTAGAAGCAGGAACTTATGACATTACTGCTTTTGATGCCAACGGATGTGAGTTCACAGTAAGCGGAACTGTTTCGCAACCTTCAGATACATTGGGTATTGCGTTAAACAACTTGGTGAACATTTCGTGCCACGGTACTAGCACTGGTTCTGTATCAATTGCCGGAACTGGTGGAACATTTCCGTATTCATACAGCATTGACGGAAACGGACCTCAACCTTTCGGAACATTTAACGGCTTAGATGCGGGAACGCACGATATTCAAATCACAGACTTCAATCTGTGTGTGTTTGATACTACAATTACACTCACCGAACCTGATACGCTTGTTCTAACATTAGCAGTTGCAAACGATTTGCTATGTAATGGCGATAACTCAGGGAACTTAACCGTTGTAGGAACTGGCGGTGTCTCTCCTTATCAATACAACCTTGACGGTGGTCTGTATGGCTCATCAGCCATGTTCGATGGTCTTGCGGCAGCCACTTACATCGTTGGAGTTAAAGATGCCAATGGATGCACAGACACCTTGCATGTGACACTTAACGAACCAGGAATACTGATGCTCTCGCTCATTAACAGCGAAGATGCATTATGCTTCGATGGTTCAAATGCATCGATTGAAACCAGTGCTGCTTCAGGAACCGCTCCTTATCAATACAGTTTGGATGGAATCAGTTTTCAAGGTTCAGGGTCATTCCTTGGACTTACTGCTGGAACTTACACCGTGACCGTGAGAGATGCGAACGGCTGTTTGGACCAAGTAACCGAAACTGTATTTGAGCCTTCTCAGCTGACAATCGAAACCAACTCAACTCCAGTAACGTGTTTTGGAGAACAAGATGGAACAATTCAGATTCTTGCGGGAGGCGGCACAACCGCTTACCAATATTCAATTAACGGAGGTAGTTCATTCGTTTCAACTGGAATATTCAGCAATCTTACTGGAGCCAATTACTTAACCGTTGTTCGAGATGCGAATGGATGTACTGCATCTGAAGGAGTCATCATCTCTGCACCAACGTCTGCCTTCGACATTAGCGCGAATGTGACAAACGTTAGATGTCTAGGTGATTCTACAGGTTCAGTAACGTTAGTAGGAACTGGCGGAACTCCAACCTATACCTACTCAGATGATAACATCTCGTTCGTTTCGTCCAATGTTTTCGGAGGGTTTCACCAAGGCAGTTTCACTTTGTATGCTCAAGATTTGAATGGGTGTGCTGATAGCGTTCAGTTCTTCGTTGATCAACCAGCTACTGCTGTTAACATCAACAATATGATTATTGCGAATCCTGCTTGTCCAAATCAAGCTTCAGGAGCTGTAACCGTTCAAGCAAACGGTGGAACACCTGGCTACATGTATTCGTCAAATGGTGGATTGACCTTCCAAACAGGTCAAATTCTATCAGGCGTGAGTGGTGGAAATCACCTTATTGTGGTGAAAGATGCAAACGGCTGTTTAGACATTGACACAGCCACTTTAGTTAGCCCTCCACTCATTGACATCGTAATCGATTCTCTTGTGAATGTTGATTGCGAAGGTGATTTTGACGGGGAGATTCATCTAACTGCCACGGGCGGAACGCCATCTTACAGCTATCGACTCAATCAAGGAAGTATTCAAACCAATGGAAACTGGGTTAACTTGACGGATAACATCTACAACGTGATGATTATGGATGTTAATGGTTGTACCTACTCCGAACAAGTTGAGGTTCTTGCAAACCAAAATCAACCAGTTCCTAGTTTCAACTTTACGATTAGTGGGAACGCAGTTCTGTTTCAGAATTCTTCTTCCTTCGGTGATACGTATCTATGGGAGTTCGGAGATGATTCTACGAGCACAAACGAATCGCCAGTTCACGTATACGGACAACTTGGCATCTATGATGTGACGCTAACAGTAACGAATGATTGTGGAAGTTCAAGTGTTACCGTAACGGTTAACACGCTTAACACGGGTATCGCGAATGCTGAACGAAATTCGTTCAGCCTCTACCCAAATCCAGCATCAACTGAGCTTTATTTGAACAGTACTTTCAGTTTGGACGAAAAAGTACAGTTGGATATCGTGTCTATTTCTGGACAGCTTATCCAATCAACTCAGATTCCAAGTATACAAGCCAACAGCCGAACACAGGTAAATGTGAATGGATTGGCTCAAGGAGTTTATTACTTACGCGTGATTTCCGGACAAGAACAGTCGGTTTTACGCTTTGACATTATTAAATAAGATCAATTGAGGATGAAAAAGATGAGAATCCTATTTTCAATACTTACGCTGATTACGTTTCAGGCAAATGCCACAATCGTTTCGGTAGGTTTCACCAACACGGTTGTTTGTGTGGGATCGCAAACCACATTCACTAGTACCTCGGTGGTTTCTGGTGGAGCGACCATTACTAACTGGAACTGGGACCTTGATGGCGATGGGCAGTTTGATGATGCGTTTGGACCAAGTGTTAGTCATCAATTCAACGCACCTTCTCCTCCTCCATTCAACGTTGGTCTTCAGATTATTACTGACATGGATGCACCAGTTGCTTCTTATAGACTGATTACTGTCAACCCTGTTCCAGTAGCGAATTTCTCTGCGCCTGACGTTTGTGAAGGAAGTGCTAGTCAGATGATTGATCAGTCAACTATTTCTGCAGGTTCAATTGTAAGTTGGGAATGGGATTTCGGTGATGGTAATGACCTGTATGATAATGCTACAGGTGCTTCGTTCTCAAACAATTTTGGAATTGCTGGAAGTTACGTTGTCGGACTTCAGGTAACGAGCGATCAAGGATGTCAATCGACCACCGCTCAAAGCGTGACAGTGGATCCCATGCCAACGGTTGGGTTTACGGTGACCGAAGTGTGCTTGGGCGACCAAACTGAGTTCACCGCAGCTAGCACTGTAAGCTCAGGTCAGATTAACAATTACGAATGGGAATTGAACGGGAATGGATTTTTTGATGATGCTACCGGAGTAACCACATCTACTCAATTCGTATCAGACGGAAACTATCAGATTGGGTTAAAAGTGACGTCCGATCAGGGCTGCGTAAACGATACGTTCCAACTGGTGACAATCGCTCCGTTCCCTTACGTCAATTTCAGCTTTGACAATGCGTGTCAGAATACGGATGTGCAATTCACAAACCTAACCGGTAATGTAGTTGGAACCATAACCTACGCATGGACCTTTGGTCTTGAAGGAAACTCAATGCAGCAGAATCCATCCTTCTCTTTTAGCAGCGCTGGCCCAGCACAAGTTCAGCTAATTGGACTTACTTCTTTTGGATGTGCGGACACATTGATTCAAACGGTTAACGTGCGACCAGCACCAGCTGCAGATTTTACATTCACGGAAGTCTGCTTTGGAGAAACCACCAACTTCACAAACATTACAGATCCTAAAGGCTCAACAATTGAAAGCTATTTCTGGGATTTTGACGATCAGAATGTTTCGATTGGAACCAACCCGTTCCATAATTACATTAATCCCGGTAGTTATGATGTAACTCTTATAGCATACACCACAGACGGATGCCGCGACACGATTCAACACGTGGTGAATGTTTGGGAACTGCCTAACCCAATTATTACAGCAGGTGGCCCTGTGTTCTTTTGCGAAGGCGAAAGCGTTACCCTTACTGTAAATCCGCTCGGAACACCAACATTATGGAGTACAGGAGAAACAACCCAAACCATCACAGTTGATACTACAGGTGAGTACAACGTACTTATTACAGATGACCACGGATGTAGAGGCGAAAACTACATCCTCGTTTATTCTTGGTTGTTACCAGAACTAACCATCAGCAACGATACTACCATTAGCCTAGGAGAGTATGTTCCTTTATGGGTAGATGGTGCTTTGATTTATGAATGGCTACCATCAACGTATTTGGATGACCCAAGCGTTGCAACGCCCACAAGCTTTGGCCCTTTAGAGACTATTACGTATTCGGTTACTGGTACAGACATAAATGGTTGCCAATCTCAGGAGAACGTGACAATCAAGGTCAATATGGACTATAACTTGAAGCCAGTAAATCTTTTCACTCCTAACGGTGATGGGTCTAACGAGCGCTTCTACGTTGGCAACATCGACTTTTATTCCGACTGTCAATTGCGAGTTTACAACCGTTGGGGTTTGGAGGTTTACTCTTCCAACTCGTATAAAAACGATTGGAAAGGAACTTTTAATAACGACCCACTTCCTGACGGAACCTATTACTATGTGATTGAATGCGATGGCAGGGAAGACCGTTTTGACGGTGCCGTAACCATTTTGAAATAAGAACTAAAGCACAACACTCGAAATCCTATTCGAATGAGAAAGATATACGTTTCACTTCTTTTGATTGGCCTCATAGCCCAAAGCTGGACTGCAATAGGTCAGCAAACGAGGCTTTCAAGCCTTTACAAGGAAAACCGTTTCCTTATCAATCCTGCCAATGCAGGTTATAGCGAAGGGCTGGTCGGTTACCTCAGTTACCGAAATCAATGGTCTAATGTACAAGGTTCTCCAACTACTGGAATTCTGAGTTTGCACACTCCGCTTGGAAAGAACACCAACATTGGAGCAAACCTTGTCTACGACCAAACAAGCATTGTAAGTACGGTGAACGCCAAATTGGCCTATGCGCACGACATCAAACTGGCATCCGACCATCAACTGACACTTGGGGTGGGATTGGGTATAAATCATACTCAATTGAACTTCAACGATGCAGTTGTAGAAGACCCGAACGATGTCATTCTACAAAACGGTAACATCGGAAGTACTTCATTTGACCTTGATGCAGGACTGCGTTACAGTTGGAAAGGACTTTTGGAAATTGGGATTGCTGCTCCTCACGTTATAGAATCAATTGCTCTCATTCAAGCAAAAGGGAAAGAAGATCAGTTCAGCTATGACCTATCGCGCCACTTCAGTGGCTACGTTGGTTACGACTTCTGGATTAAGGACAAATGGTTAATCGCACCTTCAGCAATGGTTCGTTGGTTGCCTTACAAGACTAATATTTCGTATGACGGAACGGTGAAATTTGGCTACAAGGATATTGTTTGGGCTGCTTTCACTTGGAGAGCCGAAACGGGCCCCGTAGCCGGAATCGGATTCAAGATTGCTGACAAATTTACCCTCGCATATGCCTACGACTTCACCCTCAATGGCATTGATGGAAATCCTGGAGCACCTTGGTCAAACGAGATTATGCTAGGCTTCCACTTAGACGGATTCAAGAAACGAATCAAGAAGCTGGAGGATGACATGGCTGGAATGCAGCAGGACAATGAGCTAATGAACTCGAAAATGGATTCACTTGAATCTGTTCTTAACTCGAAAATGGATTCGTTGGGTAATGAAGTCAATGGCGTTAAATCGGATGTGAATGGTCTGAAAGAAGCCCATGATGCAGACCTCGATAGACTTCAAAAGGAAATTGATGACCTGAACAAAGCCATTGAAGATGTGAACGGTCGCATGATTGACACGAACATGCTGAAAGGCATGTTGCAGCAAATACGCCCTTACAAGAAAGCAGATGGAACCATCGGGATGGATAAATCTGATCTTGAAAGTGGTTACTATGTGGTTATCGAATCATTCAGAAGTGTTGAAAATGCTTGGAAAGCAGTTGACATTTGGAAATCCAAGAAACGAGATGCCATTATTGTTTACAATGAAGAACGCAAGTGGTTCTATGTTTACTCTAATAAGTTCGACTCACTCAAACCTGCGTTGAAGGAGATGAAACAAACTAGAAAGAACGATGTGCCAGACGCTTGGGTACACAAGTATCGCATAGATGCGAAAGACCTCGAGAAATAATAACAGCACATGCTGAATCCAATACAAAAGGCCAATCTGAATTTTTTTCTGATTGGTCTTTTTAAAATTAGAATAATCGGTTTTGTGCGAGCAAGATTGGTTGAATACACGGAAAACAAAACCGTTATTAAGATTCCACTCAACCGCAGAACCAGCAATCATCTCGGCAGTATGTATGTGGGGGCACTAGCTACGGGTGCTGATGTTACTGGGGCTTGGATTGCCTTCGACTATCTGGCTCGAACCAAGAAACCAGTTTCAATCGTTTTCAAGGACATTTCAGCGGAATTTCTCAAACGTGCTGATGGCGATGTTTATTTCACCTGCCTTGATGGCCCTGCAGTACTGCAAGCTTTTAACGATACCATTGCCGATGGCGAGCGTAAGAACATCGAATTGCTAGTGACTGCAACTGTTCCGGACAAGTACCAGAACGAACCTGTTGCGACTTTTAAAATGACGTTGAGTATGCGGCTCAAAACCAAGTAAGGATTGCCAGTTCTAATAATCGCTATTCACCTGCTCAATAGTGGGAAAAGTGACACTTTCATCACCAGCTTTTCGTGCCCAAGCAAGGTATTTACCAGTTCCTACACAGGCATACGCACGCAGCGAATCGCCAGAAGCCATACTCACGTGCTGAAACTTTTTCCATTGCTTGGTATCTTCTTGCACGCATATCATCACGTCAATTGATTCGGTGCAACTGTTTTTTAAATAGACCACATAGCTATCCTTCCATGTGGCACATTGCGAGCAGTCTTCACCCCAAGCAGAACGGTATTTCTCAACACATTGGCTATAATCTGTTTGTATGTCGCTGTTCTCAACAGGAGTGGTCAACACGCCTGAAAACGTAAGACTTATGAAAAGAATGAAACTTGAAATGCTATACATATTGAGCTATTTACACTGGTTATTCTTAAGAATGATTTTGGCTTCTTCGTTACCAAGCTTTTTTGATGTTTTCCAATCCGAACATGCCTCTTTGTATAAACCTAGGCCATTCTTAGCCCATCCACGGTTATTGTAAGCTTCTTGATTGTCTGGGTCAATACTCAGCGCTTTATCAAAATCAGTCAAAGCGGTCTCATACTTTTCAAGCTTATTGTAAGCGCTTCCTCTACTTATGTACGCATACGGGTCTCGACCATACTTTTCTATCACCACACCAAAATCGGCAACGGCCCTATCGTAATTCTTCAAAACAGAATAACAGAACCCTCTCCTTAAGTAAGCATTCAGATTTTCAGAATCCAGTGTTAAAACGTCTGAATAAAGCTTCGCGGCATTTTCATAGTCTCCTGAGCCAATGAGGTTCTCAGCTTGATTGAAAATTGATTCAGCATCTTGCTGGGCAAAAGCATCTAATCCACACAAAGCGAATAGAAAACTGATTACTACGGTTCTTATCATCTACAAGGTCTTTACCATTTCGGTAAGCAATGAACGAAGATTCTCTTCAATTATCTTACCAGAGTCATTTCCAGAAACTCCAAATACCAATCGCTTTCTATAACTCTTCTTCTTATCGAATAGAAGCGTTTGCTTCACACACCCCTCAAGATCGGAATAACATTTGACAGATACAGTTCCGTCCACATCAGAATAGTTCAATGTTTGAACATCTAAATCAAACACATTCACCTCATCAATCTTTACTTGCTTTCCTTCTCGAAACCCCTCCACTATCAACAGTTTTCCTTTATTTCTAATGTTGTACTCATCACCAATAACGGCCTGAAGTTCATTGAATTTACTATCTAGATTCTGCGAAAAGGCACCACAGACCGTCCATAGGTTCAGAATGAATAGTATTATTGTCCAACGACCGTTCAACTTGCCTGATTTCATATTTTTAAACATACGTTTTTAGCAACAATCAGTTTCATCGTCACCGTCTTGAAAAGAATCGTCCTCATTAGTTTTCTTCTTTTCTCCTCACAATTATTTGCCCAGAATCTTTCCATTCTCGTCAAATTTCAAGTGGATGGAAGTGGTTTCTATGATTCCAAAGTAACGATAACAGAGGATGGTGCCACCAAGGAAGTGTTTGATCCTGGTAGAGCCAAAATGACGCCTCAACTGAGTTTTGGAAAAACCTATATGTTCACGTTCGAGAAACCCGGATACATCACCAAACGGGTGGAGATAAGCACGAAAAATGTTCCGGATGATATACGAGGAGAAGATCTTGACTTTGATTTTGCCGTGGAGATTTTCGAGCAGTACGAGGGAGTGAACACCGTCATTTTCAATCAGCCTGTTGCCAAATGGTACTATGACTCGCAGGAAGATGGCTTCGCCTACGATACCGATTACACAAAGAGCATTCGATCGGCACTTGCCAACTTTGAAAAGGAGTACGAGACGGCCAAAGTCACCAAGCCAAAG
>Ga0210295_1052478_pt1 | contig 11532 bp, 15 predicted proteins | sample R963ASmetaT_FD_159686 | JGI IMG/M metagenome (GOLD analysis project Ga0210295, IMG submission 159686) | Metatranscriptome of estuarine water microbial communities from the Columbia River estuary, Oregon, United States - R9.63AS (Metagenome... | ecosystem: Environmental > Aquatic > Marine >...
GGCATCAGGTTTTGGAAACCTGCGTTCTACCAACTGAACTAAAGGCGTTCGGGATGACAGGATTCGAACCTGCGACCTCCTGTTCCCAAAACAGGAGCGCTACCAAACTGCGCTACATCCCGATAAATTATTACTTCTGATAGTGTACACAACAGAGAACTTTTTTTCAAGTCTCTATCAACATTTTTAGTTTCTTTTGAAATTGGAAAAAAGTGGCACCTCTTGTCCCAAAATAGATTTTGGGGCACAAGATTAATGTTTTAAAGAAAATGTTCAATTGCTCACAAAAATTTTATTTTTGTTAAGCAGTACTTGTAAAAAATACGACGAATTTCACAAGTTCTCAAAAAAAAAAGAAAAAAGGAGACTTTCCAGATGAAAGATTTTACTACATATTTATCAACAGCACCAGTTTTAACTTTAGTTAGTTTAACAGTTGTTGCAGGACTTTTAATCGAAATTAATAGATTTTTCCCTGATGCATTAATTGCTGCTTTTTAAAACAGGCTTTTTGTGTAATTAATAAAAATAAATTACTCATAAAAGACATTAAAGTCTGGGGCTACTTTTCGAGTTTGATTTTCTGCTCAATTTTTGTTTCTACATTAGAAACAAAAAAATAAAATTAAGGTCGAATTCGCTAGACGCTCGTCACTAAATTTTAAGTAGTTCTATCTTTTAATTCGAAAGGCAAAGATCAACCTGTACAAAAACCTTGGTTTTTGTACAGGGTAGAACTTTTTTCGTTTCAATCCTGTTATTACAAAAAAAGGGGAGATTCTCAAAATACTTGTTGGTAAAGAGACAGGTTACAATACAATCTCTTCACACATATCGGTTCTCATTTCTGGTACTTTTTTTTGAAAAATGAATAAAAATTTTTAGTTTAGTGCGACAAATTTTAACTATGCCTACAATTCAACAATTAGTTCGATCTGCTCGAACACGTCTTTCAAAAAAGACAAAATCTCCTGCTTTAAATAGTTGTCCCCAACGACGTGGCGTGTGTACACGAGTTTATACAACAACACCAAAAAAACCAAATTCTGCCTTACGTAAAGTTGCTCGTGTTCGTCTTACATCAGGTTTTGAGGTTACTGCTTATATTCCTGGTATCGGACACAATCTACAAGAACACTCGGTAGTTTTAGTTCGTGGAGGACGTGTAAAAGATTTACCGGGAGTTCGTTATCATATTGTTCGTGGTACTTTAGACTCAGCAGGTGTAAAAGATCGCTCTCAAGGCCGTTCTAAATACGGCGTCAAACGTCCAAAATAAATACAAACTAAAGAGAATTTATGTCCCGTAGACGCACCCCCAAAAAACGTATTGTTATGCCAGATCCGGTTTATGATAGCCGCCTGGTTGAACTTCTAGTCCGTCAACTTATGCGAGAAGGTAAAAAGTCCTTAGCGTATAGAATTTGTTATGAAAGTATGAATCAAGTAGCCGATACAACACAACAAGATCCGTTGGTTGTTATTGAACAAGCTATCCGAAACGCTACACCTCTTGTCGAAGTTAAAGCCAGACGAATCGGAGGATCAACTTATCAAGTTCCTTTAGAAGTAGCTCCTGAGAGGGGCACTGCTTTAGCTATTCGATGGATTCTTTCAGCTTGTCGTAATAAATCAGGAAAACCTATGGCAGCTAAATTGACAAGTGAACTTTTAGATGCTGCGAAAAACTCAGGACTTGCTGTGAGAAAACGAGATGAGGTTCACAAAATGGCAGATGCTAATAAAGCTTTTGCTAAATATCGTTTTTAATCAATAGATAAGAACAAAAATTAGTTAAAGAGGTTAAATAAAATCACTGATTTTATACTAGAATGATTTTCTCAATTTAAGAGATAGCCACAATTTAATCTAAGTAGATTATAGTAAGAATCTTCATAAAAAAAGAAACATTGGCTCTACTTGTTCCAAAAACACAGTTTATTTCAAAAAACAGAGTTTTTTGAACCAGGATTAACTGTATTTTTGGTTCTTTCTAATTGTGTTTTTATCCTGAGATGCCATGATTATTTAAACTACTTGTTTTGAAAAGAAATTTTTTTTCAATTCTAGTTTATAAATTCTTATCAAAATCAAAGACAAACCTACATATTACAGTAAAGGAAACTTTTTATGGCACGTGAAAAATTTGAACGTAAAAAACCACACGTTAACATTGGAACAATCGGTCATGTAGACCACGGCAAAACTACATTAACAGCAGCTATTACAATGGCTTTAGCTGCTCGTGGTGGTGCAAAAGGTCGTAAATACGACGACATCGATTCTGCCCCGGAAGAAAAAGCACGTGGAATTACAATTAATACTGCTCACGTTGAGTATGAAACAGAAAATCGACACTATGCGCACGTTGATTGTCCAGGCCACGCTGATTATGTAAAAAATATGATTACAGGTGCAGCACAAATGGATGGTGCTATCCTTGTTGTATCAGGTGCTGATGGTCCAATGCCACAAACAAAAGAACATTTATTATTAGCAAAACAAGTAGGTGTGCCTAATATTGTTGTTTTTTTAAATAAAGAAGACCAGGTTGATGATGCTGAATTATTAGAACTTGTTGAATTAGAAATTCGTGAAACATTAGATAAATATGAATTTCCGGGCGATGAAATTCCAATTATTGCCGGTTCTGCTCTTTTAGCTTTAGAAGCGTTAACAGAAAATCCAGAAACAAAACCTGGCGACAGCAAATGGGTTGATAAAATTTACAACCTAATGGACCAAGTTGATTCTTATATTCCAACACCAGAACGAGAAACTGAAAAACCATTTTTAATGGCGGTTGAAGATGTTTTCTCAATTACAGGTCGAGGTACTGTTGCTACAGGTCGTGTAGAACGAGGGTGTGTTAAAATTGGTGACACTGTTGAATTAGTTGGTTTACGTGATACCAAAACAACTACAGTAACTGGTTTAGAAATGTTTCAAAAAACATTAGACGAGAGTGTTGCTGGGGATAATGTAGGTATTCTACTTCGTGGTGTTCAAAAATTAGATATTGAACGTGGTATGGTTCTTGCAAAACCGGGAAGCATTACCCCTCATACAAAATTTGAAGCACAAGTTTACGTACTAACAAAGGAAGAAGGGGGCCGTCATACGCCATTTTTCCCTGGTTATAGACCACAGTTTTATGTTCGTACGACAGATGTAACAGGAAAAATTGAATCTTTCCGTGCTGATGATGACAGTGCGACTCAAATGGTTATGCCTGGTGACCGTATTAAGATGATCGTTGAACTTATCCAACCTATTGCTATCGAAAATGGTATGCGTTTCGCAATTCGTGAAGGCGGGCGTACTGTTGGTGCAGGTGTAGTTTCTAAAATTGTTATTTAACATTTTAAATACGCGAATACCGCGGGGAGAACTCGTGGTATTCGAAACCTATCCCAAAAACAAGTTTTTGGGAATGATAGTGCCAGGTAACCAAAAAATTTCCTTAAACCTCGTAAAAACAAAACAGAAAAACTTTTTGTCTTAAAGTATGTTGAAAATCGTATCCCCAGATTCTCCCAAAATTCTTGATTTTAGTTAAACCCAAATTTTTAAATTTTCTTATCAATCCGAAATAATTTCTAAAATTGTATCATTCAAAAACTAATTTTGGAGATGGTTCTAATTTGATTTTTTTAATAAAAACATAGTTTAAGGCTTTGACAAAACATGTTTTGTCACCAGAAATGTAATAAAATTTTTGGAAAACAAAAACTAAAAAATTAAAGGTTATTTTTGAATTTTCAAAATTCTAACCTCACTAATTTAAAAATTACGTCGAAAAAGGTAACTTTTATGACTAAACTTCAACAACTTGTCCAGATTATTCAATCTGGAACTATGAAAACCGAGTTACCTGATATTCGTGTCGGGGATTTAGTACGAATTGGTGTTTCTATTCAAGAAGGGAATAAACAACGTATTCAACCTTTTGAAGGAACAGTAATTGCAAAACATCAAGCAGGGGCTGATTCGACTGTAACTGTTCGAAAAAGTTTGCAGGGTGTGGGGGTGGAAAGAGTATTTCCGCTTTATGCTCCTTGTATTGCAAATGTTCAAGTCCTTCGTCGAGCTCAAGTTTCTCGTGCAAAATTGTATTATTTACGTACCCGAACAGGGAAAGCAACCCGTTTAAAAGAAAAATTTGAGACATTACCTGAACTGTGGGTGAACCAAGCTCCTACTCAAAGTGAAAAGGCAAAAACAGACGAAAAAAACTCATAGATAAAACTTTATTAGTTCATAATCGTGCTTTTGCGGCAAAAATAATTGCAACAAATAATGGGTTCACTTTTTGCACTAAAAAATTCATTAACTAAATCGAACAAAAGGGTTTTTCGGGAACGGTTCAGATTTTTTCTAAAGGTAATGGTTCTGGATGATTTTTTTATACGTAAAGGGTTTTTAACCCAGGTTTTGGAAGAAAATCTTCCAAACATACTTTTGTTAGTAGATCCACCAATTTTTTTCCCAAAATAGTTGTTTTGGGGAGACAAAACAAAGTTTTGTAAAAAAAAAATAGTGACAAAGTAGGTAAAATAAAAATGACAACTCAAGAACCTAGTATTCGTTATGAAGTTCCTGGCGCGAGACGTTTGGGAAATTATGTTTGGGGTTCTTTGATGTGCCTTGGGGGGGTTGGCTTTTTAATAACTGGACTTTCAAGTTATTTTGAAATTCCATTTTTTTCTCTCCTTAAATCTCCAAACATCCAATTTTTCCCACAAGGTTTAGTAATGTGTTTTTATGGGGTACTTGGATTAGTTTTAGGAACTTATATTTGGTTGATTATTCTTTGGAATTTAGGCGAAGGGTTTAATGAATTTAATCTTGAAAAGGGTTATGTACGAATTTTCCGTTGGGGTTTCCCAGGAAAAAATCGGCGGATTGATCTTCAATACCCAATCCAAGAAATTCAAAGCATTCGCGTTGAAATTCAAGAAGGAATTAACCCAAAACGCATAATATATTTAAAATTACGTGGAAATCGAGAAATTCCGTTAACTCGTGCCGGACAACCTTTAAGTATCCAACAAATAGAAACTCAAGCAGCAGAATTAGCAAAATTTTTGCAGGTTTCGTTGGAGGGGATTTAATAAAATTGGTCAAATTCAAAAATTAGGTCTTTTACATAAAAGTCCATAAATTTTAATTAATATTTTTTTAAGTTCTGCTCAAAAAATAAAAAAAACTTGAACAAAAAAAAGTGTTATTCCATTTCCGGTCCCAAAAACGAGTTTTTGGGAATAAATCTATTTATTTCAAAAAACATAGTTTTTTTAAGCGGACTAACCTTGTTTTTGGGGCAGGTAAAAACAGGTATCAAAAATACAATTTTTTGAAAGAACTTAGAAGTCCTGTACCAAAAATACAATTTTTGGTACAGAATGCCTCGTTGTTTTGTGATCTTAGGCATATTAATTATTGTTTTTCGCATATAAAAATTTTTAAGAGGTTGATGTTCTATGAAAAGACGAACAATAGAACAAACTGGATTAATACCCCGATCAATTCTTCGAACCTTTGAAAGGTTTCGAAAGCAATTACTTCCCGGTGCAGAAATGCTTGTAATTCAAGAATTTAGAATTTCCCGGTATCAGGTTATTGTTTCTGTAAGGTGTTTAATTACCTTAATTTTTGTTCCATTATTAGTAAATTTGCTTTCTAAATCTTTTTTAATTAAACCAGGTGTCGAATATCTTTGGAATCAGAGTCATAACGAAATTTTTTTAAATTCATATCAAGAAAATAGGGCTTTGGTGGATTTACATAGATTCGAAGAGAAAATTTATTTTGAATCTTTTGTCGATCCAAAATACTTTGATCAACCTCTGAATTTTTCAAAAGAGCTTCAAAAACAAACATCTGAAATTGCAAAAAATTATAATCTGGAAAGTATTGAAGCAATAAGTAATTTATTTGCTGACTTTTTAAGTTTTTTAAGTTTAAGTGTTGTTTTTTTGCTTCTTAAGCCCCAAATTATTATTTTAAAAGCTTTTTTATCTGAATCTTTATATAGTTTAAGTGACACTACCAAGTCATTTTTATTAATTTTAGGGACAGATTTATTGGTCGGATTTCACTCACCGCGAGGCTGGGAAGTTTTTCTGGAATGGCTTTTACGCCATTTTGGATTACCAGAAAACGTTGATTTTATGTCACTTTTTGTAGCAACTTTCCCCGTATTTTTAGATACTGTTTTTAAATATTGGATATTTCGTTCATTAAATAAAATTTCCCCTTCTACGGTTGCTACATATCACAACATGATTGAATAATTTTTTTAAACTTTCCATAAGTTTATATAACTATAAAAAAAGAAACGCATAGTGTATCATTTCTCCTATAAAAACTTTTTTTAATGAAACTTTTTGACAAAACTTGTTTTGTCACCACTTCTACTGTTCTTTTTACCAAAAGACGTTTTTGGTTAACCCTTTTAGGGGGTATTTTAGTCAAAATAAAATTTAAAAACACTGTTGGTCCGGTCCGGTTCCAAAAATTCATTTTCTTTCCAAAAAATTCTTTTTGGAACTGAAATAAAACGAGTTTTTGGGAATAAACCCATTTTGGGGCAAGATTAGAACAGTATGAAATAAAAGTTTTGGTAAAAACAGCGTTTTCACTAATTCTATTTGTGTTAACGGTGATAAGTCACCCTCCCTTCCAAATTTTTGTTTATTGGGAAGATTCTAAAAAAGTTAGAATTTTTTTCTATCTCTTTTTTTATAAGAAAAAATAAAATTACTTACAAAAAACGTACTTATGATGCTAGACTTGGTGAAATATCCAGTGATTCGTACGGAAAAAGCTACTCGGTTAGTTGAAAATAATCAATTAAGTTTTGATGTAGATGTAAGAATCACAAAACCACAAATTCGAAAACTCGTTGAAGAGTTTTTTAATATTAAAGTGCTGGCAGTAAACACACACAGACCGCCGCGAAAAACTAATCGGCTTGGTTCAAAACCTAGCTATAAAAGAGTTATTGTCACTGTGGATTCTGACGTGACTTTATTGAAATAAAACACATTCAACTTAGAATATGGCTATTCGTTTTTTTAAAGCTGCCACACCAGGAACACGACACGGGTCTGTGTTAGATTTTTCAGAAGTAAACACGAAAAAACCTGAAAAAAGTTTAACAACCTGGTGGTCTCGTTCGAAAGGACGAAATAATAGAGGAATTATTACAAGTCGACATCGTGGTGGTGGTCATAAAAGACTTTACCGTGAAATCGATTTTGGAAGAACAAAAGTAAACATACCTGGAAAAGTAACTAATATTGAATATGACCCAAATCGTAATTCTCGAATTGCGTTAGTTAATTATCAAGATGGTGAAAAACGATATATTTTACATCCGGTAGGGTTACAAATAGGAGACACAATTATTGCTTCTCCTGATGCTACAATTGCAGTTGGGAATTGTTTACCTCTTGTAAATATCCCATTAGGAACAGAAATTCACAATGTTGAATTGCAACCTGGGGCTGGTGGACAATTAGTAAGAGCAGCAGGCACTGTGGCACAAATTGTAGCAAAAGAAGGGACATGGGTTACGCTGCGTCTTCCCTCAGGAGAAGTACGATTAGTTTCCCAAAACTGTTGGGCTACAATCGGTCGGGTAGGAAATGTTGATGCTTTTAATTTAACTTTAGGAAAAGCAGGGCGAAAACGGTGGCTCGGGCGTCGTCCTCATGTTCGTGGATCAGCAATGAACCCTGTCGATCACCCGCATGGGGGTGGTGAAGGGCGTGCCCCAATAGGTCGATCTCGACCGGTTAGTCCGTGGGGAAAACCTGCATTAGGCGCTAAAACTCGGAAACGTAAAAAATTTAGTGCTGCTCTAATTCTTCAACGAAGAAAATAATAGGGAGTAGTGTAAACAAATATGGCAAGATCATTAAAGAAAGCCCCTTTTGTGGCAGATCATTTACTTCAGAAAGTTGAAAGATTAAATACACAAGGTGATAAAAAAGTTATTAAAACATGGTCGCGTGCTTCAACAATTGTTCCGGTTATGATTGGGCATACAATAGCTGTTCATAATGGGCGTGAACACATTCCAGTTTTTATTACGGATCAAATGGTTGGACACAAGTTAGGTGAATTTGCACCAACTCGAACATTTCGAGGTCATGTAAAAAAAGATAAAAAATCAAAACGATAAACAACTTATGGGACAAAAAGTACATCCAGTAGGATTTCGTCTCGGAATCACTCAAAAACATCAAAGTTATTGGTGCACAACTCCTCAAAAGTCTGCCTTATGGATTCAAGATGCTAGTTTTTTAAGAAGTTATCTTTCGAAAACTTATCTTGGTGCTGGCATAACACACATTCAAATTGAAAGACGAGATCTAGATTCGCCTTCGTTGAGCATTGCGATTCATGCTGCCCGCCCGGCAGTTTTTTTAGGTCGTGATACAAAAGGGTTAGACCGTTTAAGAGATGAGCTTAGCACAAAATTAACTGCTTTTTATAGAAAACGAAATTTAATTGATCCAGGTCAAATTCGTTTAAGTTTATCTATTAAACCTCTTCAAGAGCCTGATGCTTATGCTGCTGTTCTTGCTGAAAAACTTGTCGAAGATTTGGAACAAAGAAAACCTTTTCGACGCGCAATGCGTCAAACTGTCCAACGAGCTTTACGTGCAGGTGTGAAAGGAATTAAAGTTCAGGTTTCTGGCCGTTTAAACGGAGCGGATATTGCACGAGCAGAGGATGTGCGTGAAGGGCCTGTACCTTTACAAACGTTACGTGCAGATATTGACTATTCTTCGAAATCAGCAAAAACAATTTTTGGCTTGTTAGGAGTAAAAATTTGGGTGTTTCGTGGTGAACGCTTAACACGAGTAAGTAACGTATCAACGAATTAAACTAAAGAATTAAATAAGTTTATGTTAAGTCCAAAAAGAACTAAATATCGCAAACATCATCGAGGTCGTATGCGAGGCAAAGCTTCGCGTGGTAATACGTTGGTGTTTGGTGATTATGCATTACAATCTTTAGAGGCCTCTTGGATTACATCTCGCCAAATCGAAGCTGCTCGTCGTGCTATGACAAGACAAGTACGAAGAGGAGGTCAAATTTGGATTCGATTGTTTCCAGATAAACCTGTGACAATGCGTCCAGCGGAAACCCGTATGGGGTCTGGAAAAGGGGCACCTGAGTTTTGGGTAGCCGTTGTTAAACCTGGAAAAGTTCTATATGAACTAAAAGGTGTACCTGAAAGTGTAGCCCGGGTCGCTCTTCGTTTAGCGGCTTCAAAATTACCAGTAAAAACACAAATTCTTGTGAAATAAAAAACAAAAGGAAGGTAGTGTTATGATTCAACCACAAACGTATCTTCGAGTTGCAGATAATACAGGCGCCCGTGAACTCATGTGTATTCGAGTTTTAGGTGGTGGGAAACAAAGCGCAGCTACAGTTGGTGATGTTATCATTGCTGTAGTGAAAGATGCTACTCCAAACATGCCAGTTAAAAAATCCGATATTGTTCGTGCGGTTATTGTTAGGACACGTAAAAATGTGAGACGACTTAACGGAACAAGTATTCGTTTTGATGAAAATGCAGCAGTAATTATAAATAAAGAAAATAATCCTCGCGGCACTCGAGTTTTCGGCCCGGTGGCACGTGAATTACGTGACGGTAATTTTACTAAAATTATTTCACTAGCACCGGAAGTGTTATAAATTCAATTGACAAAACAGTGATATTAACAGAACATTTCTCTTTAAAGTTACTCAAACAGATTTTGTCTACTATATTTTCCCAAAAAATAGTAAGCTTCGACTGATTTTTGAAAAAGCGAAAAAGCTGTTAAAGCCTATATACCAAAAATATTCTTTTGGTTTCATTTGGATTTACTCCCTTTCCTGTCCCAAAAACGAGTTTTTGGGAATAAATTCATTTTGGGACTAATTTTTTTGGGACTAGTATAGGTTCTAAAACAAGGTTTTTTCTAAACTTAAAGAAGGTCAAACAATTTTTTTGAACTTACTACTGGTTCCAAAATCTTTGTGGAATTAAGTTATAATCAAAACTCTTGTTTTTTTATCAGCACGAAAAATTCAATAAAGTTTGATTTTCTTCCCAAAAACGTGTTTTTGGGACTAAATTTAATTAGGTCTCAATTAAGTTAAAGTTACTGTTCATTTCACAATAGACGCAATAGAATATCAAAAAATCATAAAAGAGACTTTTGAATATGGTGCAACGATTAGAAAATTTTTATCAACAGCAAAGTGTACCTAAGTTGATAGAAGAATTTCACTATACAAATAAACATGAAGTTCCTAAACTAGAAAAAATTGTAATTAACCGAGGTCTTGGGGATGCTTCACAAAATGCAAAACTTTTAGAATCTTGCTCAAAAGAATTGAGTATTATTACAGGCCAACATGGTGTTGTAACACGATCAAAAAAAGCAATTGCAAGTTTCAAACTTCGCCAAAAAATGCCTGTTGGTGTTGTCGTAACGTTACGTGGCGAAAAAATGTATGCATTTTTAGATCGTCTTATTAATTTGGCTCTTCCACGTATTCGTGACTTTCAAGGTGTAAGTGCAAAAAGTTTTGATGGGCATGGTAATTATAGTTTAGGGCTTGAAGAACAACTGATGTTTCCTGAAATTGATTATGATAAAATTGATCAAATCCGTGGTATGGACGTTTCAATTGTAACCACTGCTAACACTGATCAAGAAGCAATGTCTTTATTAAAAACATTTGGAATGCCTTTCAAAAACTAAAAGACAAGAAACTTCTTCTGAGCCCAAACCTTTTAGAACCGAAACTTTGCTATTGTTCTTGTTGGAATTGAAATATTATTTAGGTACACGTAATAAAACATCTTCTTTTCCCAAAATACATTTTGGGACCAACATGAATATTCCAAAAAGTTTTCGGGAAAAAAGTGTTTGTTTTAAAAGAAAAAAAAGAGTTTGAAAAACATGGTAAACGATACAATCAGCGACATGTTAACGCGAATTAGAAACGCGAATTTAGCTTATAAAACCAGCGTGTCACTCTCCAAAACGACAGTTCATGAGAAAATTTGTCAAATTCTTGAACAAGAAGGTTTTATTGAAAAATTTTATAGTTCTGACACTCAACCTAATGAGTTAATTGTTGATTTAAAATATCAAAAAACAATATCATCAGGTACTGGTGGTTTAGGAAAACCTTGTATTACTAATTTAAAAAGAATTAGTAAACCCGGCCTTCGAATTTATACGAATTCTCGCGAAATTCCAAAAGTTCTTGGAGGTATGGGTATTCTAATTCTCTCAACATCAAAAGGTTTAATGACCGACCGTCAAGCAAGAAAATCTCGTCTTGGTGGTGAAATTTTATGTTCGGTTTGGTAAATTTTTTAAAAAGCTAATTTTCAGGTTTTTTAGATAACCTTTACCCAAAAAAATTTTTTGGGATAAATGGCAGATTAGACTTTTTTTGAAAAAATTTTCAAAAAAAGTCTAATAAGAATGTTCAAATTTTGCCTAAGAC
>Ga0210295_1022575_pt1 | contig 11397 bp, 1 predicted proteins | sample R963ASmetaT_FD_159686 | JGI IMG/M metagenome (GOLD analysis project Ga0210295, IMG submission 159686) | Metatranscriptome of estuarine water microbial communities from the Columbia River estuary, Oregon, United States - R9.63AS (Metagenome... | ecosystem: Environmental > Aquatic > Marine >...
CGAAATCAATAGTGAGTCGATTCAGTTGAAAACGAAATAGAAGTATCATCAGACAGTTCAAGAAGCGTAACAAGTTTTGGATACTCGCTGCAATGTTGCTGGTCTACGCTATGTTTCCTACGCGTAGTTATGCACAACCCATTGCAGTAAGCCAAGCATCTACATCGCAGCAGGTGCAGGATTATGTGCAGAATGTGCTTCTTGGCTCTTGTGTTACGGCATCAAACATCACATTTGTGGGAACACCCGGTGCTGCAGGAACCTTTAATGGCGCTGGAACTGCACTTGGGCTACAAGGAGGAGTAATTCTTACTTCAGGTCGAGCAGGAAATGCTGTAGGACCTGATAATGCGAACAGTTTGGGTACAGGAAATGGAGGCGCAGGGGATCCAGATTTGCGAATTCTTGCATCAAACTTTCAAACGTACGATGCAGCTATTCTAGAATTCGATTTCGTGCCTCAAAGTGACACGCTTCGGTTCAATTACATATTTGGCTCAGAGGAATATCCTGAATATGTGAATTCGGGCTACAACGATGTTTTCGGATTCTTCATTTCAGGACCGGGAATTGCTGGGCCATTTTCAGGAGGAGCGGTGAATATCGCCATAGTCCCAGGCACATCGTTGCCTGTGGCAATTGATAATGTCAATAATGGCTATAGTGCTAGTGAACCATCAACTGGCCCATGTGAAAACTGCGCTTATTACGTTGATAATTCGGGCGGGCCTGCGGTTCAGTATGACGGACACACTACCGTGCTGACCGCACAAATTGTTGTAACATCTTGTCAGTCGTATCACATTAAAATTGCCGTTGCCGATGCGGGCGATGGAGCGTTGGATTCTGGTGTTTTTCTCGAAGGTGGCAGCTTCTCTGCAAGTGGCGAAGAGGCAGTTACGATGGAGGCCGTTGCTGGGGTTTCAGGAGTTTATGAGGGCTGCGATATTGGAAGTTTTGTTTTTAAGCGTTTGCCTGGGGCAAGCAATGCTTCGCCAGTAACAGTTGGTTATGTAGTTTCAGGAACAGCAACTCCTGGAGTTGACTATACTGCTTTGCCCGGTAGCGTAACCATTCCTGCAGGAGAAGATTCAGTGGTGGTAAGTATTCAAGGAATTCTAGATTACACAGCAGAAGGAACAGAAACCGTCATTCTTGATCTTGCTGGCGGAGGCTGTTCGTGTACACCGCCACCAACGGTTTCAATGAATATCCTCGACAATGATATTCCTTTGGCCTTGACCACAACAGGAACCACAACCATTTGCTCAGGAGAGACGGTCAATCTTACTGCAAATACTAGCGGAAGTATAACCCCATACACCAGTGGTTGGGACAGCGGTGCTCCTGCTGGAAACAACGTTACTGTTTCGCCAAACCAGACAACCACTTACACGTTTACGCTTACAGATGCTTGTAGCGGACAGTCTTTAACTAGTAGCGAAACTGTTACTGTTGTCGTACCCGACTTCGTTGTAAATGATGAACAGCAATGTTTTGACGGAAATAGTTTCAATTTCGTAAACACAGGAGCAACTGGAGGAACAGTTACTCACTTTTGGGATTTCGGTGATGGGAATTCCTCAGCGCTCGAAAACCCAATCTATTCGTATACAAATCCAGGGAATTACATTGTTCGGCATGACGTGATTTATGTCGCAGCAGGATGTACCGCTTCCGCTGATGCTTTGATTGATGTGTTTGATCAGCCTTCGATTTCTGCGCTCCTGAACCGCAATGTTGAGTGTGTTGGAGGAACTGATGGCGAACTGGGAACATTTGTATTTGGCGGAACAGCGCCATACAATTATGTCTGGAGCCCAAATGGAGAAACGACAGCGACTATTTCCAACCTTGCTGTTGGAAATTACACAGTGAACCTAACCGATGCGAATGGTTGTACAGATGCGGTTACGGGAGTTATCAGTCAGGATGATTCGGAATTACCGAACGCCATTTGTCAGAACGTCACGGTACAGTTGAATGCAACTGGAAATGCCACCTTATCTGCATCTGTAGTCGACAATGGAAGTACGGACAATTGCGGAATTGCTTCGTTCGTGGTTTCTCCAAATGTTTTTGCGTGTGCTCAACTTGGACCCAACCCAGTTGTGCTTACCGTAACGGATGTGAACGGAAATGTGAGCACTTGCAATGCCACGGTTACGGTTCAAGACCTCATTCCGCCAGTGGCGGTTTGCGAAGATGTAACTGTTACGTTGGATGCTTCTGGAAATGCTTCCATCACCACATCGCAAGTAAATAATGGCTCATCCGATAATTGCTCCATTCAGAGCATTTCGCTTAGCGATGATGCGTTTACCTGTGCAGATGCTCCTTCAACCACGGTTACACTTACCGTGACTGATGTAGCTGGAAACTCCGCCAACTGCTTGTCGACAATTACTGTTGTTGAAGACACGAATCCAACAGCAGTTTGCCAAGATATTGCTGTTAATCTGGATGCAAATGGCAACGTAACTATTAACGGAGCACAGCTTGGTTCTGGTTCGTCAGATAATTGCTCCATTGCGAGCATATCGGCTAATCCATCGGCTTTTGATTGTTCCAATTTTGGAGCGAATGCGGTTACGGTTACTGTGATTGATGTGAGTGGGAATACTGCAACTTGCAATGCCACAGTTACGGTTTCAGATAACCTTGCGCCAAACGCAATCTGTCAGAATATAACGGTACAGTTGGATGGCGCTGGAAACGCAAGTATCGCTGCTGCAGATGTGGACAATGGAAGCGGTGATAACTGCGCCATTGATAACATTTCGGTTTCTCCAAACACATTCACCTGTGCGGAGATTGGCCCGAATACGGTTACACTTACTGTTACTGACGTGAATGGCCTAGTTTCCACTTGCAATGCAACGGTTACAGTTGAAGACGCGCTTGGACCGACCGCAACATGCCAAAACATTACCGTTGCACTAGATGCAAATGGTATGGCAACGATTGTTGCTTCTCAAATTGATAATGGTTCAACCGATAATTGTAGCGGTTCGTTAACGCTTTCTGTCACACCAAATTCATTTGATTGCACCCTCAATTCTCCAGCTCAAGTTGAATTGACAGTTACAGATGTGGCTGGAAATTCATCAACCTGCTCGGCAACCGTAACGTTGGTTGAGAACACGCCACCAACGGCTGTTTGTCAAGACATTACGATTCAGTTAGATGCTGCAGGAAACGCCAGCATTGTAGGCGCTGATGTGGATGGCGGTTCGTTTGACAATTGTGGCATTGCTACGCTGGATGTTGATCCATCCGCATTCGATTGCAGCAACGTTGGCGACAATACGGTTACGCTTACTGTAAGCGATGCCAATGGAAATAGCGCCACATGCATAGCGGTTGTTACCGTTGAGGAAACCGTGCCGCCAGTTGCCGTTTGCGATGATGTTACAATTCAATTGGATGGGAACGGGAATGCGAGTATTGTGGCTGCAGATGTTGATGCTGGAAGCAGCGATAACTGTGCGATTCAGAGTATATCTGTCACGCCAACTTCGTTCGATTGCTCTAACACCGGAGTTACCACTGTAACGCTCATCGTAACGGATGTCGCTGGTCTTGTTTCTACGTGTACCGCAGATGTTACCGTAGAAGACGTGACTCCTCCAACGGCCATTTGTCAGGATGTGGTTGTTCAGTTGGATGCTTCTGGAAATGCGGTAGTAGCCACTTCACAGGTTGATATTGGTTCATCAGACAATTGCGCCATCGTTGATATTTCGTTGAGCCCGAGCACTTTCGATTGCTCTAATGTGGGAACAAACCAAGCGACCCTCACGGTAACGGACGCAAGCGGAAACAGTTCGTCCTGCATCGCTAATATTACCGTTCAAGATAACCTTAATCCAACTGCATTATGTCAGAATGTGACGGTAGAATTGGACGCTTCTGGCAATACGAGTATTGTTGCTGCCAATGTTGACAACGGTTCATCTGACAATTGCGGAATTGTTGACCTGACCGTCAATCCATCGACCTTTGATTGCAGCAATTTAGGTGCGAATACCGTCACACTTATGGCAACCGGTGCCAGCGGAAATTCCGCTAACTGTAGTGCCGTTGTTACGGTTGAAGATAACATTAATCCAGCGGCCATTTGTCAAAACATCACCGTTCAGTTGAATGCAAGCGGAAACGCAACAGTTGTAGCTGCCGATGTGGACAACGGAAGCACAGATAATTGCTCGGTCACCAATTTTTCGGTGACGCCAAACTCGTTTACGTGTGCCGACCTTGGTTCAAACACCGTTACACTCACAGTTTCTGATGCTGCTGGAAACACATCGACCTGTACTGCGGTTGCGACTGTGGAGGACAACGTTCCGCCAATTGCTACTTGTCAAAATATTTCGGTTTCGTTAGACGTAAACGGAGACGCTACGATTATTCCTTCTCAAATTGACAATGGCTCTTCTGACGTTTGCGGAATTGCCAATTTGAGTTTGGATATCAATTCATTCGACTGTTCTACTGTTGGATTGAATACGGTTGAATTGACCATTGAGGACAATAGCGGAAATAGCTCTACTTGCTCGGCTTCAGTTACAATTGAAGACAATATTAACCCGAATGCTATTTGCCAAAACGCAACCGTTTATTTGGATGTGAACGGTTCTGCGCTACTCGATCCAATGTCGGTTGATAACGGCTCTTCAGATAACTGTGCCATTGATTCTTATTTGCTGTCACAAAGCGATTTTCTGTGTGCCGACCTTGGTCAAACTGTCGTGACATTGACCGTGGCAGATGCTAGTGGAAACACCGATGATTGCATTGCGGTCATCACAGTTCTGGATACAATTTCTCCCGTTATTAATGCTTGTCCTTCGAATATGGTCATTGTGCCAGATAGTGCAGATTGCATGCCATCGGTAACGTGGGTCGAACCGATTGAAAGCGATAACTGCACGGTCACAATGACAAGTAACTTCTCATCAGGCGACAACTTCCCTGTAGGAACTACCACGGTCACTTACAATGCTGAAGATCAGTCAGGAAATACCGCTATATGCTCATTTACCATTACGATTGAACCATCTCCTGTCGTGTTGACTTTAAGCTCGCCTGTACTTGCATGCGGTTACAATATCAGCTGTAACGGTTCGGAAGATGGTGAAGCAACGGCCGCGATTTCGGGCGGTTGTTCACCTTACAGTTTCCTTTGGTCAAACAGCCAAACAACACAGACCGCAGTGGGCTTGACCGCAGGAGAATACATTCTCATTGTAACTGATGCCAACGGTACGCAAGCAACAGATACCATCGTTCTTACACAACCAGAACCACTTTCAACGGATAGCTTGGATTCTCCTCGGTTTATTGGAGGAACCAACGTGTCGTGCGCTGGTGCAAACGATGGCGCCATCGACATTCACATTATTGGTGGTGCTGAATGTGAGAATTACGATTTTTTCTGGACTGGAGAGAATGGCTACACATCCATTGATGAAGATTTAACGGGAATAGTTGCTGGAACATATGTGGTAACGGTTACGGATGCAAATGGCTGCATTCATCAGGACAGCATTACGCTCACAGAGCCAGAACCGCTCAGTGTTCAATCGTTTCCGAACACATACAACGGCTTTAATGTTTCTTGCTTCGGTTCTTCCGATGGTGTAATTAATGTTGAAGTTTCGCAGGGAAATGCTCCTTATACATATCAATGGAGCAATGGCGAAACCACACAGGATATTGATTCACTTTTTGCCGGAACGTACACCGTTACGGTGGTCGATCAAAACGGATGTCAAAGCACCCAAAGCATTACCTTGATAGAACCGTCAGACCTAAGTGTTATCCCGACCGATACAACTTTGGTTAACTGCGGTGGAGACCAGAACGGACAATTTGTGGTACAGGCTTTGGGAGGTGTTCCTGCCTATTCTTATCTATGGTCAAATGGAGATGTAGACGCCATTCTGAACGGAGTTGGGGTTGGAATCTATGAAGTGATTGTCACAGATTTGAATGGATGTCAGGATTCAGTCGAATTGGAAATGACCGAACCTTCCCCATTGAATGTTGCTGTTCTTCAAGTAACCAATGCCGTATGTTTTGGCGATGATGATGGTTCTGCTACCATAGAAGCTTCAGGAGGCGTTTCGCCATACGATTACAATTGGATATCTATTGGTCAGAATTTGCAAACAGCAATAGAACTTTCTGCTGGGGAGTACATCTACGAAGTGACTGACGCAAACGGTTGCACCAATTCTGATACGGTCGAAATCACTCAGCCAGATCAGATTATTTTGGTTACGTCAAACGACACCACTATTTGTCCTGGAACAGTGGCTTCACTTTCTGCTGAAGCGAGTGGAGGTGGAGGTACTTACCTTATCACGTGGGAGAGCGGACAAGGATTCGGAACCACGTACGATTCATACTTCACTCAGTTAACCAACGTCTCTGTTACAGCAGTAGATCAGAACGGTTGTGAATCCGTTCCTAATTCAGTCATCGTTTCAACTTTTGCGCCTGTTGTAGCTGCTTTTGAAGAAACGATAGTCGATGCGTGTACCTTCCCGGTTGTTGTTGACTTTGCAAATAGTAGCACCAATGCCGTAAGTTATAATTGGACGTTTGGAAATGGAGATTCCTCTACCCAAATTCTGCCATCCACTGCATACGATACGGCACAAACCTACACGATTTCCTTGGTGGCAATATCGGCAGATGGTTGCGTTGACTCAAAGATTCAATTATTGCCGATTAACCCACTTCCGCAGGCTGGTTTTGCCATTCCGAATCCTGAAGGATGCTATCCCATCATGGTGGGCCTGTTTAATCAAAGCAGTCCGGTGGTTTCTTATTTGTGGGATTTTGGAGATGGAGCTACGAGCACGCAGTCGAGTCCGTATCATTTCTACGAAGAATCAGGGAGCTATGACGTGACACTCATCGTAACAGATGCGAACGGATGCATGGATACACTCACGGTAGATTCGGCTGTATTCGCGTACCCGCGCCCTGATGCCAATTTCACTTTCGTATCTACTGGAAACGAAGAGGGAAGCGAGTTCACTTTTATCAATAATTCTACGGGTGCAAACGATTACATCTGGTCATTCGGAAATGCAGATTTATCGGAACTGGTAGAACCCACCTATGATTATCCTGAGCATGGATCCTACCAGATAATCCTACGCGCCTACAACGAATATGGCTGTTTAGATACGGCAACAGCTAATATCTACATAGAGCTTGTTTCGGGCCTTTTTGTGCCGAATGCAGTGGCAATTGGTGAGTTTGGCGATGCTGGCTCATTTCTACCAAAAGGAACTGGAATTAGGGAATATCACGCGTGGGTGTATGATAAGTGGGGCAACCAATTGTGGGAATCTACAGCATTGATCGATGGCAGCCCAGCAGAGTATTGGGATGGCCGCTATAAAGGAGAATTGGTTCCTCAAGGTGCATATACTTGGAAAATTGAAGCCGTTTTTAAAGACGGTGTTGTCTGGGAAGGAATGGTTCAGGAATTAGGTAAACCGAAGAATATTGGCTCTGTAACTGTCTTATTCTGATAGACGAACGACACGTTTTTATCGGCAATCGACATATGCTGATTAAATTTTACAGCCTGTTAATCGACCTGTTCTGCCTACTGGTCGAACCTGCATTTTTTAACCATAACCTTTCGAATCTTCGTTCGTAGAACACACTTGCTTACGGGAGGTTTGATTTAAACTTCCGAACAGAAGGCGAATGACCAAAACCTTGAAAAATTTCTGCAGTTTTCTCTTCGAAGTATGTAGACTTACGACAGTATGTGTGATTATAATTAATCTCACCCACACAACCGTCAGTGGTCAAAGTAGTGTTTGCAATGCTTCGACTCCAAGTTTTACGGTCGACCTTACAGGAAATCCTGATTCTACCTGGATATCATCATCAATTGTAAGAGATGGTTCTTGCTGTGTTCCACCAGACAACAAGTGTGTGGAATTCATTGTCACCTTAGACCCGGGTAGTGAAGGGATTATTTTTGATGTTGCGAGTGGAGCTGTTCCCTCTGGTTCATTGTTTTACCAAGTTGATTGCGGTCCATTACAAAACGTTGGGAATGCAGTTTGCCTGACTGGCACAGGACCTTTTAATATTACGTTCTGTAAACCGGGTAATAACGTTAACACATACTCAATCACCGCAGTACCAATTCCTATTGTCCAAGCGGATTTGAATGTAAATCAAGGGTGTTTCGGTGAGTTAAGTGCAATTGGATGGGATGAGTCAACATTGCAATGGAATACTGTTTTTCCTGGGGCAGTAGGGGGTTATAACAACCTTTTGTCCTGTACTAGCGGATGTGATACGATTGAGGTGGAATCTCAATTGGGGGCTCCTCCGTTAATATTCGTTGAAGTCTGTGGTATTATTTCCACAGCGTGTACAACATATACTGCTTGTGATACTGTTACAGTGAATTTTACTCCTGCACTGGATGTGGCAATCACTCCTGACCCGGCCTCATTTTGTGCGGACGAATCCGGTGTGACCTTGACGGCAAATATTACAGGTGGAGTTCCTCCGTACGGATATTTTTGGAATACGGGCGCAACAACCCAATCAATTCTCGCGTCTGCAGCAGGTAATTATTGGGTTCAGGTTTCAGATGTCTCGAATTCCATATGCCTCGACCCAATACGTGACACGGTATCAGTAGCGGTAGATCCGATACCAATAGTCGATGCAGGCCCGCCTGTTTCCATATGTCAAGGAACCTCTACTGTACTCACGGCCTCTGGAGCCGATTCGTATTTATGGAGTACGGGAGAAACTACCGCTTCAATTACAGTAAGCCCGGCAAGTACAACTGTTTATACTGTCACGGGAACAAACTCATTCGGCTGCGATACAGATGACAACGTGACGGTGACGGTAGTTCCTCCATCGAGTTTGTCCGTTTCAGTCACTTCAACAACGGATGTAACCTGTCCGGGAGGAACGAATGGAACCGCCACGGCAACGGTAACTGGAGGATCGGCACCTATCAGTATTCTATGGTCAAATGGTCAAACAACTGCCACTGCAACTGGACTTTCGGCAACGACCTATACGGTAACTGTAACTGATAATATTGGTTGTTCTGATTCAGACAACGTTACCATTGCGCAGAACGACCCAACGCCACCGACCGCAACTTGTCAGAACATCACAGTTCAATTAGACGCGACAGGCAACGTTTCCATTGTTGCCGCTGACGTTAATAACGGAAGTTCCGACAACTGCGGGATTGCAGGTTTAGCCATTGATGTTTCGGCCTTCACGTGTGCTAATGTTGGCGCTAATACGGTTGTTCTTACCGTAACCGATACAGATGGTAATACGGCTACTTGTAACTCCACGGTTACAGTTCAGGATAATGTGGATCCAACGGCAACATGTCAGGACATTACCGTTCAATTGGATGCTACAGGCAATGTTTCAATCATTGCTGGAGACGTAAACAACGGTAGTGCCGATGCCTGTGGTATCGCTTCATTCGCTATCGATAATTCGTCCTTCACCTGTTCAGACGAAGGAACCAATACGGTTACGCTAACAGTAACTGATAACAATGGAAACACATCTACTTGTACGTCAACCGTAACGGTTGAAGATAATGTGGATCCATCGGCCGTATGCCAGAACATTACCGTTCAATTGGATGCAACAGGTAACGCAACCGTTTTTGCAGTTGATGTGGATAACGGTTCTGCCGATGCCTGTGGATTGGCTTCATTGGTTGTTTCGCCTAACGCGTTCACGTGTTCAGATATTGGTGCAAACACGGTAACCCTTACTGCTACCGACAACAATGGAAATACCTCAACATGTACAGCAACACTTACCGTAGAGGATAATGTTGACCCAACCCCAATCTGTCAGGATATCACGGTTCAGTTGGATGGTTCCGGAAACGTTTCCATAGTTGCCGCGGATGTGGATAATGGAAGTTCAGACGCCTGTGGCATTGCCAGCTTAGCGATAGATGTGAACAGCTTTACATGTTCAGAAACAGGTGGAAATACCGTTACCCTAACGGTAACCGACAATAATGGAAATAGTGCCACTTGCACGTCAGCGGTCACAGTTCAAGATACCGAAGACCCAACAGCCATTTGTCAAAACATCACTGTTCAGCTGGATGCTTCAGGCAATGCTTCAATTGTTGCCGCGGATGTAGATAATGGAAGTAATGACAACTGTTCGGTAACGCTTTCAGCCACGCCACTTTCGTTCACTTGCGCTAATACTGGAACGAATACCGTTGTTCTGACAGCAACTGATCCTAGCGGAAATTCGGCCACATGCAACGCGACCGTTACTATTCAGGATAATATCGCCCCAACAGCGGTTTGCCAGAACATTACAGTTCAACTAAATGCAGGAGGAACGGCAACGATAACAGCTGCACAGGTCAACAATGGTTCAAGCGACAACTGCTCGGTAAGCCTTTCAGCGACTCCACTATCGTTCACTTGTGCTAATACCGGAGCGAACACGGTTGTGTTGACTGCCACAGACCCAAGTGGAAACTCGGCTACCTGCAACGCAACAGTTACCATCCAAGACAATATCGCCCCAACAGCAGTCTGCCAGAACATCACTGTTCAGTTGGATGCCAGTGGCAACGCAAGTATTGTAGCAGCGGATGTTGATAATGGAAGCAATGACAACTGTTCTGTTACGCTGAGTGCTACACCACTTTCGTTCACTTGTGCTAACACTGGAGCAAATACGGTCACGCTGACTGCAACTGACCCAAGCGGAAACTCTGCCACATGCAATGCTACAGTTACCATTCAGGATATCATCAACCCAACGGCCATCTGCCAGAACATCACTGTTCAGTTAGACGCCAGCGGAAATGCAAGTATCGTAGCAGCTGATGTTGACAACGGTTCGAATGACAACTGTTCGGTGACGCTGAGTGCTACGCCACTTTCTTTCACCTGTGCCAATACCGGAGCAAATACGGTCACATTGACTGCAACTGACCCAAGTGGTAACACGGCCACATGCAATGCTACAGTTACCATTCAGGACATCATCAACCCAACGGCCATCTGCCAGAACATCACTGTTCAGTTAGACGCCAGCGGAAATGCAAGTATCGTAGCAGCTGATGTTGACAACGGTTCGAATGACAACTGTTCGGTGACGCTTTCAGCGACTCCATTATCGTTCACTTGCGCTAATACTGGAACGAACACCGTTGTTCTGACAGCAACTGATCCAAGCGGAAACTCGGCCACATGTAATGCAACCGTAACTATTCAGGATAATATTGCTCCAACAGCGGTTTGCCAGAACATCACTGTTCAGTTGGGTGCAGGTGGAACTGCAACGATAACAGCTGCACAGGTCAACAATGGCTCTGCCGAC
>Ga0210295_1182967_pt1 | contig 11318 bp, 23 predicted proteins | sample R963ASmetaT_FD_159686 | JGI IMG/M metagenome (GOLD analysis project Ga0210295, IMG submission 159686) | Metatranscriptome of estuarine water microbial communities from the Columbia River estuary, Oregon, United States - R9.63AS (Metagenome... | ecosystem: Environmental > Aquatic > Marine >...
ATGAAGTAGAAATTGCTTTGAGCGGCGGCCCTGACTCGGTCGCCGCTTTGTCCTTTTTTCACAAATCAAAAAGGAAAGTTTCTGCTGCATTTGTTCATCACGGAACAGAAACTTCTGAGAAGTCGTTTGAAGTTGTTTCTTTGCTTTGTGAGGAACTGAAAGTGCCGCTCAGATATACCAAGCTTCCAGAAATGAACCTTCAAACAAAAGGTTTGGAAGCAACTTGGCGGGAAGCAAGGTATCAATTTCTTGATCAGTCTAAAGCTCCAGTAATTACTGCACATCATCTTGATGATGCTGTCGAATGGTGGATTTTTTCTTCTCTTCACGGTGAAGGAAAGCTGATTCCTCGAATTAGAGGCACTTATCTGCGTCCTTTTTTGCTCACTAGAAAGTCACAGCTTGTTGATTACTGTGATCAAAACGGTCTTAACTATTACATCGATAAAACAAACGAAGATGTGGATCGTCCTCGAGTTTTAATTAGAAATAAGATGATGTATGATATTCTTGAAATTAATCCAGGCCTTCACAAGACAGTGAAGAAAAAATACCTAAAGGAGATTCAAGATGAATGTAAAAGTCGGTGATCGTGTAGAAGCGCTTTATCACATGAGCAATAGAGGTGTAGTTCAAGAAATTTATTTTGTCCCAGTGACAGCAGGCACAGGCGAAGGATCATTTTCAAAAATGCGTCGAATTAAGTTTTTGTCAGAGATGGACGATCAAATTTATGACATGAAGGCTCAAGAGCTAAGAGTAATTAGAGAGTGATCTTTATAGTTATCTCTATGACAAAGAGGTAAAAGTGAAAATCAAGAAAAGAGATCTTATTAGTTTAATTCGTGAAATGGCATATATGGGCGTCAAAAAAACTAAAAAAGGCGACAGCACTTTTTTTGGCGATAACCCGCTAACAAATCCAGATAAGCTTGAAAAGCTTTTTACAAATAAAAAATTTAAAAAGCAAGCTGATATTTTCTTTGGAGAAACAAAAGCTTTTCCAGGATCAAATGTATTTATTGTTCCAATGCTAGGAGATTTTGACTGGTCGGCCGGAACTGAGTTACGTAAAAACAGGAGTGCCGTATCTCAATTTGAAATATTTTCAGATACTTATTCACGTACATCATTCTATGATTTAAACGATCAGACGATGAAAAATCTTCTTGGGTTAACCGAAGAAGAAACAGAAGAAATAGACACAAGCAAAGATGTTGTTTTGCTTCCTCGTCAAGTTCAAATTGATGGCGATTTTAATTCAACAGTTCACATGATATTTCATTCATTTTTTGAAGGAATAATTGAATTGTATGAAGACTCAGAAGAAACACTGAGAAACTATTTACCCGCCACAGCTAATGTATTAAATCTGCTAAATTCTCTGGGAAAGAAAGGTATGTATGGCGAACAGAATATTAATTTAGAAACTGGTACAATAGGATCAATTAGAACAAATGCTACTAAGTACCTAAGAGGCAAAGCAAAATTTGAAGGTATAGGTACAGGAGATTTTTACTCTGAAATATTGACGTCGTCATTTTTAAGATATTCAGGAGTTAAAAATGATGTGATATATAATGATAAAGATTCTACTGAGTATGGCAGTGTCAACATAGAAGAAACAGAAAAGCTAAAAATGCTTCTTCGAGCATTTGCAAATGAAATAACTAATTTTGCAAGAGGAAAGATACTTGAGATTGATGTTTTCGAAGGTGGCTTTTAATTTTAAAAATATTCATGTCTTGTAACCTGTTAATTATTTATTGTCTGTCATTTTAAGCGATTAAAACCTATTTAAGATTATTGATTTGTCTAAACACAAGCTAGTTTTAAGTAGGATGTATCGTTATTATGACTAAAAAGAAGAAAACAAGTAGTACGATTAAAGATCTTTACTTAGATCGTCCAACATCGCACGGCGGATGGCCTCACGGTCATAGTGGTAGCTTTAGAGATACAAATACACCTGTTTATAAACAGATAGCAAAATATTTAGAAGATATGGGACTTGCTGAGCAACCTGATCATGCACTCTTGAGTGAAGCAAACTTGAGAGAGCTGATCAGGTTTTTTATTCACAAAAGATTGACTTGAGGTTAGAATGGAAGAAAAATCTAAAAACAAAAGATTTGATAAGTTAAGAATTCTTCATGAAGAACTTGTGACAAAAGAACACTTTAGAAATGAGAGTCTTAAAAAACAAGCTTGGCTTTTAGAACAAGTTCAAGAACTTAAAAAAATAGCTGAGTGTGAAAATTGCACGCTTGATGTTGTTAAGTTAAAGATCAATGAGATAGTCGTTGAGTTTGAAAACGGAGAGAGAAAATGAGCGGAGAAAACGGCTGGGGCGAATACTCAAAACTAGTACTGAAAGAGCTTGAAACTTTAGCAAGCGGCATTGAATTTTTGCGGGTTGAACTTCATGACGTGAAGCAAGAGCTGTCTGCAATTAGAGCAAAAGAGAATAAAGTTGATGAGCTGAGAGAGTGGAAGAGCAAGGTGGATGATGTTGTTTCACCTACACAACTTAAAACGCTTGTAGGAGATGTACAAGAGCTTAAGATGTTTAAAACAAAAGCAGTAACAATTTTTGCAGGAATTCAGTTTTTGATGGCACTTGCAGTTCTTGTATCAAGGTTTATGTAATTAATTTAAATTAGTGTGTAAAACATACTTTACAAGGAGTAAGATACATAAGAGAAACAAGCGAGAAACAAATTGAATAGCATCATTCAAAAATACTATCTGCCTCACAAAAGAAAAAATGAATCGATTGAAGAAACAATCAAGCGTGTAGATCAAAAACTTATTGAAGATAATTTTAACTATCTAGCTGATAGGGACGCTTTTAAACCTGAAATACTCAATGTCAAGTCGTAGCTGGAGAGAAACAAAGGAAATTGATGGCAAAACGTATATTTTACAATATACTTCTGTGGATTCACATGAAGGTGCTACTCATAGTAGCTTCATTTTATTTTTTCTCGAATCTGAACAAGAACTTAAAGAGTTTAAATCTAAATACTCACAAGGGAGAAATCTTGATCAAGAATAAAAATGCAGATATTGAAAGTACTAATCTTGCTGAAGATACAAAAGATAATGAGTATACAAGTGTGGATGATATGGAAATTGATGTTCAAGAAATTGAACTTGCACTAAGAAAACTTTTTGATGCCAGTGTTAAAGAATCCTTAGGAGAGCCAGACTCACTCCCGATTTTTGTGCTAAAGTTAGAATCTGAATCAGAATTTTTCTTTAGTGTGAGCAGAAAAACTTTTATTCAAGTTAAAAACGGCACAGAAGTTTTTCCTCTTTTTGAAGACAAAAAGCGAGAAAAAACTGTTCCTGGTTTTTTCATCATCAATAATGAAATTTTTAATATCGATCCTAAAAAAGTTTTTTGCCTTGGGTGGAATTAACAATGCAGTTTGACCATATTGCTCTTGAAACTTCTGACATACAATCATCTGTCAATTGGTATCTTTCAATTCTAGATTCTCCTAACTTGATATACCAAGATGAAACGTGGGCTCTATTAGAGTCTGACGGTACAAAAATTGCTTTTGTCTTGCCTCAAAATCATCAATCACATATTGCATTTAGAATTAGTTCTTCTAAGCAAGAAGACGAATTGAAGATTTTATATCCTGATATGAATTGGAAAACACACCGAGATGGTTCTGCATATTTTTATGTTCATGATCCTGCTGGAAATACCGTAGAGTTTGTAAAATATGAACAGTCTTAAAAGCCTTAAAAAGAAATATGAAGATGCAAAATTTGCTTTAACTATTCCTTATGGACATGATAAAACATGGGACAATCTAAGCGATGAGAATTTTATAAAATTCTTAGATTGTTTTCAGATCGTCTTATACATTCTAGTCTTTAGTACACCTGTCGCTGTATCGATTGTATCAAGTTTTTATTTTATTAAAAACAATTTATGAAAAAGAGCACCATAATAGAATATCTATTCATGACCGGGTTAATAGTTCCAACTATCTATTTTTGCCTTGTTAAGAATGCTGTCTTAGGGAAATTTAAAAATGACAAAATTGGAACTCATTAATCTTCTAATAGAAGAACTTTCTCTACAAAAGACACGACTTCGTCCAGTAAAAGGATATGGTGCAGGGCATCCTTGGATTGAAAAGCAGACGCCAAAACAGGTGCTAGGTACTTCTATGTATCCAGACGAAGAAGAAGAAGTTCATATTGAAAAACCAAAAAAAAGTAAAAGTAAGCAAGGCTTTTAAAAAATAGAATTAAAGTATTGTATTATTTTGAGTGTCTTAGTATAATGGTAATACCATTGATTAGGAGAACAAATGGCACTAGTAGTAGCAAGAAAAGGCGAGCATCCAGAGTCGCTAATTAGACGTTTTCAAAAAGAAGTTGAACAAGCAGGCATCATGAGAGAGCTTAAAAAGCGAAGACACTTTATGTCTCCTTCGCAGAAGCGTAGAGAAAAGCGAAAGGCGGCAGAAAAGCGTAGACGTAAGGAAGAAGCAGCTTCATCAAGCAAATAAACTTTGTGAAGAATACATATCTTTATGAAGATCACAAAAAACAAACTTAGACAAATCATATTAGAAAGCTTGCGAGAGCAAGCTTCTGAAGAAGTATCAAAAGATAACATCAATATTGCAATGGATGTTCCTGGCAGGAAAGGTTTTACATTCACTTTCAAAGCTGTCGGAAATGACATAGATGCTTTTTTTGAAGATGAATCTGGAAAAATTAAAAAAATAGAAAAAAATAAAGAAGATGAAGAAAAACTTTTAGGCGTCTTGCGAGCTGCTTTAGACACTGCTAAAGCAAATACCAAATCTTTAGTAATCAAAGCTATCGCAAGACTTACAGGTGAATCTGAAAAAGAAGAAGATCTAATTAAAGTTGGTGCTAAGATTAAAAATGACAGAACACTTTCTTCTTATGCAATATCGATTAAAGATCCTAAAACCAATTTAGTTTAATGTGGTTCGTCTATATTTTAGAGTGTTCAGATGGTACCTTCTATACGGGTATTACTACGTCTCTAGATAGAAGACTAATAGAGCACAATGAGACTTCGAAAGGTGCAAAATATACAAGAGCAAGAAGACCTGTTAAATTAATTGCTCATTGTATTGTAAAAGATAGGTCAGCAGCCCTAAAATTAGAAAGTAAGGTTAAATCGCTTAAGAAAAGTGAAAAGATTGCTTATTTAACAAAGGAGAAAAGCAATGACTTGGAACACACTAGGTGAAGTTAAGATTCGTTCAAGAGAAGGCAATGTCGAACTATTCACTCTCCAGAGTGATGGTAATTTTTACCGCATTCATAATGAATTTGGAAATATCTCTTTTGAGTTTGATGTTTCGTCAGGCTATGAACTTGCAGAAATTCTTGAAACGAATATCATTGCAGACATTAATCGAGAAGCAAATAATTTCATGAATGCAGAAGATGCTTTTTTTGTCAATCAAGAGATCGATGGTCTTTCGGACGACGTAATGAATGAAATTATGACAGGCGATAACGACAATGTTCAGCTTGATCTTTTTGACAATCGTCAGTCAGCAACTCGGTGAAATGAGTGGGGAACTTACTAAATGCTAAATCAGTAACATTCCTCGATATAGAAACCACGCATCTTGACCCAAAGAAAAGTGCCATCCTTCAAATTTGTTTTATTACAGATTGGGAGGATGGCCGTCAAGATGTTTGGAAGACTAAAATTAAACCAAAGGAGATAGAATTATCTTTCGCTTCAGAACAAGCACTTGAGATCTGTAAATACAAAGAAGAAGATTATGAGGACGCACCTTCTTTTCAAGATGTTGCTAAAGAAATTAGCAAAAGACTGACTTGGGGTCCGATTGTAGGACATAACATTTATTTTGACTTAATGCACATTCGTGCTGTCTTAGCTAGATATGGTTGGACTGAGGTTGATAATCATACCGATCTATCTAAGGAAAAGAGTTATAAAATAGGATACCCAGTTATTGATACGTGTGGCTTGGCTTTTCTTTTTGTGCCTTCTGAAAAACAAAATTTACATGAACTTAGAAAGCACTTTAACATCAGCGGAGAAGGATCACACTCAGCAGAAAAAGACGCACAAGATTGCAGAGAAATTTTTTATAATATCATAAATAAGCGTTTAGAATAGACTTGAGTGCATAAGCACATTAAAGGAGTTAAAATAAACCATATGGAAATAAAGAACAACACTGCTCAAAAGGAGATTGATGAAATGTATTCAAAGAAGAAAGTGCAACCGATTGCAAAATCTTTCTTTAGAGAGAAATATGACATTATTCTTGAAGAAATTGAGTGGGAAACTTATGTGCCAGGAAAGTTTATCTCTAAACATGCATGAGGAAAAAATGAGAATTGTTGATATTTTTGATGCAATTAGTTCTACTTCTAAATCGACCGAAAAGGCAGCAATCTTAAATAAGTATCGTTCAAATGAAATCTTGGTAAAATCGCTTCTTTACGCTTGTGATCCATTCAGACCCTTTCATGTATCTACCGTCCCCAAGATTAAATCAGCTAAAAGAAATCTGCTTTCTGAGTCTGATGCCTGGGCATCGTTTTTTAACGCACTTGATGAATGTGCAGCTCGCCGTGTCACAGGAAATGCTGCAATTAATTTATTAGTTGAAGTATTTAATCAAACAGACTCTACTGATGAAAAATGGATGCGTGCTGTTCTTAAAAAGCACTTAAACATTGGTGTGTCTGAAAAGTCAATTAACAAGATTTTTCCTAATCTTATCCCTACGTTTGAAGTATCTCTTGCACAGAAGTTTGACATCAAGCGTCTTAGCGGGAGAAAGAAAGTAGCTGTTGAGCCAAAACTGGATGGCATTCGATGCTTCACAGTTGTTCAGAATGGCTCAGCAATTATGCTCGCTCGATCCGGTAAACCTATTAATAACTTTAATGACACTATTCTTCCAGTTCTAATCAGTATGGGTGATGGATGCTATGACGGAGAGTTAATGGGTAAAGACTTTACCTCCCTTATGCGTCAAGCTTATCGAAAAGAAAATACAGATACAGCTGATACTTATCTTGCATTATTTGACTTCTTGCCTCTTGACGAATGGCTTTCAAAGAATGCAAAGTCAACTTGTGAAAATCGATTTAATGCGCTAGCTGACCGTATTAATTCTCTAAGCCAAAAATCAGACGTTGTTCGTCTTGTTGAAAGAAAGATCATCTCATCTAGCTACGATGAGATTAAAAAGACACATGACATCTTTGCTTCTGCAGGATTTGAAGGCGCAATGATTAAATTTATTGATGCGCCTTATAAGTTTGGCCGAGGCTTTGAAGTCATGAAAATGAAAGCATTTCATGACGTAGATCTTGTGATCACTGGCCTTCTAGAAGGGACAGGAAAACATGAAGGAAAGTTAGGATCATTTCAGGTAATTCATAACGGGGTTGAAGTTCAAGTAGGTTCTGGCTTGACTGATGATCTTAGAGAAGAAATTTGGAATAATAAAACATCTTTCTTGGGTCGAACAATTGAAGTTAGATATCAAGAAGAGACTCCTGATGGATCTTTAAGATTCCCAACTTTTGTCTGTTTTCGAAACGATAGAGACTAATTTAAAGAGGTGACTTTTGTCTGACGATTTTAAAGAACTTGAATCTCTTGTGATTAAGAATCAAGATTTGATCTCTTTTTTCAATGAAAACAAAGCTATGCAACTTGCATTTAAAGCAGGAGGCTGGATTGCGGGAGGTTTTCCAAGAGAGGTCTTTAGGCTTGAATGTTCTTCTGATTTTTCTTCAGAAGAAAATAAAATCAATTTAAAAAATCTGAAAGAAGAATATTTAAATCGCGGAGGCGACATTGACTTCTTTTTTAAAGACGAACAGGCTGTAATTAGTCTGCAAGATCAAGAGCTGATTAAAAATTATTTCTATGGAGGCCCGTTTAGTTTTGCTCTAACAGGTCATAGTTTTGAACCCGACACAATAATCAATAAATTTGAAACCCGCGTCAGCATACAGCTTGTCAATAAATTCTTTTACAAGAATATTGAAGAAACTTTTAGAGAATTTGACTTCTATAATAGCTGCTATGCTATTCAAAAGGTAAATAAAGAATATGTTCTTACTTTCCTAAAGAAAGCTATTGAGTTTGATAAAATCAATACACTTAAAATTAATAGTGTGAATTCTCCTTACACAATTCAGCGCGTTTTTAAGTATTTGAAAACAAAAAATATTTCCAAGGTAGAAGAAGAGTCTATTCATAAAATTGTTGAATTGGTGTATAATCTTGGCTTTGAGTCTTTTGATAAAAAGTATAAATTTGAACAATTTAAGCATAAATTTTTCTTTTATCTGAAGTATATGTTTGAAAAACTTCCACTTGATCCTGGGATTGCTCTAGTCTTCTTAGGAAAGTTTGAAGAAACTGTCAAAGTTTCTAATGAAACTTACGGGCCCGTTATTACGGTTGATTGGGCAAGAAAAGTTATTCAAGATTGTGCAAGTACTTCTTAATTGTGTTATAATACACACACAAGGAGCAAGGTAGATGAAGAGTCTTATGAAAGTCTGTATTCACTGTGAATCTGATTTTGATACTAATTCTAAAGAAAAGCATCGATCAGGTGGTAAAATCAATGAATGTCCGGACTGCGTTTATGAATTAGGAACTGAAACTGCTGTAAAATATCTTGGTCTTACTATGGGCGACGGAAAATCAATTGCGATGAGTATTGTTGCTTTTGACTCGACAGAAGATCGAGATTCTTATTCTCGTGCTTGGAAAGCAGTTACTGGATTTCACAAAGGTAAGTCTTGCCAGCTTGGTGGTGTCCAGACAAATATTGGTGGCCGTCCATTTAAGCATGTGTCTTACGCTGGAGGAAACCCAAATCACAAAGGAAAAGCAGATTAATACTTTAAAAAGTATTTCTGTTATGATTTGACATTGTCCTAATAATAATGCATTTTCTTTTTGAAAATTGGAGCAAATATGAGATATAAAAAAACAATAAGTTTGTATGATGACGGTATAGGAAAAGTAGATTATGTAGATCACATGGGCTCTGATTTGACAGTTGTCAACAGTGCCCGTGTCTCGTTTGGAGTTCAAAAAAGTGAGCTTGACAATCGTGATCGAAAACTAATTAAGTATCTTATTAGACATCGTCATACATCAACGCTAGAGCACAATTTAATTACCTTTAGATTTAAAGTGCCTCTTTTTGTTAGATCACAACACCATCGTCATCGAACATGGTCTTACAATGAGATCTCGCGTCGATATACTGAAAGTGGTATCGAGTTTTACGAACCAAAAGCTTTTAGAACACAACACGAGTCAAATAGACAAGCATCAAACATTCAGGATTTAATCAATCCAAAAATAGAAATTCCTCATCTTGTAAACGACATGGGAATGGCAACGTCTTATGCGGAAGACCTTGCTTCTGGGGCTGTAAAAAATCATCATCAAATGAGTATCAGATTGTACAATCAGTTGCTTGAAGCAGGTGTATGTAGAGAGCAAGCACGTGGTATTTTGCCGCAGAATCTATACACAGAGTACTTTGGAACAACAAACGTCTCAAATCTTCTAAAATTTATTGATCTTCGAACTCATGAGGGTGCTCAGTGGGAGATTCAAAAAGTAGCAGAAGCATGCTTAGAGATCGCGTTTGATTTATATCCAGAGACAATTAAAGCATATCAAGAAGCAAGAGATACAGAAGAAGAGTTTTCTTCCTAAAAATTATTCTAAGGAGTTTTCAATGTCGGGTGGAAGATTTGATTATTCACAGTATAGAATAACAACAATGGCAGAAGATATAGAAAGCTATCTTGAGAAAAATGATCATGATCTTTCAGAAGAAACTCTAAAAGAGTTTCGCTCAGCAGTTTTCTATCTTAAAAAGGCTTTTGTCTATGCACAGCGGATTGATTGGCTACTTTCAGGTGATGACGGTGAAGAATGTTTTCATAAAAGACTTAAGAAAGATTTAGAAAAACTTTGACGAGAAAATAAGTCAACTACCTAAGTTGAAATGTTATCCTGACGCTGGTGTGTAAAAGATTAATTCACATCCTATGATAAGGTGTGAGGTTTTTATGCGTTCAAAAACTAGAATCGAACGTTATAATGAAAAACTTAAGAAGGCAAAAAACATTCCGATCTCTGTCGGGTGTGTAAATTTTATACATGATGGAAATCTTGGCTTTTTAATTCGAGCAGCAGTTTGTTTTGGTGCACAAGATATTCATGTTGTAGGATCCATTCCACCGAGAACAGAGTTGCGTCCGCTTTCTGGATCGACATCAGACTTAATCAATATTGTTCAGCATAAAACGCCGCGTGACTTTATCGATTGGTCAATTAACAATAATATAAAAATTGTTGCAGCAGAGCTCTGTGAGAAATCTTCTAGTCTTAGAAAATATAAATTTAACTTCGAACAACAAGTTTGCATCTTTACTGGACATGAAACTACAGGTGTACCAGGAGAGATTATTCATCATGCCGACTGTGTAGAGATTGACATGCCCGGTCCTGGATTCTGCCTGAATACTTCGCAGGCTGCAAACATCGTGCTTTATGAAGCAACTAAACAATATTTGGAGAACGAATGACAAAAGAGAATGTTGATCACCCAAGTCACTACGGTGGTAAAGATAACTTATACGAAGCGATTAAAGTAATTGAAGCCTGGGATTTAGGTTTCTGCCTGGGTAATGTCGTCAAATATCTTTCACGCGCTGGAAAAAAGTCAGATAAAAAATTAGAAGATCTTGAAAAAGCAAGTTGGTATCTTAATAGAGAAATTGAATCTCTTAAACAAAATAGCAAACAAGCACCGCGGCGTTCTCCGCATAGTCATTTAAAAACATGACTTACTTTTTTGTTGATGTTGAAGCAGACGGTCCTTGCCCAGGACTTTATTCAATGGTTAGTTTTGGTGCAGTTAAGTTTGATAACTCACTTGACAAAACCTTTTACGGTAAGACAAGACCAATTTCTGACCGTTTTAATCTTGATGCACTAAAGATTTCTTGTCCAAACAGAGAAATTCATATGACTTATGATGATCCTGCTGAAGTAATGTCAAGATTTAATGAGTGGGTTCTTGAAAACAACACCGGAAGTCGCCCCATCTTTATGTCTGACAATCCTGCATTTGACTGGCAGTTGATTAACTACTACTTTCATATGACCATAGGAAAAAATCCTTTTGGCTATTCAGCAAGACGCATAGGAGATGTTTATTCAGGTGCAACAGGAAATATGAGGGCAAAATGGAAACACCTTCGTA